>Ga0073934_10003783_pt1 | contig 26821 bp, 25 predicted proteins | sample LarsenN4metaG_FD_76834 | JGI IMG/M metagenome (GOLD analysis project Ga0073934, IMG submission 76834) | Hot spring sediment bacterial and archeal communities from British Columbia, Canada, to study Microbial Dark Matter (Phase II) - Larsen... ... | reverse complement strand
CCAAGCGGTTGAAGTCCTTATGGGGCCTCACCCCTTACGAGGCGATCTGCAAAGCCTGGGCAGACGAGCCAGATCGCTTCAGGTACGATCCGACCCATCTCACTTCGGGACTGAACAGCTAGGCTGCCGTCGCGGGCCTCTTCATCCCGCACCGCTAAGGGCGAAAGGCCCAAGCGCAACAGCCGCCGGCCCTCGGCTCTGAACGTCTCGATCACGTGCACCATCGTGCCGATCTCGGCGTGGCCGCCGGCGGCGCGCGGACGTTGGCGCTTCAGCGCGGTCACATAGCCCGCCGCCGCGCCGTCTCGCCACAGCGGATCGAAGGCAATGAAGGCAACCGGCTCGCCGGATGGATCATGAAGGAAAAAGTAGCGACTTTCCGGACCGTCGACGGAGGCCGCCGCGCGATTGAGGAAGCGCATCTCGCGACGGCCGGCTGGGCGATTCGCCCGCCACTCCTTCGAGATCGCGGCCATGATGGCCAGCGTTTCGGAATTGAAGCCGCGTTCGCGGACGACGAAGCCCTTCCGCCGTATCCAGTTGGCCGACTGGCGGAGACCTTCCTTCTCCCCACCGGAGAAATCGTATTCCTGGAGATCGATCACAGTATCGACGCCGAGCGGCGTGCGGAGCCATCCGCGCCCAGCAAGAATGCCGGCCGTCGAGCCCGAGACCTGCACGAACGCGGGCTTGCCGAAGACGTCAATGAATTCGTCGATCAACCGAGGATACTCGCTTGCTGGGGCGACGGGATCGCCCAGCGCAAGCGTGGCGCCCATCTTTTGTGCATAGGCGATGTAGCCTGACGCGTCGCCAAATGTCCTGAGTTCGGTGGCGTCAACGGTCTTGTGAGCAAGGGCGAAGTCGCCATACGCCTTGACCAGCGTGCCTGCGAGCGCCGCGTCGATCTCTCGACCGGCCGCTGACCGGTGGGACCTCTCCAAGATGGGATCAACGAGCTTGCGCATATTCGAGATGCCGCTTTTGCGCCGCCGTGGAACGGAAGACGGCGGGGCCTCGCGAGAGGAGCCGGAAATCGCACCGCCATACCTCGGACAATCCCAGGCGACCGAACTCGGCGGCGTAGTCGTAGATTGGATGCCAGGCGACGAGGCGGGCAAGCCAGAACGGAATCATCGGCAGCCGCGCATAGAGGCGGCTGAACAGGCGGGCGGGGAGCGACCCCTCCGGCGGCGCGAAGTCGGCGATCAGGAGCAAACCGCCGGGGCGGATCAGCCTGACAGCGTGATCGAGAAGGCCGAGCATCGATGCCCGGTCGAACACGTTGAAGAAGAAATTCCCGGCGACCGCGTCGTAGTGACCAAAGCGCTCGTGGCGCAGCACGTCGCCTTCAATGAATTCGCCCGCCAGTCCACGGCGCTCGAAACGCCGTCGCGCGCGGCGCAGCATCACCGGGGAAAGGTCGATCAGCGTCACCACGATGCCCCTCGCGGCTGCTTCCACCGCTTCTTCCCCTGCGCCGGAGCCCAGGTAAAGCACGCGGTCGCCGGCATTCATCACGGAGATTTGAGCAAGCTTCGCCCGGCGAATCAGGCCGCCAGAGAATATGCCGGCTGCCGCGTCGTAGACCGGTGCTATCCGATCATAGTCGGGTTGGAACCCCATTTTCCCTGCCACGCGCTGCCCGTGAACCGCCCAACCGATTTAGACGAATATCGGGGCGGAATTATTCCCGGTGGATCGCACCCGAATACGGCGTGCCAAGCGTCGGCATTTGCGTGAGCCGTTCGTGGAATTCGGCGCGCAGCTCGTCGATCGAATGATCGCGTCAGCCCAGCGTCACCGGATGGCGCAGTTCGTCGAGGGGTTCCAGAAGCGCGAGGATCGTTTCCCGCATCCAACGGTGCGCCGGATCGGCGCTGTGGCGGCGATGCCAGTAGAGGTATTGCGGGGCGAGCGGCATTTCGTGGGGTATGGCATAGACGTCAAGGCCCAGCCGCTCGCTCAGGGACAATGCAAAGCGCGCCGGCAGGATCGCGAGATACTGGCTCTGCGCCACAACGCGGCCGACGCCATAGAACTCCGGCACAGTCAGGGCCACCCGCCGCTGCCGGCCGATCTTCGCCAGAGCACGATCCTCCATGCCCACAAGGTTGCCTTCGGGCGAAAACAGGACATGGGGAATGTCGCAAAACAGGTCGATGGGGATTTCCTTGCCGGCGGGGATTCCGGCGCGCGCGATGGCCGCGTTGTGCTTGCCGGCAATGGCCACGAAGGAGGAATGGAACGCCAGCTCGCGCTCGACCCAGTCGGGCGTCTCCCTCGGCGGCAGCAGTGCCATGTCGACGGTGCTTTCGGAAAGCTGGCGGACGAAAGCCGTTTCGTCCTGATAGACAAGCTGAAGGCGCATGCGTGGCGCCAGCCGCGAGAGCCGCTCGGCCAATCCCGGCATTAGCATCTCGGAGTAGAAATCCGATCCGAAAATCCTGAAGCTGCGCTCAGAACCCGCCGGATCGAAGTGCCCGCCGCCTGCCAGCACATCCTTCAGCAGATCGAGAGCCCGGCGCAGCGGCTCTTCCAGAGCCAGTGCGAACGCGGTCGGCACCATCGCATTGCCCTGACGGACGAAAAGCGGGTCGCCAAGCGACTCGCGCAACCTTCTGAGGGCGGCACTCACCGCGGGCTGGCTGAGACCGATGCTTTCACCGGCGCGCGTTGTGCTGCGCTCGCGCAGCAAGGCGTCGAGCACGCGGAGCAGGTTGAAATCCAAGGTCCTGAAATTCACAACGGTAATAACTAGCATGAAAGCTATTCATTTCAATTATCCTGTCGTTTGCAGTTTCTTCGGACCGCCGGCCGACCGGCCGGGCGCGACAAACGGATCGGGATCGGAGGAACGATGCAGACAGCCGGAACGAAGCCCCAACCGGGCACGCGGGTCGAATGGCTGAATACCCACTATGAGCTTCTGGTGACCGCCGACGCGTCTGGCGGACGTATCGGCATGATGGTCAGTCTCTGCCCACCCGACGCCGGCCCGCCGCGTCACATCCATCGCGCGGAAGACGAGACCTTCTATGTCCTGCAGGGCGAGGTGGTCTTCTGGCTGGAGGGGGCGACGGCAAACCGCACTGCCGGCGGGACGATGTTCATCCCGCGCGGACGGGAGCACACGTTTCATGTCGTCGGGCCCCAGCCGGCGCGGCTGCTCACGATCGTGACGCCCGGAGGATTCGAGGGCTTCTTCCCGGCGGTTGCGGGGAAGGACCTGCACATCCCGCGTGACATGCCCGCGATCGCGGAGCTGGCGGCGGCTTTCAATCTCGAATTCACCGGACCGCCGCTGCGGGGTTGAACCGGCGTCCCGGTTCCGCTCGGCCGGGCCGCCAGACCGGCCCTTACGCGCCGGCCGGCATGTGCCGGCGCACGACTGCGCGCAGCTCGTCGATCGGGTGGAGGCGGCCGGCCCTCTCGAAATGCCAGAAGGTCCAGCCGTTACAGGCTTCCAGCCCCTGTACCGCGGCGCCGACGCGGTGAATGGAGCCTATATGCTCGCCGGAGACCAGGCTTCCATCGGCACGCACGCGTGCCCGCAGCCTTGCGGTTGAATCGGTCAACACGGTGCCCGGACCGATAACGCCGGCCTCGACCAGCGTGCCGAAGGGAATGCGCGGCTCGGCGCGCTTTCCTTTCACTACTTCCAGCGCAGCGGCCGGCGCTGGCTCGACCGCGGCGATGCGTTCCAGTGCGGCGTCGATGTATTCCTGCTCGCGCTCAATGCCCACGAAATGGCGGCCGAGGCGCTTCGCCACGGCGCCAGTGGTGCCGGTACCGAAAAAGGGATCCAGAACGACGTCGCCGGGATCGGAGGAAGCGACCAGGATGCGATGAAGCAGCGCTTCGGGCTTCTGTGTCGGGTGGACCTTGCGCCCCTCCCCGCCCTTCAGGCGTTCGCCGCCCGTGCAGATCGGCAGCAGCCAATCGGAGCGCATCTGGAGGTCGTCGTTGAGGACCTTCAGGGCATCGTAGTTGAAGGTGTAGTTCTTCGCGCGGGCATCGCGGGCGGCCCAGATCAGCGTCTCGTGCGCATTGGTGAATCGGCGGCCGCGGAAGTTCGGCATCGGGTTCGATTTTCGCCAGACGATATCGTTGAGAATCCAGTACCCGAGGTCCTGCAAAGCGGCGCCGACACGGAAGATATTGTGATAGGAGCCGATGACCCAGAGCGTGCCGGACGGCTTCAGCACGCGGCGGCAGGCGAGCAGCCATGCGCGGGTGAAGGCATCGTAGTCGGCGAGGCTGCCGAACTTGTCCCAGTCGTCGTCGACGGCATCGACAACCGACTGATCCGGCCGGGAGAGCGTTCCGGCAAGCTGAAGGTTGTAGGGCGGGTCCGCAAAGACCAGATCGACGCAACTGGGCGGAAGCTTCTCAAGCTCCGTTACACAATCGCCCCTGACGACCGTATCGAGCCATGGCCTTTCAACCGGACGCAAACGCGCGTTACGCATGCACTGTCCCACCCAGACGCTACGGCAGCGAGGATGGGGCGCACAGAGTCAATTTCGTCCTAAACAGCGTGGTTAACGGGCCGTTGATGCGCCATATTCGCGCGGAGAATCGAGGCCGACCATGAGAGGCAGCATCCGGGCGCTCTTTTTGTCTGCGGTGCCGCTGATTGCAGCGGCGGCCGGCCTGCCCCCGGCATTGGCGGCAGACGGGGCGATGATCGTTCTCGACGCCTCGGGGTCAATGGCGGGGCAACTCGGCGGGAAGCCGAAGATCGTCGCGGCGCGGGATACGCTGACCTCGGTATTGACCGACACGCCGGAGAAGCTGGCGCTCGGCCTGCTCGCCTACGGGCACCGGCAGAAGGCGAGCTGTTCCGACATCGAATTGCTGGTTCCGCCGGCGACGGGCTCCAGCCGCGCGATACTCGAGGCGGCGCGAACGGTGGTGCCGCGCGGGAAGGCGCCGCTCGCCGCCTCGCTCGAGCAGGCGGCACAGGAACTCAACTATCAGGAACAGAAGGCGACGATTATCGTCGTGACCGACGGCGCGGACAATTGCACCGGCGATCCCTGCGCGGTCGCCGGCGACCTGAAAGCGACCGGCGCGGATTTCACCATCCATGTGATCGGATTCGGTCTGAAGGAGGCGGATAAGCGGACAGTCGCCTGCCTCGCCGACACAACGGGCGGGCTTTATCTCGACGCGGGCGACGAGGCTGGACTGAGCGCGGCATTGACGCAAGCGGTGAAGATCGAGCCGGAGGCCCCGCTGCCGACGGCCAGCATCGGCGCGCCCGCTTCGGTCGACCAGCAGGCGGAGTTCACGGTCGCCTATGAGGGGCCGAAGGAAGAAGGCGATCAGATCCAGATCGCATGGCCGGGGAGCCGACCGGGTCAATACATCCGAAACGTCCGCGTGAGCGCGGACGGAAGGCCCGCCCATTTCACGGCGCCGGCGGAGAGTGGCGACTACGAGCTCCGCTACTGGCTGCCCTCGCGCGGCAAGGTGATCGCGCAAGCGCCGATCCGTGTCGAAGAGGTCGGGGTCAAGCTCGACGTGCCGGACAAGGTGGATCAGGGCATCGAGTTCGAGGTGGCGTGGACGGGGCATGCGGACCCGAACGGTACGATCGAGATCGTGCCGCGCGACGGCGGCGCGCCCTTCTCGGCCGTGCGCGCGCGTGGCAGTCCGGTGAAGCTCGACGCACCGGCGAAGCCGGGGACCTATTTGGTGCGCTATCGCGTTGCCGATGCGGTCGGTGCGACGCGGGAGGTCGCCGTGGCAGAGAAGCCGGTGCGCCTCGGGGCGCCGGTAACGGTGCCGGGCGGCGCGGACTTCGAAGTGACGTGGAGCGGGCCGGCGGCGTCCTTCGACGAGATACAGATCGCCCCGGCGCCGACCCCGGACGGCAGCCGGATCGAATATGCACGGGCGACGGATCCCGCGCTCCCCGCTGTGCTGACAGCGCCGTTGCAGACGGGACAATACGAACTTCGCTACTGGTCGAGCCGGTCGAAGACGGTGATGGCGCGGCGGCCGATCTCGGTGTCGGCCGTGTCGGCCGCAATCGAGGCGCCGGCGTCGATCGAGGGCGGTGCGCCTCTGACGGTGCAGTGGAGCGGGCCGGGGGCGCGCTTCGACGAGATTCATATCGCGCCTGCGGGCGCGGCCAACGGCGAGGCAGCGACGCGGGCCGACATCGGTACGGGCGGGAAAGTCACGCTTTCCGCCCCGCTCTCGCCCGGCAGCTATGAGGCGCGATACTGGTCGGGGACCTGGCGGGCCGTGCTGGCGCGGCGCGCGCTTACCGTGCTCGCACCCAGGGTCACGCTCAACGTTCCCGGCGCGCGCGCAAGCGCCGGCGGCCGCTTCGCGGTCACGTGGACCGGGCCAGGCGGGCGCTACGACGACATCCGCATCGCACGGCCGGGGAGTGCGCCGGAGGAATCGATTCACGCAGCTCGCGTCGACAGGGCGGGCGAGACAATCGAATTGCTGGCGCCGCAGGAACCGGGGACTTACGAGATTCGCTACTGGTCGGATTCAGGGAGGCGGGTGCTGGCGACGGCGACGGTGACGGTGGAGTAGCGACCGCTGCCCGAAACGGACATGACGGGGATGACCAACCAACCGACTTCTTCCCCGGCTTGACCGGGGATTATTAGCGCGTGCGGGGGGCGCCGCGGTCCGGGATGACCTGTGTCCAACAACATCGAGGTCCAGGGTCTCGCTGCGCTCGCCCGGGACGACGGCAGCTCTGCACGCGTCGAGAGCGGTCCCCCGGTCAAGCCGGGGAATGACGTGTGGGGGGCGCTTCGCCGATTGGAGCCGACTTTTCCCATCCGAGGCGCGGGTTGCGGGCGGCGCGCGTCTCGTCGAGGCGGCGGCGCGGCGCATGTACCGGCGCGGCGCGGAAGGATTCCGCTTCGCCACGTTTCGCGCGCATGGCGAGATCGCGGAGCGTGGCGATGAAGAGATCGAGGGCGGCTTTCGATTCCGACTCGGTCGGCTCGATGAGCATCGCGCCGTGAACGACAAGCGGGAAATACATGGTCATCGGGTGGAAGCCCTCGTCGATCATCGCCTTGGCAAAATCGAGCGTGGTGACACCAGTGCCCTCCAGGAAGCGATCGTCGAACAGCACCTCGTGCATGCAGACGCGATCGCCGAAGGGCTGCGAGAAGAGATCGCGGAGACCGGCGCGAACGTAGTTGGCGTTTAGCACCGCGTCCTCCGACGCCTGCTTCAGTCCGTCGGCGCCGTGGGAAAACATGTAGCTCATGGCACGAACGAACATGCCCATCTGTCCGTGGAAGGCCGTGAGACGGCCGAAGGGCTTTTCGCCCGGGGCGATTTCGCTTTCGTTCTCGATCAGGCGCGGGCCGTCCTTTTCCAGGCGGATCAGCGGCAGCGGCGCGAAAGGCGCGAGCGCCTCCGAGAAGACGACCGGGCCTGCGCCGGGCCCGCCGCCGCCATGCGGCGTTGAAAACGTCTTGTGGAGATTGAGGTGCATTGCGTCGACGCCGAGATCGCCAGGGCGGACCTTGCCGACAATGGCGTTGAAGTTGGCGCCGTCGGCATAGAAGAAGGCGCCCACCTTGTGCACCGCCACGCCGATCGCAACGACATCGCGCTCGAAGAGCCCGCATGTGTTGGGGTTGGTGAGCATGATGGCTGCTACTTCATCCGAGAGCAGCGATTCCGCCGTCTTCGGATCGACGGTACCGTCTTCGCGCGCGGGCACGTCCACGACCTCGAAGCCAAGGAGCGCCGCGGTGGCCGGGTTGGTGCCGTGCGCGGAGAGCGGCACGAGCACCTTGCGGCGTTTCCCAGCCTCGCCGCGCGCGACGAGCGCGGCCTTGATCGCCATCATGCCGCAAAGCTCGCCATGCGCGCCGGCCTTCGGGCTCATGGCGACGGTGTGCATGCCGGTGAGCTCGAGCAGCCAGCGCGCGAGCTCGCCGATGAGTTCGATGGCGCCGGGAACCGTGGAGAGCGGCTGAAGCGGATGGATGTCGGCGAAGCCGGCGAGCCGCGCCATCTTCTCGTTGAGGCGCGGGTTGTGCTTCATGGTACAGGAGCCGAGTGGATAGACGCCCATGTCAATTGCGTAGTTGTTGCGCGAGAGGCGAACGTAGTGGCGCACAGTTTCGGGCTCGGAGAGGCCGGGCAGGCCGAGCGGGGCGCGGCGCTCGCGGCCGCCAAGGCGCGCCTCGAATTCTCCGGGTTCCTCGACGTCGACGCCGGTCACTCCCGGACGGGCGATTTCGAAGATCAGCGGCTCCTCGACCTGAAGGGCGCGATTGCCGGTGAAAGTGTCGCGAGTCGGGGTCGCGACCGTGGCGGGTGCGGTGGGGCGGTTTTCCTTGTTGAGCATCACAGCACCTCCTTCAGCGCGGCGACGAGGGCGGCGCGGTCGGCGTCGGTGTTGGTCTCCGTCGAGGCGACGAGGATGAGGTCGGCAAGGTCGGACTTGTCCGGCTCCAGACGCGAGACCGGGACGCCGCCGAGGATGCCTTTCGCGGCGAGCTTCTCGATCACGTCGTTCGCCTTGCCGGGAACGCGGATCGTGAATTCGTTGAAGAATGTGTCGTTGAGGACGCGGACGCCTTTCACACCGGAGAGCGCATCGGCCAATCTGACGGCGTTCGCGTGATTGACCGCCGCGAGGCGACGGAGACCGGTCTCGCCGAGCAGCGTGGCGTGGATCGAGAAAGCGAGCGCGCACAGGCCGGAGCTGGTGCAGATATTGGAGGTCGCCTTGTCGCGGCGGATGTGCTGCTCGCGAGTCGACAGGGTGAGCACGAAGCCGCGCGCGCCTTCGGCGTCGACGGTTTCGCCAGTGAGCCGGCCGGGCATCTGCCGGATGTGTTTCTGCCTGCACGCGAAGAGGCCGACATAGGGCCCGCCGAAGCTCAAGGCGTTGCCGAGCGACTGGCCTTCGGCGGCGACGATGTCGGCACCCTCGGCGCCCGGCGGCTCGATGAGGCCGAGCGAGACGATCTCGGTAACGACGGCCACGAGCAGCGCGCCGACTTCGCGGCAGCGGGCGGCGATCGGCTTGAGGTCGATCAGGCTTCCGTAGAACGACGGCGACTGGACGACGACGCAGGCGGTATCGTTGTCGATGCGCGCGAGGATGTCCTCGCTCGCGCGCGGGTCGGGCGGGAGCGCGTCGATCGTGCCATCGGACATGCCGGCGAGCGTCTCGACGACAGCGCGGTATTGCGGGTGAAGGCCGCCGGAGAGAACGGCCTTGCCGCGCTTTGTGACACGACGTGCCATGAGCACGGCCTCGCCGGCGGCCGTGGAGCCGTCATACATACCGGAATTGGCGACTTCCATCGCGGTCAACGCCGCGACCTGCGTCTGGAACTCGAAAAGGCACTGGAGCGTGCCCTGGCTGATCTCCGGCTGGTAGGGCGTGTAGGACGTGAGAAACTCCGAACGCTGGATGAGGTGATCCACCGTCGCGGGGACGTGGTGGCGGTAGGCTCCGGCGCCGACGAAGAAGGGTACGGAGCCGGCGGGCATGTTTCTCGCCGCCATGCGACCGAGCACGCGCTCGACCTCGATCTCGGATTTCGCGAGAGGCAGGTCGGGGAGCCCGGCGAGGCGCCTGTCGTGCGGAATGTCGGCGAAGAGATCGTCGATGGAGGCGACACCGATGCCGGCAAGCATCGCCTCCCGATCGGCGGTGGATAGCGGAAGATAGCGCATGGCGGACGCGGCTCCTCTCAGCCCGGAGGCGGTTCGACGGTGACGGTTGTCTTGACTGAATTGGAGATGAAACAGAGGTCGTGCGCCTGTTCGTGCAGGCGCCTGAGCTCCTCGACGGAAGGCTCCTTCCCGCCGGCCCAGGTGATGCGCGGGCGCAGCTCGACCGAGGAGATCCATGAGCGCCCCGATTCGTTCTTCACCATCAGCCCCTCGGCGTCGTCCTCATATGTATCGACGGTGAAACCCGCGCGGCGCGCCAGGTCGAGGAATGTAAGCATGTGGCAGGAGGAGAGCGCGGCGACGAACGCCTCCTCGGGATCGACGGCGTCTTCCGCCGAATACGGCCGGGGCACGACCAACGGCGAGGCGGAGGCCGGAACCTCGATGCCGCCGTCGAAGCGCCAGACGTGCCGGCGGGAATAACGCCCCTTCGGGAAGTCGCCCTCATCCCGCCGCCAGGCGACAGTCGCGCGATAGACGTGCGCCACTCACGCCTCCCGCAACGTCTCGAGATATTCGTGATAGGCGTGCTCGTCCATGAGCAGATCGAGCTCCGCCGGTTTGGTGAGGCGCAGCTTGAAGAACCAGCCGCCCGACTCGGCTGACTGATTGACGAGGGCGGGGTCGTCGGCGAGCGCGCCGTTGACCTCCACCACCTCGCCGCTGGCCGGCGCATATACCTCGCTCGCGGCCTTGACCGACTCCACGACCGCGGCCTCGTCGCCCTTGTCGAGTTGCTTGCCCGGCTCGGGAAGCTCGACAAAGACGATGTCGCCGAGCTGCGATTGGGCGTAGTCGGTGATGCCGACGGCGGCGTAGGGACCGTCCTCCGGCCTGATCCATTCGTGGTCGCGCGTGAATCGCGTGGTCATGGAGCCTCCCTCGGTCCTTGCGTGTTCCGTTTCCTCAGTTCCTGCCCGAGCGCGCATAGCGATGCGCGACGAAGGGCAATTCGGCGACGACCGCGGGCTGCGGCTTGTCGCGGACGATCAGGTCGACAGGCGCGCCGGGGCGTGCCTGCTCGCGCGCGACGTAGCCCATCGCTATCGGCGCACCGACGGTGGGGCCGAAGCCGCCGGAGGTCACGGTTCCGATGCGGCCCCTGCCCGGCTCCTCGATCGGCGTGCCTTCCCGGGCCGGCACCTTGCCGAGCACGCGCAGACCGACGCGAAGGCGCGACGGTCCGGCGGCAAGCTCGCGGGCGATGCGTTCGTAGCCGGGGAAGCCGCCTTCGGCGAGCCGGCGTTTCGACAGCGCAAAATTCAGCGCGGCCTCGACTGGCGATGTCGTCTCGTCGATGTCGTGGCCGTAGAGGCAAAGACCCGCCTCGAGGCGCAGCGAGTCGCGCGCGCCGAGGCCAACGGGCATGACCTCAGGCTCGGCCGCGAGCGCGCGCCATATTTCCACGGCCTTTTCGGCCGGCACCGAGATTTCGAACCCGTCCTCACCCGTGTAGCCGGAGCGGCTGATGTGGCAGTCGATGCCGTCGAGCTTCATCGGGGCGGCGCGCATGAAGCCGAGCGCGAGCGCGTCCGGCGCCCGGCGCGCGAGGACCTCGGCGGCCTTCGGGCCCTGAAGCGCGATCAGAGCGCGATCGTCCGCCTCCCGGAGGCGGACGTTCGAGGGCAAGCGGGCACGGATGTGGTTGTAGTCCACCTTCTTCCGTGAGGCGTTGACGACCAGCATCAGGCGGCCGTCGTCTGCGGCCGAGACGGGGCGTGTCACCATCAGGTCGTCGACGATGCCGCCGGACTCGTTGAGGAGGAGCGTATAGCGCTGACGCCCATGAGCGAGGCCGCGAAAATCTCCGGGCGTGAGCGCTTCAAGCGCGGCGGCGACCGTCTCGTGATCCGGGCCGATCAGGAATGCCTGCCCCATGTGCGACACGTCGAAGAGGCCGGCGGCCTCGCGCGTGTGCCTGTGCTCGGCGACGATGCCTTCCCGATACTGTACCGGCATGGAATAGCCGGCGAACGCGACCATGCGTGCGCCGAGGCGACGGTGCTCCGAATCGAGCGGCGTCGTCCGCAATGCTTCGTCTGTTGCTGGCGCCCCGGCCATAGCGGCTCTCCGTGACACGTCCGACATGGTTCGAACCGGAACGATCCGAGCCATGCCCCCTCTGTCCGAGAACCTGAGAGATTCCCGCGCGATTCGCGCGGTTACTCCTTCGGTGAGCGCCCGCCGGAGCGGAGGCTGCTTTCCAGAGTGTCGCCGACCGTGCGGTCCGTTGGCCTGAGAGTTTCCGGGGCGGTTGCTCCTTCGGCGCCGGAGGAATGTCCCTCCGGACTCTCCCGGCGGTCGTAACGCGCGGGAGAACGAACCCGCGCCGCCGGGTGCGCGACCATGTCCCCGGCCAAACCGACATTAAGGGCCGGCGGCCGCAAGTCAATGCCGCCCGGGCGTCAGGAGCGCTTTTTGGCGGGCGCCTGATCGTCGAAACCTATGAAAATCTGAACGTCGTCCTCGTTCGGGCCGGAGGCGACGGGGATTTCGACCACGCGCGTGAAATCGGATGCGAGTTGCGGCGGAGTCAGCTCGACCTCGATCTTCTGCAGTTCCGAGTAGGCGACGCCGTCACCCTTCAGGATCGCGATGCGGACGGGCGCGACGATCTTGCCAGGCCCGCCCTTCGGGCCGGCGACCACGCGGCCGGCGACACCGATCTTCAGGTTGAGCTGGCCGCCGACATAACGGCACTCGCGGGCGGTCCTCGTGATGGTCTGCTGATAGCGGATGTTCTCGCCCGTCGGATCGGCGTTGCGGTCGTACTGGACGATCGATTCGGTGCCCGGACGGATCTTGATCTTCGGGCAGTAACCGGTTCCCATGACCGCCTCATCGAGAACGGTCAGGTTCTTCGGCGTGTTGGGGGTGCGGGCGCTGAAGAACCGGTCGGCAAGCCCGCTCGCGGACTGGCAGCCGGAAAGCAGCAGGGCAGCGGCGACCGCCACCGCGAAACCCGGCGAGCGGGGCAGCCGGAGAGGCTTCCTATCGTTAATCCGCAACTGCATCGACTCATCCCCAAAGTCATCGATTTGCGCGATTCTATAGCAGCGGGTCCGCGGTTTGGCGAAGGATTCCGGCCGGAGAACCGTCCTTGCCGGGCTGCCGCCCGGCGGCTACTTTCGAGCGGATCGCCGAGTAGCGGCCGATCGGTCCCCGGGAGGCCTTCGTGCCGGTAAATCACGTCAGTACGCGCGGCTCGGCGCCTGCCCTAGGCTTTGTCGACGTTCTGCTGGCGGGTCTGGCCAGCGACGGGGGACTCTATGTGCCCCGGACCTGGCCGCAAATCGGGCCGGCGGAAATCGCGGGTCTGGCCGGCCGGCCCTATGACGAGGCGGCGACCCGAGTCATCCGCCCGTTCGTCGGCGGGGAGATCGACGACCAGGCGCTCGCGGCGATGTGCCGCGATGCCTACGCCCGCTTCTCGCACCCGGCGGTCGCGCCGCTCGTGCAGATCGGGGCGAACGAGTGGGTTCTGGAGCTTTTCCACGGACCCACCCTCGCCTTCAAGGATCTGGCGATGCAGCTCCTGGCGCGGCTGATGGACCACGCGCTCGCCATGCGCCACGCGCGGGCGACGATCGTCGGCGCCACATCGGGCGACACCGGCGGGGCCGCGATCGAGGCGTTCCGCGGCAAGAACAACATCGATGTCTTCATCCTGTTTCCGCACGGGCGCGTCTCCGACGTGCAGCGGCGGCAGATGACGACAACCGGCGATCCGAACGTCCACGCGATCGCCATCGAAGGATCGTTCGACGACTGCCAGGCAATCGTGAAGCAATTGTTCGCGGACCGCGAGCTGCGCACCCGCCTGTCGCTGGCCGGCGTCAATTCGATCAACTGGGCGCGTATCGTCGCTCAAATCGTCTACTACTTCACGGCGGCGGTATCGCTCGGCGCGCCGGCACGGCAGATCGATTTCGCGGTGCCAACCGGCAATTTCGGCGACATCTTCGCGGGCTATGCGGCAAAGCGCATGGGACTCCCGGTCGGGAGGCTTGTGGTGGCGACCAATCGCAACGACATACTGGTGCGGGCGCTGGCGACCGGGCGCTACGAGGTCGCCGCGGCGGTACCGACGCGCTCGCCCTCGATGGACATTCAGGTTTCGTCGAACTTCGAGCGGCTTCTGTTCGAGGCGAGCGGCCGCGACAGCGACGCCATCCGCCGGACGATGGGAGCGCTTGCGGAGAAGGGCGGCTTCACGTTGGCGCCGGACACGCTTGCCCGGATCAACGCGGACTTCGCCGCCGGAAGCGCGGACGAGGCGCAGACGCTCGCTACCATCCGGCGGATGAGCGAGGAATGCGGGCTGACGGTCGATCCTCACACTGCGGTCGGGCTTGCGGTGGCGCGACGCCACGTGCGGGCCGAGGCGCCGATGGTGACGCTGGCAACGGCGCATCCGGCGAAATTCCCCGACGCCGTCGCCGAGGCGACCGGCAAGCGGCCTGCCCTGCCCAGCCGTCTCGCCGGGCTCATGGAGGCGAAGGAAACCTATCCGCGGCTCGCCAAGGATTTCGGCGCGGTCCGCGAGTTTGTGTTGTCGCATGCCCGGGCGCTCCGGGCGGAGGAGAAAACATGACGGTCCGCATGACCAAACTCGATTCCGGCCTGACCATCGTCACGCATGCGATGGATCAGCTGGAAAGCGCCGCGCTCGGCGTGTGGATCGGTGCAGGGTCGCGGTCGGAGGATACGCACGAGCACGGTATAGCGCACCTTCTCGAACACATGGCTTTCAAGGGTACCGAGCGGCGGAGCGCTGCCGAGATCGCGGAGGAGATCGAGGCGGTGGGTGGCGAGGTGAATGCGGCGACCAGCGTCGAGGCGACCTCCTACTATGCGCGCGTCCTGAAGGAAGACGTCCCGCTGGCGGCCGATATCCTCTCGGACATCCTCACCCATTCCATCTTCGACCGGGAGGAACTGGCGCGCGAGCAGCATGTCGTCGCGCAGGAGATCGGCGCGGCGCTCGATACGCCCGAGGACCGCGTCTACGACCTCTTCGTGGAGGGAGCCTTTCCGAACCAGCCGATCGGCCGCACCATCCTGGGAACGGAGGAGACAGTGCGTTCGTTCGACAGAAACGCACTCCTGGGCTACCTCGAGCGGCACTATCGTGCGCCGTCGATGGTGGTTTCGGCAGCCGGGGCGGTCGATCACGACCGCCTGGTCGATACGTTCGCAGAGGGCCTCGGATCCATAGAGGCGTCCGCGGCGCCGGCGCCGCTCGCCGCCCACTATCGCGGTGGCGACGTGCGCGAGGAGCGCGACCTGATGGAAGCGCAGATCCTGCTCGGCTTCGAGGGCCGGCCCTACGCACATGAAGACTACTACACCGCGCAGATTCTCGGATCGGTGCTGGGCGGGGGCATGTCGTCGCGACTCTTCCAGCAGGTGCGTGAGAAGCGCGGGCTCTGCTACTCGATCTATGCGTTCCACTGGTCCTTCATGGACAGCGGGATTTTCGGCATCCATGCCGCGACCGGCGAGTCGGACGTCAAGGAGCTCATGCCGGTCATCCTCGGCGAGCTGGAACGCGCGTCAGCGGACATTACCGAAGACGAAATCCGCAAGGCGCGTGCCCAAATGCGCGCCGGCCTTCTGATGACGCTGGAAAGCCCGCCGGCGCGCGCCGGCCAGCTCGCGCGGCAGATACAGATCTTCGGGCGGCCGCTTGCGCTCAGTGAGCTGATCGAGCGGGTCGAGGCGGTGACGGCCGAGGGCGTGCGCCGGCTGGCGTCGTCGATTTTTTCGGGAAGAGCACCTACAGTGGCGGCAGTTGGGCCAGTTGGCGGACTCGTGGGCCGCGACCGGATCGCGGAGCGGCTCGGCTCTCTCGCCCCGGTGTGACACGGTCGATTCGATGGCATTCCTGCGCTCGGTACCGCCGCTCAATCCGCCCGGACTGATTCGCGGCGAGCGGGTGCTGCTGCGTTTTCCGACAATGGCGGATTACGGCCAATGGGCGATGCTGCGCTCGGAGAGCCGCGCTTTCCTGTCGCCATGGGAGCCCGTGTGGCCCGCCGACGATCTGACGCGCGTTGCGTTTCGCCGCCGGATCCGGCGCTACCAACGCGAGATCCGCAACGGCACGGGCTATCCGTTCTTCGTATTCTCGCCGGACGGCGAAACGCTGTATGGCGGGCTGACGCTCACCCATGTCCAGCGCGGGGTGACCCAATCCTGCTCCCTCGGCTACTGGATGGGCGCGCCGCATGCCGGGAAAGGCCTGATGACCGCTGCGGTCAAGGCGGCGGTCGTTTTCGCTTTCGAAACGCTCAACCTCAACCGCGTCGAGGCAGCGTGCCTGCCCAACAACGCCGCCTCCATCCGGCTCCTCGAAAAAGTCGGATTCACACGAGAAGGCTATGCCCGCAAGTTCTTGTGCATAGATGGAATTTGGCAGGATCATTTCCTGTACGGCATGGTGCGTGACGACCCGCGCCCCTAACATTTGTCCGGAAGGACAAAATTCCTTGTCGCGTTGACATACGGTCGCTGATATTTTCGCGGCGGCCTGCCGGCCTGGAGGTGCCTATTTGCTTTCCGCCCGAGGTATCGCCGTCTTTTTCCTCGGACTGATCGCGCTGACCGCCGCGACTTCCCGCGGGGTGGCGGTCGAGGCCGTGAGCGTGCCGCTGGACGGTCGCACGCTCGACCTGACACGGGTCGTCGAAATCTTCCGCCAGCCGAACGATCGACTGCAGGTGTCCACGGCGCCGGGCGCCGACGGGATCGTGCGCCGCATGGAGGTGCGTTCGCACGAGGGCGGCGCGGGATCGGACTGGGTGGTGTTTGCCCTCGCCAACAATGGCGACGAGCAGATCGACCGGCTTCTCGTCGCGCCGCATTTCCGATTGGCGGGCTCGGGCCTCTTCTGGCCCGATCTCGGCGCGTCGCGTATCGCATCGGTGACGCCGAGCCAGGGCGTGGCGCCGGAACGGCAGGCAAGCCAGGAGGCGGATGTGTTTCGCGTGACGCTCGACCCGGGGTCGGTGGTCACGTTCATCGCCGAACTAAGAACGCCGGACCTTCCGCAGCTCTATCTCTGGGACGCAGACGCCTACAAGGACGCGCTCAACAGCTACACGCTCTTCCGCGGCATCGTGCTCGGCATATGCGGGCTGTTGGCGCTGTTCCTCACGATCGTGTTCGTGGTGAAGGGAACCGCGCTCTTCCCGGCGACCGCAGCGCTGGCGTGGGCGGTGCTCATCTATCTCTGCATCGACTTCGGATTCTGGAATCGCGTAATCCGGCTGGAGCCGGGACAGGACCAGATGTGGCGCGCCATCGCCGAGGTACTGATGGCGGGAACGTTGCTCATCTTCGCCTATACCTATCTGCATCTGGCGCGCTGGCACGTGCGCTACAGCCACGTGACGATCGGCTGGCTGGCGGGGCTCATCATCCTGCTCGGCATTGCGGCATTCGAGCCCTCGATCGCGGCCGGCATCGCGCGCATTTCGTGGGGCCTCACCGTCATTCTCGGCATGGGGCTGATACTCTATCTCGCGTCGCACCACTTCGACCGCGCGATCATGCTGATACCGACCTGGGTGCTGCTCGTCGTCTACACGATCGCGGCGGCGCTTGCGATAACCGGCGGTCTCGCCAACGACATGGTGCAGCCGGCACTCGCCGCCGGCATGGTGCTGATCGTGCTCCTCATCGGATTCACGGTGATGCAACACGCCTTTGCGGGCGGCAGCATTGCGCAAGGGATGCTCGGCGAGACGGAGCGGCGGGCGCTGGCGCTTGCGGGCGCTGGCGACATCGTCTGGGACTGGGACACCGAGCGCGACCACATCTACACGGGGCACGAAGCGGAGGACCTGCTCGGCCTCAAGCGCGGATCCCTGGAGGGGCCGGCACGCGACTGGCTCGACATACTCCATCCCAACGACCGCGACCGCTTCCGCGCCACGCTCGATGCGATCGTGGAGCTGAGGCGCGGGCGGATCGCCCAGGATTTCCGGCTGCGGGCGGAGGACGGGCACTATCGCTGGTTCCTGCTGCGCGCCCGACCGGTGCTCGGCACGGACGGAGAGGTCCTCCGGTGCGTCGGCACCATGCTCGACGTGACGGAGGAGCGGAACGCGGAGGAGCGGCTCCTCCACGACGCCGTGCATGACAATCTGACCGGTCTGCCCAACCGCGAGCTTTTCATCGACCGGCTGTCGGCGGCGATGACGCGCAACCAGGTGGAGGGCGCGGCGCGGCCGTCGGTGTTCATTCTCGACATCGACCGGTTCAAGCAGGTCAATGACAGTTTCGGTATTTCCATCGGCGACTCGATCCTGCTCACCATCGCGCGGCGGCTGACGCGGCTGCTCAAGCCGCAGGACACGCTGGCGCGCATGTCGGGCGACCAGTTCGCGTTCCTGCTCATCTCGGAGAGCGAGGCAGCGCGGATCGCGGCGTTCGCGGAATCGATCCGCCGGACTATGCGTGCACCGATCACCTTCGGGGAGCGCGAAATATTCCTCACCTGCTCCATCGGCATCGCGATGCACGACAGCAACCAGGTGGACCCGGAGGAGATCATCAAGGACGCCGAGATCGGGCTGTATCACGCCAAGCGGCTGGGCGGCGACCGCATCGAGGCGTTCCGGCCCGCACTGAGGAAGCACGGTGCAGATTCGGTGACCATGGAATCGGATCTTCGCCGTGCACTCGGGCGCGAGGAAATAAAGGTGCTCTACCAGCCGATCGTGCGGCTGGAGGACAAGACGATCGCGGGGTTCGAGGCGCTGGTGCGCTGGGACCACCCCAAGCACGGCCGCATTCCGCCGGCCGACTTCATCCCGATTGCGGAGCGGACCGGGCTCATCATCCCGCTCGGACTTTTCGTACTCGACCGCACGGCGCGGCAGCTCGCCGACTGGCAGGAGGAGCTCGGCCACGGCGCGCCGCTCTTTGCGAGCGTCAATGTATCGAGCCGGCAATTGCTCAGGCACGACATCGTCAACGACGTGAAGTCGGTGCTGGTGCGCTCCGGCGTCGCGCGCGGATCTCTCAAGCTGGAGATCACCGAGAGCCTGGTGATGGAGAATCCGGAATATGCCGCGCAGCTTCTCACCAAGCTCCGTGAGCTCGGCGCGGGACTGTCGCTCGACGATTTCGGGACAGGGTATTCGTCGCTTTCCTACCTGCAGCGTTTCCCGTTCGATACGCTGAAGATCGACAAGAGCTTCGTGCGCGGCAATCCGGGCGGGAGCCGGCGCGTGATACTGCGGTCCATTGTCAATCTGGCGCACAATCTGGACATGGAGGTCGTTGCCGAAGGTGCGGAGACGGAAGCCGATACGGACGAACTGCTCGAACTGGAATGCGAGTACGCGCAAGGCTTCCTCTACGGTCAGCCGATGACGGCGGCCGAGGCGAGCCGCCTGCTTTTCCGCAGCGAGGAAGAGGAAGAGGAGCAGGTGGCGTAGGGGCATCCGGGCGCCGCTTGACAGGGCGAGCGCCCCTCCCCTTATTCAGCCCATGACCGCCCACCAGCCGATCGAGCCCCCGGCCGGCGTAAAGCCGCGGCTGGACATATTGCTCTGCGCCCCGCGCGGTTTTTGCGCCGGGGTGGACCGGGCGATCCAGATCGTCGAGCTGGCGCTCCGGAAGTACGGCCCGCCGGTCTATGTCCGGCACGAAATCGTGCACAACAAATACGTGGTCGAGGGGCTCAAGGCGAAGGGCGCGGTGTTCGTGGACGACCTCGACGAGATTCCGGACACGCGGCAGCCGGTGATCTTTTCGGCGCACGGCGTGCCCAAGTCCGTGCCGGCCGCGGCTGCGGAAAGGAACCTCTTCCATCTCGACGCCACCTGTCCGCTCGTCTCCAAGGTGCACAAGGAGGCGACGATTCACCATCGCAACGGGCGCGAGATCGTCCTGGTCGGCCACGCCGGGCATCCGGAAGTGATTGGCACGATGGGGCAGCTTCCACCGGGGGCGGTGCATCTGATCGAGACAATCGCCGATGCGCGCGCCTTCGAGCCGCGCGACCCGGCGCGGCTGGCCTGGATCACGCAGACGACTCTTTCGGTGGACGACACGGCCGACATCATCGCTGTGCTCCGCGAGCGGTTCCCCGCGATCGCAGGGCCGCACAAGGAGGATATCTGCTACGCAACCACCAACCGCCAGGAGGCGGTGAAGGCCGTGGCGGGGCGCGTCGATGCGACGATCGTCGTGGGGTCGCCCAATTCGTCGAACTCGAAGCGTCTGAAGGAAGTGGCGGAGCGGAGCGGCTGTCCAATGGCGTTCCTGGTCGGCCGCGCGGACGAAATCGACTGGGCGCGGCTTGCCAATGTCCGGCGGCTCGGCATCACGGCCGGCGCCTCGGCGCCAGAGGTACTGGTGGAGGAGATCATCGACGCGTTCGCGGAACGCTTCCAGGTCAGCGTCGAGCCGGTGGTGACCGCCGAAGAGACGGTCGCGTTCAACCTGCCCCGCGAGCTGCGCGCGGCCGGCTGAGGCAGACACACACGCATGGCCGTCTATACCGAAGTCGCCGACGGAGACCTTGAGGCTTTCGTCGCAGGCTATGACATCGGCACCGTGTTGTCCGCCAAGGGCATCGCGGAGGGCGTCGAGAATTCCAACTATCTCCTCGTCACCTCGGCAGGCACGTTCATCCTGACGCTTTACGAGAAGCGGGTGGCGCCAGAGGACCTGCCGTTCTTTCTCGGTCTGATGGAGCATCTGGCAGAGCGTGGCGTGAACTGCCCGGTGCCGGTGCGGAACAGGAAGGGCGAGGCACTCGGCACGCTTGCGGGCCGCCCGGCGGCAATCGTCACCTTCCTTCCGGGCATGTGGACGCGCCGGCCGCGCCTGGAGCATTGCGCGGCGACCGGCAGCCTGCTTGCACAGGTTCACCGGGCGGCGCAGGATTTTCCCTTGCGGCGGGAGAACGCCCTTTCGGTCAAAGCGTGGCGGCCGCTTTTCGAGAAATGCAAGGACGGCGCGGACAGCGTCATGGCCGGGCTCGGCAAAGAAATCTCGAACGAGCTCGATGTGCTGGAAGCGCAGTGGCCGAAGGGCCTTCCCGAGGGGGTGATCCACGCGGATCTCTTTCCCGACAATGTGTTCTTCCTGGGCGACCGCGTCTCCGGCGTGATCGATTTCTATTTCGCCTGCAACGACATGCTGGCCTACGACCTCGCGATCCTGGTCAATGCGTGGTGCTTCGAGCCAGACGCGTCGCTCAACGCGACCAAGTCGCGCGCGCTGCTGACGGCCTACCGGAGCCTGAGGCCACTCAGCCGCGCGGAAGTCGAGGCGCTGCCTTTGCTGGCGCGCGGGGCGGCGATGCGATTCCTGCTGACGCGGCTCCATGACTGGCTGACGGTGCCGGACAACGCGCTGGTCGTGCCCAAGGATCCCGTGGAGTATTACCGGAAGCTCAGGTTTCATCGCGCGGCGCGCGACGCATCGTCGTACGGGATCGAGCCGTGACATCGCGGGTGCGCGTCTGGACGGACGGCGCGTGCTCCGGGAACCCGGGTCCCGGCGGTTGGGGCGCCGTGCTGGAGTGGAACGGCCGGCGGAAGGAGCTTTCGGGCGGTGAGGCGCTCACGACCAACAACCGGATGGAACTGACGGCCGCCATCAAGGCGCTCGACGCGATCAAAGCCGGTGCAGCGGTCGATCTCCACACGGACTCGCAGTATCTGCGCGGCGGGATCACGGACTGGATCCGGAAGTGGAAACGCAACGGGTGGAAGACCGCGGACCGGAAGCCGGTCAAGAATGTCGAGCTGTGGCAGCAGCTCGACATGGCCTGCGCGCGGCACGAGGTGCGGTGGCATTGGGTGAAGGGGCACGCCGACACGCCGGAGAACCACCGGGCGGACGAGCTGGCGCGGGAGGGGATGCAGCCGTTTCTGAAGAAGGGATAGCGACCGGCGAACGGCGCTTCGCGCTTTTGCGATTGCTTCAGGCGTGGGCGGTGGCGTGTTTCGCAATCGCCCGGTCGAGCGCACGCTTCACCTCATCCTTGACCGGCTCGGCGGCCTTGAGGATGGCGTTCACCTTCATGAAATCGAGCAGGCGGAAGCTGCTGATCGCGGGCTTCACGAGAATCTGCGGCGCGTTCGGGCGGCGCAGCTTCTCCGCGAGGATTGCGCGCATCAGAAGCTGGGTCGTGCCGAATATCGCTTCCGTCGGCGACGGCACGCGGTTGGCGGGACCGGTGGGACCGCCAATGACGTCGACAGCGACAACGATGTCGGTGTGTGGCGTGACCGCATCGAAGGGCACCGGATCGAAAACCGTGCCATCGACCATCACCCTCCCCTCGATCAGCACCGGGCGGAAAAGCACGGGAATTGCAACCGAGGCGGCGATCGCCTTCCTGAGATTGCCTTCGTGAAGCACCGTCTCCTTCCAACCGTAATAGTCGGAGGCAACGACCTTCAACGGGATTTCAAGGTCGGCGAAATCGGCGGGGATCGTGTCGGGCAGGAAGGCGCCGAGCAGACGCTCGGCATCGAATTGTCCGAACCGAAGGCCGCCGGGAGCAAGGAGCTCGCGCGCGGTTCTCGGCCGGGTGCGCCATAGCCGTGCCACGACGTCCGAGCGGCGCCTGAAAAGCTCATGGACATAGGCACGGATTTCGGCGCCGCTCATGCCGGCGCAGTAGCCGGCGCCCACGATCGCGCCGATCGAAGCGCCCGATACAACCACTGGCTTCAGGCCGAGCTCGTCGAACGCCTCAAGGACCGGGATGTGCGCAAAGCCACGCGCACCTCCCGCGCCAAGCGCGAGGCCGATGCGCAGCCTTTCTTTCGGGATGTGCTTCAACATCCTCGATCAGGTCCCCGGCCGTCCGACGCGGGTTACGATCAAATCTCCGCCCCCAAAGAGGCGCCGGGCGGCGCGGCGCACATCCTCCACGGTGACGGCCCGTATCAGATCGTTCCTCCGATTGACGTAGTCAATGCCCAGTTCGTCAAGCTGTATCGCTAGGAGCTGGCCGGCGATCTCGACCGAACTGTCGAAGCGCAGCGGATAGTTGCCGATCAGGTAGCTCCTGGCCTTGGCGACCTCCTCCTCCGTGGGACCCTCGGCCGCAAAGCGACGCATCTCCGATTCGATGAGTGCAATCGACTCCTCGGCGCGGTCGGCCCGGGTCGCGGTACCGCCCGCGAAGACGGCGCCATGCTGAAAGGGCGAAAGGTAGGTGCCGATGGAATAGGCAAGACCCCGCTTCTCCCGGATCTCACTGTACAGGCGCGAGGTAAAGCCTCCGCCTCCGAAGATGTGGTTGGCGACGTAGGCGGGGATGAAATCCGGGTCGTTGCGGCGGATGCCGTTGCCGCCGAAACGGATGACGGTCTGGGGTATCGCCATCTCGATATCGATCCGTGCGCCGGCGGCGGGCACCACGTCTGCGACCGGCACGAGATTCGGCTCGGCCGGGAGGGGACCGAACGTCTCGTCCAATAGGCGGCCGAGCGCGGCCGGGTCGATGTCGCCGACGACGCCGATCCTGAGATTCGCGCGTGCAAAGACGTTGGCGCGGTAGGCGCGGAGATCGTCGACCGAGATCGCGGCCACCGATTCGAGCGTGCCGTCGTTGGGGTTGCCATACGGATGATCGGGGAAGGCGGCCCTCATCCACGTTTCGGCGGCGATCGAATCGGGATCGCGCTCGCGACTGCGGATGCCGCTCACGATCTGGGCGCGGATGCGTTCGACCGGTTCGGCGTCGAAGCGTGGTGCAGTCAGCGCCAAGCCGAGCAGACGGAAGGCTTCGTCGCGATTCTCGGTGAGCGTACGCAACCGGCCCGAAAACGCGTCGCGGCCGGCATTGAAGCTGAGGCCTATGGAATACTCGTCGAGGCGGTCCTGAAAGGCCTGACTGTCGAGATCGCCGGCGCCTTCGTCAAGGAGGCCGGAGAGCATGTTGGCGACACCGGGCTTGCCGGGCGGATCCTGCGCGGTGCCGCCGCGGAAGGCGAAGGCGACGGCGATCATCGGCACGGTATCCTCGCGCACCAGCCAGGCTTCGATACCGCCGGGACTGACGACTCGCTCGATGTCGATGGCGGCCAGAGCCGGCCCTGGGAACCAGGCCGCGACGAATGCGAAGGATGCGGCGGCGAGCGCGCCGGCCAGCGAACGGAACACGATCATGTCGGGTCTCCCGCCGGGGCGCCGATCAGGTACCCAGTGACGGATCGTTCGGGCGTCAGGTATTTGCGGGCAACGGCCTGCACCTCGGCGGCGGTCACATCCTGGATGCGGGCGGGCCATTCCTGCACATCCGCGATCGTGCTTCCGGTCGCCAGCGCAGAGCCGAATATGCGAGCAAGCGAGCCGATGCGGTCGCGGGTGTAGACGGCGGCGGCGCGCACGTGACGCTTGGCGCGCGCCAACTCCTCCTCCGTGATGCCTTCCTCGATCAGCCGGCCCACGACGGCGTCGATTTCTGCGGCGAGCGCCTCCGGTCTCACCTCGCCGCGCGGCACCGCGTATACGCCGAAACTCGTCATGTCGATCGCTGTGCCCTGGTATCCGGCGCCCGCCGCAGAGGCGATGCCCTTCTCAATGAGCAGGGTGCGGTAGAGGCGGCTCGTGGTGCCGCCGCCCAGAATGTCGGCGAGAAGATCGAGCGCGAGAGCTTCCTTTTCCGGCCCGGAACCGTAGGAAGGCACGAGATACGACCGGCGGACCGAGGGCTGGGTAACACGCGTGTCGGTGCGAATGACGGTGCGGGCGGCCACCGGCGGAGGCTCCTGAGCACGGCGGCGCTCGCCGGGATCGGCGCGGCGCGGTACCTTGCCATATGTCTCGGCCGCGAGTTGTCGCACCTCGTCCCCGGTCACGTCGCCGGCGACCACGAGGATCGCGTTATTGGGCGTGTAGTAGCGGTTGTAGAAGGCAACCGCTTCGTCGCGGCCGAGTTCGCGTATCTCATGCTCCCACCCGATGACGGGGATGCCATAGGGGTGGTTCTGATAGAGTGCGGCTGACATTGCCTCGGCAAGCTGGGAATCCGGATCGTTGTCGATTCGGCCGCGCCGCTCCTCGAGGATGACGTCACGCTCCGGAGAAACCACCTCGTCGGTGAGGACGAGGTTCTCCATCCGGTCGGCCTCGAACTCCATGACGGTGCGAAGGTGCTCACGGGCGACCGTCTGGTGATAGGCGGTGAAGTCGGCGGAGGTGAAGGCGTTTTCCTCGCCTCCGATCTCGGCGACGACGGCGGAGAACTGGCCGGCCGGACGATTCTTCGTGCCCTTGAACATCAGATGCTCGAGGAAATGGGCAATCCCCGATTCGCCGCGTTCTTCGTCGGCCGCGCCGACCTTGTACCAGATCATGTGCGTGACGACCGGCGCGCGGCGGTCCGGGATGACGACCACCTGCAGGCCATTTTCGAGCATGAAGCCCGTGGCGTCCGGAGCGACCACAGGGGCCGCCGACGCCGCCTGCCCGGCAGCCAAGAACAGGAACGCGGCCGCGGCCGCGCGCTTCACCCACGTTCCGGTCCTGCTTCCCAGATCCATTTGCACGCCTGAAGGGCCGCACGCGGGGTTTCAGGTCCGCCGCATCTCGCTCAGGCGGGTGACCCTGCGCCGTTCAGGCAGGTGGCGCAAATGAAAAGACGGTAAGGCGGGAATCGCCGACGATGCGTTCGACGACCGGCGTAAAGCCAGCAATCTCTCGCAGTTCGGCGGAGGCGCTTTCCTCGACCGTGCAAATTGCGCCGTTCGCCAGCCAGCCGCCGTCGCGCGCGGAGGCAAGTGCCTTCTCGCCCAGCCCGCGGCCATAGGGCGGATCGGCGAAGAGAAGCGAGAACGGCACGATGGTGCCTGCCGGGCCGAGCCGGGTTGCGTCGCGACGGAAGAGACGGGTGCGTCCGGTGAGACCGAGAGATTCGATGTTTCGCCGGATGAGGCTGCGGGCCTCCGCGTTCTCTTCCACAAACAGACAATACGCGGCGCCGCGCGACATCGCCTCAAGGCCAAGCGCGCCGGTGCCGGCAAAGAGATCGAGCACGCGGGCACCAGTGACGGGATCGCCGAAGCGGTGAATCAGGATGTCGAACAGCGTTTCGCGCAGCCGGTCCGAAGTTGGGCGGATATCGCGGCCGCGCGGAGCGGCGAGCGGACGTCCGCGAAATTCACCGCCGACGATCCGCATGAGGCCTGCCGGTTTTGCGGCGCGCCGGCGGCGGCGAAGCCGGGCGGCGGCCGACGGGGAGCTGCACCGGGTCGTTCCAATCGATGCCGGCGGCGCGTGCCAGCCGGGGGCCGAGCTGTTCGCGCAGCACCTTGCGGCGGACCTCCTCCACCTCCCCGGACGGGAGGTCGCCGAGCTGGAAGGGGCCGAAGGAAATACGGATCAACCGGTTCACGGAGAGACCCAGATGGGCGAGGATTTTCCTTACCTCACGATTCCTGCCCTCGCGGACGCCAACGGTCAGCCAGACATTGGAGCCCTGCTCGCGGTCGATTGTCGCCTCCACCGGACCGTAGACCACGCCGTCGACGGTGACGCCGTCCTTGAGCGCGGCAAGCGCGGCCGGGTCCACCTTGCCGTGTGCGCGCACCCGGTAGCGCCGGAGCCAGCCGGTCGACGGCAGTTCGAGGATGCGGGCAAGCCCGCCGTCGTTGGTCAGAAGCAGCAGCCCCTCGGAATTCATGTCGAGGCGGCCGACCGCGACCACGCGGGGAAGGTCCTCCGGGAGTGCATCGAAGACCGTGCGCCGCCCCTGGGGATCGCGCGCGGCGGTTACGAGCCCACGCGGCTTGTTGTAGAGCCAGAGGCGCGTGCGCTCCGTCGCGGGCAACGGCTTGCCATCCACCAGGACGTTGTCGCCGGGACGGATGTTATATGCTGGCGAGCGGAGCAGCTTGCCGTTCACCCGCACCCGGCCATCGGCGATCCATTTCTCCGCATCGCGCCGCGAGCAGAGGCCGGCGCGGGCGATGACCTTGGCGATCCGGTCGCCCTCGCCTTGCGGTCTTGGCGATTTTCCTTCTTTCATGCGGGGTTCCTAGCAGAGCGCCGGGTGCCAGGCGATACAGATGACCGACAACGCCAAACCGACGCCGATGCAGCGGGCGCTCGAAGAGGCGCGGCGCGCGGCGGCGCGCGGCGAGGT
>Ga0073934_10003781_pt1 | contig 26838 bp, 40 predicted proteins | sample LarsenN4metaG_FD_76834 | JGI IMG/M metagenome (GOLD analysis project Ga0073934, IMG submission 76834) | Hot spring sediment bacterial and archeal communities from British Columbia, Canada, to study Microbial Dark Matter (Phase II) - Larsen... ... | reverse complement strand
GCCATATTGCCGTGGGTGGCGGCCGGCAGCTCGATCACGCAGCCACCGAAGGCGGCCAGCAGGCGTTCGAGGAAGCTTTGATAACGCTTGTCACCGCTCCACCAGTTGGTGACGAAGATGCCGTTGGCGGTCAGCGCGCGCTTGCAGTCCTCGAAGAATTCTTCGGTGGTCAGGTCGGCGACGATCTGCTGACCGTCGAAACCGTCGACCATGATCACGTCGGTGGATTCGCGGAACATCTTGATGTAGTCGGCGCCGTCGGCCTCGACGATCTCGAAGAAGTCCCCCTCCGGCGGCAGCTGGAAGAACACCCGCGCTACGGCGACCACTTGCGGATTGATCTCCACCGCCACGCTGATCGCGTCCGGCAGGTACTCGTCGATGAAGCGCGCCAGCGAACCGCCACCGAGGCCGATCTGCACGATGTGGCGCGGGTCGTTGTTCCACAGCAGGAAGGCCATCATCGCGCGGGTGTAGGTCAGCACCAGGTCGGCCGGATCGTCGAGATCCATCGAGCTCTGGATGGTGGCAGAACCGAGGTGCAGCGAGCGGATGTTGTCGCTCTCGGAGATGTCCACGTCCGGCAACGCGTCCTGGCTGTTGCGCACGCGGCGGCGGAACGGGTGTTGTGCCTTACCCGCCACGGCTGTCTCCCGTCTGGCTGTCGGCCTTGGGGCGCGAATCGAGAATGCTGATGGTGCGGCGGGCGGGCGTTGCGGCCAACATTGCGGCGTCCTCGTCGTCCGAGCTCGCCAGCGCGACCGGATCGCGGAATTCTTCCTTGTCGAAGGCGGTATCGCCGCCCTCGAACGGGCTGTCGCCGGTCTTGAGGCCGGCAAAGTCGAACAGCTTGCTGTCGGCCAGGTGCGACGGCACCACATTCTGCAGCGCGCGGAACATGCTCTCGACGCGGCCGGGGAAACGCTTGTCCCAGTCGTTGACCATCTCCTTCACCACCTGGCGCTGCAGATTGGGCTGCGAGCCGCACAGATTGCACGGGATGATCGGGAATTCGCGCAGCTGCGCGTAGCGTTCCAGATCCTTCTCGCGGCAGTAGGCCAGCGGGCGGATCACCATGTGGCGGCCGTCGTCGGACACCAGCTTCGGTGGCATCGCCTTCAGCTTGCCGCCGTAGAACATGTTGAGGAACAGCGTGTGCAGCATGTCGTCGCGGTGGTGGCCGAGCGCGATCTTGGTCGCGCCCAGCTCGTCGGCGACGCGGTACAGGATGCCGCGGCGCAGGCGCGAGCACAGGCTGCAGGTGGTCTTGCCTTCCGGGATCAGGCGCTTGACGATGCTGTAGGTGTCTTCCTCGATGATGCGGTACTCGACACCGATCGATTCCAGGTACTGCGGCAGCACATGCTCGGGGAAGCCCGGCTGTTTCTGGTCGAGGTTCACCGCCACGATGGAGAAGCTGATCGGCGCCGACTTCTGCAAGCCCAGCAGGATGTCCAGCAGCGCGTAGCTGTCCTTGCCGCCAGACAGGCAGACCATCACGCGGTCGCCCTCTTCGATCATGTTGAAGTCGTTGATGGCGTCGCCAACGTGGTGGCGCAGGCGTTTGGTGAGTTTGTTGCCTTCGAACTGGGCCTTTTTGGCCTTGTCGTCGGCAAGTTGCAGCGTGTCGGACATGGAGGACGGCTAAGAAATTGAAAAACAGGCGATTTTAACGTCAAACGCCTGTCCGTTGCCACACAATCCGCCCTTGTTCGCGTGCTCAGTCCGCCAGCCATGCCCCCTGTTGCCGCAGCGCCTGATACTCGTCGCGGCTGAGGCGCAGCCGGCAGCCGACGCCGGCGCTGTCCGGGTACACGTCTGGTTTGCAGGTTTCCACCAGCACGCCGGTCACCGCCGGATGACCAAAGGCGATGTCGACCACCTTGCCGAGCAGGTATTCCTGGGTCTCGAACACGCGGTCCTTCACCAGCGCCAGCGTCTGCAGCCGCAGGTAGTCGTAGTCCAGCACCAGCGCGATGTCGTCGCGCGGCGGCACCATGCGCGCCACCTGCAGCACGATGTTGAGCTGCATGCGCTGGCGCACGCCGCGCTCGAAGTCATGGATGCCGATGAAGCAGTCGAACACGAAGTCGCGCAGAAAGATTTCGGCCAGCATCACGCCTCCACCGCAAACATCACGTCGCGCGCCAGCGGCAGCAGGTGCTGGCCGTCGTCCACGGTCAGCACCTGGCCGGTGATCTGCACCGCCTCGGCCAGAAAGTGCACCGCCTCCGCCACTGATTGCGGGCGGGTGCCCTCGCCCAGCGCCGTCATGCGGTGCGCGCGGGCGAAGTTGTCCGCCGTCTGTTCGCCGCTGAGCAGGGTCAGCCCCGGCGCCACGCCGTTGACGCGCAGGTAGGGCGCCGCCGCCATCGCCTGCAGGCGGATGCTTTCCTTCAGCGCCAGCTTGGACAGGGTGTAGGAAAAATAATCGGGATTGAGGTTGAACAGCTTCTGGTCGAGGATGTTGACCACGCTGCCGCGCGCGTCCTGCCGGCGCAGCCACTGCCCGAACGCCGCCGCCAACATCAGCGGCGCGCGGAAGTTCACCGCCAGCTGGCGGTCGAACGCCGCCGGCGACAGCTCGAAGAAACCGTCCTCCTCGAACAGCGCGGCGCTGTTGACCACGCAGTCCAGGCGGCCGCAATCGGCCACCACCTGCGCGATAAGGCCGGCGAAGTCGGCGTCCGCCGCCAGCAGGTCCAGCCCGTAGCTGCGTGCCTGCGGCAGGCCGGCGACAAGGTTGGCCGCATCGCTGGCCGAGTGGTGATAGTGCACGCACACCTGCCAGCCCTCTGCGGCAAACCGTTCCGCCATCGCCTGCCCCAGCCGCTTGGCGCCACCGGTAATCAACACGACTTTCATCTGTCCTCCCGCCATCCGTTTCCCGCCGTTCGCGCCCCTGCCGGCATCACACGCGCGGCACGGCGCAAAAGCTGCATGATATATACTCGCCGGCAATTTCACTGACAATTCTTAGCCGCCATGAGCCTGCCAGCCCCCTCTGCCGACGCCCTCGCCACCAGCCACGCGCTCAGCCACCGCATCGCCGCCGACATCGCCGCGGCCGACGGCTGGATTTCCTTCGCCCACTTCATGCAGCAGGCGCTGTACGCGCCCGGCCTCGGTTACTACGCCGCCGGCAGCCGCAAGTTCGGCGCCGATGGCGACTTCGTCACCGCGCCGGAACTGACGCCGCTGTTCGCGCAGACGCTGGCGCGCCAGCTGGCCGAGCTGCTGCCGCAGACCGCCGGCAACATCATGGAGTTCGGCGCCGGCACCGGCCGCCTCGCCGCCGACCTGCTGCTGGCACTGGACGCACTCGGCTGCGCGCCGGCGCAGTACTTCATCGTCGACCTGTCGCCCGATCTGGTCGAACGCCAGCGCGACACCATCGTCCGCCTCGCCCCGGCGCTGCTGCCGCGCGTGCAGTGGCTGGCGGCGCTGCCGGAAACCTTCGACGGCATCATGCTCGGCAACGAGGTGCTGGACGCGATGCCGTGCGAGCTGGTCGTCCGCCAGCAGGACGGCCGCCTGCAGCAGCGCGGCGTCACCATCCGCGACGGCGCCTTCTGCTTCGACGACCGCGACTTCGGCGACGCCACGCTGGCCGCGCTGGCCGCCGAGCTGGTGCCGGACATCCCCGGCTACGTCACCGAAATCAGCCTCGCCAACCGCGCCTTCATCCACACCCTGGCCGGCGTGCTACAACGCGGCGCCATCCTGATGATCGACTACGGCCACAACGCCGGTGAGTACTACCACCCGGAACGCAGCATGGGCACCCTGCTCGGCCACTACCGCCACCACACCATCCAGGACCCGTTCTACCTGCCCGGCCTGATGGACCTGACCACGCATGTGGATTTCAGCGCCGTGGCGCAAAGCGGCCTCGATGCCGGCCTCGACCTGATTGGCTACCTCAGCCAGGCGCAGTTCCTGATCAACGCCGGCATCACCGAGCAGCTGTCGTTCCTGGATGCGGCCAACGTCAAGGACTACCTGCCGGTAGCCAAGGCGGCGCAGCGCCTGCTGTCACCGCAGGAAATGGGGGAAACCTTCAAGGTGATCGGTTTTGGTAAACAGGTAGCCATCGACTGGGTCGGCTTTGGCAGCGGCGACCGCTGCTACACCCTGTAAGCAGCGCCAGACCATTCCACGAAAAATAGTTGACACCCTGAAATCTGCTGCGTATAGTCAGCGGCCTTGATGCCTAGGCATCGAGATGTGGCGAATTAGCTCAGTCGGTTAGAGCGACGGAATCATAATCCGCAGGTCCGGGGTTCGAGTCCCTGATTCGCCACCACAGTTTACCGGGACGGTGCCACGGCAAAGTCTCACGGCGAATTAGCTCAGTCGGTTAGAGCGACGGAATCATAATCCGCAGGTCCGGGGTTCGAGTCCCTGATTCGCCACCAGTTTAAAAGCCAGCAGAAATGCTGGCTTTTTCCATTTCCGCGCCGGCGTCCGCCCGGCCCACGACATCCCCAAGCCCTGCCAGCCGTGTTAAAATCGGCGCAAGCTATTCATTTGCCAGCAAAAACCGTTCGCAAGCCCGTGGCCGCTTGCTTTGGCGGCCCCTGCTGGCATTTCTCATTTACAGTGTGCCCAGCATGAAAAAGGTTTACATCAAGACGTTCGGTTGCCAGATGAACGAGTACGACTCCGACAAGATGGTCGACGTGCTCGGCAGCAGCGAAGGCATGATCAAGACGGAAAACCCGGAAGACGCCGACGTAATCCTGTTCAACACCTGCAGCGTGCGCGAAAAGGCGCAGGAAAAGGTGTTCTCCGATCTCGGCCGCATCCGGCCGCTGAAAGAGGCCAATCCCAACCTGATCATCGGCGTCGGCGGCTGTGTCGCGTCGCAGGAAGGCGACACCATCGTCAAGCGCGCACCCTACGTCGACGTGGTGTTCGGGCCGCAGACGCTGCACCGCCTGCCGGAGCTGATCAAGAGCCGGCAGCAAAGCGGCAACGCCCAGGTCGACATCTCCTTCCCCGAAATCGAGAAGTTCGACCACCTGCCGGCGGCCAAGGTCGACGGCGCCGCGGCGATGGTGTCGGTGATGGAAGGCTGTTCCAAGTACTGCTCGTTCTGCGTGGTGCCGTACACTCGCGGCGAGGAGGTATCGCGCCCGTTCGACGACGTGCTGACCGAGATCGCCGGCCTGGCGGCACAGGGGGTGAAGGAAATCACCCTGCTGGGACAGAACGTCAACGCCTACCGCGGCCTGATGGCCGATGGCGAGATCGCGGATTTCGCGCTGCTACTGGAGTACGTGCACGAGATTCCCGGCATCGAGCGCATGCGCTTTACCACCAGCCATCCGCGCGAGTTCAGCCAGCGCATCATCGACTGCTACGCACGCCTACCGAAACTGGTCTCGCACATTCACCTGCCGGTACAGAGCGGCTCCGACCGCACGCTGATGGCAATGAAACGCGGCTACACCGCGCTGGAATACAAGTCCATCATCCGCAAGCTGCGCGCCATCCGCCCCGAGCTGTGCCTGTCGTCGGACTTCATCGTCGGCTTCCCCGGCGAGACCGAGGCCGATTTCGAGGCGACGCTGAAGCTGGTGAAAGACATGGCCTTCGATTTCAGCTATGTGTTCATCTACAGCCCGCGCCCCGGCACCCCGGCGGCCAACCTTGCCGACGACACCCCGCACAGCGAGAAGGTGCGCCGCCTGGAGGCGCTCAACGAGGTAATCGAGGCCGAAGGCTTCCGCATCAACCAAGGCATGCTCGGCAGCGTGCAGCGCGTGCTGGTGCAGAACATCTCGAAGAAGGACCCGTCGATGCTGGCCGGGCGTACCGCCAACAATCGCGTGGTCAATTTTGTCGGCCAGCCACGGCTGATCAACCAGCTGGTCGACGTGGTGATTACCGAAGCCAACCCGCACTCGCTGGGCGGCGAACTGCTGCTGCGTGAAAGTGACTGAACCATGCGCCTGCTGCTTGTAGTCTTGTCCCTGCTGGCCGCCTGTGCCAGCCTGCCACCGGCCGATCCGGCGACCATGGACTGCGCGGCGCTGACGCAGGCGCTTGCGCAAACGCGGCAGCAGCTGCAGGATGAGCGACAGGCGCCACGCAGCCCGGTGCAGCTCAATATCGGGCTGGGCGGCGCCATCGGCAGCCACGGCAGCGCCGGTATCGGTTTCGGCGTGCCGCTGGGCACCGCGCAACCGGATCCACAGCGCATCGCCGGGCTTGAACACAGGCTGCTGCAATTGCAGCAGCGATACCAGCAACGGCAATGTCCGCCCCTGACGACCACCAGTCCATGACCGAAGCCCACAGCAGCCACAGCTTTACCCCTGTCGACAACGAACGCCTGTCCCGCCTGTGCGGCGCGCTGGACGAGAACCTGAAACAGATCGAAACCGGGCTGGATGTCAGCATCCAGCGCCGCGGCGAGCAGTTCAGCCTGCGCGGCGAGCAGGCCGGCCGCGCGCTGGGCCTGCTGCAGCGTTTCTATGCGCTGGCGGAAAAACGCGAGCTGTCGGTGCAGGACATCCAGCTGGGGCTGGTCGAGGCACGGCAGGATAATCCGCAGGACGGGCTGGACGACACCCCGACCCTGCACACCCGCCGCCGCGACCTGAAAGGCCGCACCCCGCGCCAGAGCCGCTACATCCAGGCCATCTTCAGCCACGACATCACCTTCGGCATCGGCCCGGCCGGCACCGGCAAGACCTATCTCGCCGTCGCCTGCGCGGTGGACGCGATGGAGCGCGACGCGGTGAAGCGCATCGTGCTGGTGCGGCCGGCAGTGGAGGCCGGCGAGAAGCTGGGCTTTTTGCCTGGCGATCTGGCGCAGAAAGTCGATCCCTACCTGCGCCCGCTGTACGACGCGCTGTACGACCTGATGGGCTTCGACAAGGTCGCCAAGCTGTTCGAGAAGAACCTGATCGAGATCGCGCCGCTGGCCTATATGCGCGGCCGCACGCTGAACAACGCCTTCATCATCCTCGACGAGGCGCAGAACACCACGCCGGAACAGATGAAGATGTTCCTCACCCGCATCGGCTTCGGCTCGCGCGCGGTGATCACCGGCGACGTGACCCAGATCGACCTCGCCCGCCACCAGAAAAGCGGCCTGGTCGAGGTCGAGCGCATCCTGAGCCAGGTGCGCGGCATCCATTTCCACCATTTCCAGAGCGACGACGTGGTGCGCCACCCGCTGGTGCAGAAGATCGTCGACGCCTACGACCGTTACCAGATCCAAGAAGATGAAAACCGCTAAACGCAATCAAGTGCTGCAAAGGTTGGCCGCACGGCTGGACCTGACCCTCGAAGACCGGCTGGAAGCCGAACAGGCGCTGCCAGAAGGCAAACAGTGGCGCCGCTGGTGCCAGGCTGCGCTGCAGCGCGACGTGCACAAGGCCCAGATTTCGCTGGTGGTGGTCGACGAGGCCGAAGGCCGCGCGCTGAACCGCGACTACCGCGGCAAGGACTACGCCACCAACGTGCTGAGCTTCGCGCTGAACGAGGGCGACACCGTCGCCGGCATGCCGCTGTTCGGCGACCTGGTGTTCTGCGCGCCGGTGGTGGCGCGCGAGGCCGCCGAGCAGGGCAAGCGCCTGGACGCGCACTACGCCCACCTCGTGGTGCACGGCATGCTGCACCTGCAGGGCCTGGACCACGAGCAGGACGACGAGGCCGAGGCGATGGAAGCGCTTGAAACCGTCATCCTCGGCAAGTTAGGCTATGCCGATCCTTACGCCGCAGAGAAACCCTGACCCGACACCATGGACGACTATTCCAGTAAACCCGCGCCCAACTGGTTCGAGCGCCTGCTCAACCGCTTTACCCACGAACCGGAAGACCGCGAAGAGCTGGTTTCCCAGCTGCATGCCGCCTTCGAGCGCAATGTGCTGGATGCCGAAGCGCTGTCGATGATCGAAGGCGTGCTGTCCTTCTCCGAGCGCACCGTGCGCGAGGTGATGGTGCAGCGCAGCCAGATGGACGTGATCCGCCTGTCCGAGCCGATGGAAAAGCTGCTGTCGCACGTGATCGAGGCCGGCCATTCGCGCTTCCCGGTGATCGGCGAGGACAAGGACGACGTGCAGGGCATCCTGCTGAGCAAGGACCTGCTGCGCTACTTCCTGACCCCCAACGACTTCGACCTGCAGAAGACGCTGCGCCCGGTGGTGTTCGTGCCGGAGAGCAAGCGCCTCGACGGCCTGCTGCGCGAGTTCCGCGCCACCAAGACGCACATGGCGATCGTGGTCGACGAATACGGCGGCGTGTCCGGGCTGATCACCATCGAGGACGTGCTGGAAGTGATCGTCGGCGACATCGACGACGAGCACGACCTGATCGAATCGGAAGACGACATCGTGCCGGTGCGCGGCGAACGCTACCGCGTGCTGGCCACCACCAGCATCGACGACTTCAACGACTTCTTCGAGTGCGCGCTGCCGGACGACGAGGTCGACACCATCGGCGGTCTGGTCACCGCCAATCTCGGCTACGTGCCGGTACGCGGCGAAGGCCTGCAGCTGCAGGACTGGCATTTCACCGTGATCCGCGCCGACAGCCGCCGGCTGCAGGCGCTGCTGGTCGAGCGCCGTCCGCAGGCAGCACGCTAGATGCGGCGCACTCTCGGCTATTTGCTGTTGGTGCTGCTGGCCGGCGCCGCCACCGTGTTCGCCTTTGCCCCCTACCGCCTGTTCCTGCTGATGCCGTTGCTGCTGGCGCTACTGCTGGAACTGGTGCAACGTTGGCCGCAACGCGCCTTCCTGCTCGGCTACGGCTGGGCGCTGGCTGCCTATACCAGCAATTTCTACTGGATCTACATCAGCCTGCACGACATCGGCGGCATGCCGGCGCTGATGGCCGGCGCCATGACCTTGCTGCTACCGGCCTGGCTGGCGCTGTTCCCGGCGCTGGCGGTGTGGCTGGCCTGCCGCATCGGCACCAACAGCGCCAGCCGCTGGCTGCTGCTGTTCCCGGCACTGTGGACGCTGGGCGAGTGGCTGCGCAGCTGGATGCTGACCGGCTTCCCGTGGGGCGCCATCGGCTACAGCCAGATCACCGAAAGCCCGCTCGCCGGCCTGGCCGCCGTCACCGGCATCCACGGCGTCACCTATGCCGTGGCGCTGTCCGCCGCCATCCTGGTGCTGCTGCCGCGCTGGCGCCGCCTGCCGCAGCTGGCGCTGCTGGGGCTGGTCACCGCGCTGTGGGGCGGCGGCGCCTGGCTGCAACAGCAGCAGTGGACGCAAGCCAGCGGCAAGCCGCTGGCGGTGTCGCTGCTGCAGGGCAATATCCCGCAATCGCTGAAATGGGATCCGGCCACCTTCGAGCTGACGCTGAGCACCTACTACCGCATGGTGGCCAGCGCGCCGCCGTCCGACCTGCTGCTGCTGCCGGAAACCGCGCTGCCGGTATTCCTCGACGACCTCCCCTCCGGCTACCTGACCATGATCAACGGTGACGCCAGCCGCCGCCAGGCGACGCTGATCACCGGCATTCCGCGCCGCACCGACGACGGCAGCGGCTATCTCAATGCGGTGGTAGCGCTGAACGATCCGGCACAGCCCTACTACGCCAAGAACCATCTGGTACCGTTCGGCGAGTTCATCCCGCTGCCGGCGGTGACCGGCTGGATCTATCGCTTCATGGACATGCCGCTGTCCGGCTTCAGCCGCGGCGGCGACAGCCAGGCCCCGCTGGCGGTGGCCGACCAGCGCATCGCCTTCAACGTCTGCTACGAGGACGGTTTCGGCGAGGAGCTGATCGGCCCCGCCGCCGGCGCCACCATGCTCGCCAACGTCAGCAACCTGGCCTGGTTCGGCAGCAGCAACGCGATGAGCCAGCAGTTGCAGCTGTCGCAGGCACGGGTACTGGAAACCGGGCGCCCGATGCTGCGCGCCACCAATACCGGCATGACCGCTGTGATCGATGCCAGCGGCGAGGTGCAGACCGTGGCGGCGCCGGACACGCGGCAGACGCTGACGGCACGGGTACAGGGCCGCAGCGGGCTGACGCCGTACATGCGTTACGGCAATGCGCCAGTGTTGTGGGGCTGCGTGGCGCTGCTGCTGGCCGGCATCGCACTGCACGTCTGGCAACGTTACCGACGCCAGTTGCCGGCCGCGGCATGAACAAAGCCCGACGCGCTGCGTCGGGCTTTTTTATTGCACACAAGGTTGGCCGCAAGCCTGCGGCCAACCTTGTCGTCTCGTCACACGTGGAAGCGCGACACCATCTGCCGCAGGTTGCCGGTCAGACCGTGCAGCTCGCCGATAGCACCGGAGGTGTGGCCGGCGGCCTCGGCATTCTGCGCCGCCGCCTGCGCGATCTGCTCGACGTGACGGGTGATCTCCTCGCTGGCGTGACCCTGCTCCGACAGTGCCTGCGAAATGTCATTCACCACCGCGACCACACCACCAGCGCTGTCGCGGATCTGGCGAATCGACTCGCCGCCCTTCTCCGCCAGCGCCAGCCCGGATTTCACCCGCTCCACCGCCTCTTCCATATTGCTGCGCGATGCCTCCGAACCGTTCTGGATCTCGCGGATCATCACCGCGATCTCCTGCGTCGCCTGGCCGGTGCGCTCCGACAGCTTGCGCACCTCGTCGGCAACCACGGCAAAGCCACGGCCCAACTCGCCGGCACGCGCCGCCTCGATCGCCGCGTTCAGCGCCAGCAGGTTGGTCTGGTCGGCAATGTCCTTGATCACCTGCATGATGGTGGAGATGGTCTGCGTCTTGCTGACCAGGTCGCCGATGGTCAGCGCCGCCTGATCCACCGATTCGTTGATGCGGTGCATCTCGTCCACCGCGCGCGAGATCACCTCGCCGCCGCTATGCGACAGCTGGCCGGAACTGGCCGATACCGCGTGCGCGTGGCTGGCGAGTTCAGAAATCTGCTTGATACTGGCGGTCAGCTCCTCGATCGAGGCAGCCATGTCGCTGGCGGCACGGCTTTGCTGCTCGGAGCCGGTAGCCACCGCGGTGGCACTGCCGGAAATATTGCCGGCCATGCCGGTCAGGCTGTGGCTGCTGTCGGCGATGCCGCCGACCAGCTCGCGCAGGTGCTGCTGCATGTCGGCCACCGCCGCCAGCAGGCTGTCCTTGTCGCTGGCCGCCACCGGCACCGCGACATTGAGCTGGCCCTGGGCGATCTGGCGCACCACGTCGCGCGTCAGCGCCGGCTCGCCGCCCAGCTGCTGCATCACGCTGCGACGGGTCAGGTAGCCGATCAACACCACCAGCAGCAGCGCGATAAAGATCTCGGCGAACAGCAACAACGCGGTATTGCGCAGCGCCAGCGCCACGTCGTCAAGATAGATACCGGTGCCCACCACCCAGCCCCACTTGCCGCTGGTGGCGAGGTAGGACAGCTTAGGCTGCGGCTGGTCGAAACCCGGCTTGTCCCACACGTAGGACACGAAATTGCGGCCGTTGCCGTCACGCACCGCCTGTTCGAACAGCTCGCCGAGGTTGACGCCGGTCGGGTCCTTGATGGTTTTCAGGTTGGTGCCGGCCAGCTGCGGCTTGGCGCCGTGCGCCACCCACACCCAGGCGGGATCAAAGGCAAAGAAATACTCGCGCTCATCGTAGCGCATGCTGTTGAGCACGGTAATCGCCTGCAGCTTGGCATCAGCCTCGGACAGCTTGCCGGCAGCGGCCATCTCCTCGTAACCCTTGATCAGGGTAACCGCGCTCTCCACCAGGTTACGCACCTTGGCCTCGCGGTCGGCGTACAGCGAGGCGCGCTCGAAGTACAGCGTGATGCCGCCGATGATACAGAGCAGCACCGTTACCAGTACCACCTGCAATTGCAAACGGCGCCTCAATGACATCGTTCCCTTACTGCTCATCGCTACTCTCCTTGTCGTTTTATGTCGCCGTGTGTGCCGGCGTGCTTATTTAGTATCACTTTATGTAAACCACCACTAGAGCAATTGCCCTTTTTAAAGCATTTAACCAGAAAAAAGTCTGGCCTGGACTAGGCAAAACAGCGATAGCGGGTAATCCCTCATCGTGGACAGGGTCACTTCATCGCCCCCATCACCAATTCGGCGCTCCGTTATCCGGACAGCGCGTGGCAAGGATCTGCATGCGACGAGAAAAGCCCCCACTTACGGACCGTGCCCGTGCTGGTCGCCGAACAGTGACACCTCGCCGCCAAAGCGGTGGCACGCCATCGGCAGCGGGATCGGTAGATTGACCCCGATCATGCCGACTTGGATGCGGCCACCTAACTCGCGCGCTACCGTCACGGGGCGGGTAAAGATGTTGCTGTCGCTGCCATACTGGTGCGCGTTGAGCAGCGGCACCGCACTATCGAAATCGGGCATCCGTGCCACCCACACCACCGGCAGGATGCAGGCAGAACCAGATAATAGGGACAGGGAACTACGATCAGTCTGTAGAGATGAGCTGCAGGCAGGGGCTGGATCTGCAGAAAATGATTCCGCGTCTTGTACGAGACAGCGGACCAGCGGCGGCTACGCTGACCGAGGGCCGGCTACCGTGACACACATGCTGCCCCCAATGCTGCAATCAGCACATAGCCAGCACCGCTGCCGGCATGAATTGTCTTAGGCAACGCGATGTGATGGGATAGGAATCACATGCCGTGTGCTGCCGCATCACCTACCATGCGGTAGCCCACAATAACACCGACGGCTGTGCCTGCTTTTCACGCTCAGCGACCCGCGTTAGCAACTACACAATGTGCAGGCAATGGCCGAAGCATCGCCTACAGCAGGCGGCAACGGTGCGGGAGCCATCTACGTGGCGAGGGCAATAAAAAAGCCGGCTTGCGCCGGCTTTTTTACTTGAAGCAGCTTATTCAGCCGCTTCTACTGCAACTGCTTCTTCTGCACGATCCACCAGTTCAACCAGTGCCATCGGAGCGTTGTCGCCCTGACGGAAGCCGTACTTCAGAATACGCACATAGCCACCATTGCGGTTAGCAAAACGTGGGCCGAGTTCGTCAAACAGTTTTACAACCATTTCACGATCACGAGTGCGGTCAAAAGCCAGACGACGGTTGGCCAGCGATGGCTTCTTACCCAGGGTAATCAGCGGCTCGGCGACACGGCGCAGTTCTTTGGCCTTTGGCAGAGTAGTCACGATCACTTCGTGACGCAGCAACGAGTTAGCCATGTTGCGAAGCATCGCAAGACGGTGGCTGCTCGTACGGTTCAATTTACGATTACTGTTACGATGACGCATTTTAGTGTCCTTTTATCCCGACTTACGGCTTCTCAAGACCAGCCGGTGGCCAGTTCTCAAGTTTCATGCCAAGGGTCAGGCCTTTAGAAGCGAGAACTTCCTTGATCTCATTCAGAGACTTGCGACCAAGGTTCGGAGTCTTCAGCAGCTCGGTTTCCGTACGCTGAATGAGATCACCGATGTAGTAAATGTTCTCTGCCTTCAGACAGTTGGCGGAACGTACCGTAAGTTCGAGATCGTCAACCGGACGCAGCAAGATCGGATCGATCGGCGGCGCCTTTTCAACGATTTCCTCAACTGCGGTGCCTTGCAAGTCTGCAAAAATCGACAGCTGATCAACCAGGATGCGGGCAGCAATACGCACTGCTTCTTCCGGCTCGATCACGCCATTGGTCTCGATGTCCAGCACCAGACGGTCAAGGTCTGTGCGCTGCTCCACACGGGCGCTCTCAACATTGAAGCTGCAGCGGTTCACCGGGGAGAACGAAGCATCGAGCTGGATGGTGCCGATGGTACGGTTGTCATCATGGCTGATACGGGCGGAAACTGGCTGATAGCCACGGCCTTTCTCAACTTTGACTTCCATATCAATCTTGCCGCCAACCGACAGGTTGCAGATGACGTGATCAGGGTTGATCACCTCAACATCGTGCGGCAATTCCAGATCACCAGCCAGGACAGGGCCTTCACCTTCCTTTTTCAGGGAAAGAATGACACTGTCACGACCATGCAGTTTGAGTACTACACCCTTCAGGTTCAGAAGAATGTCGACGACATCCTCCCGAACACCGTCAAGAGCGGAATACTCATGCAAAACGCCAGCAATAGTAACTTCGGTCGGTGCGTAACCAGGCATCGACGAGAGCAGGATCCGGCGCAGGGCGTTACCCAGAGTATGGGCATAACCACGCTCGAACGGCTCCATCGACACACGGGCGTGTGTAGCCGAAACCGGCTGCACATCGATCAAACGCGGTTTCAGAAATTCCGAAGCGCTGTTTTGCATAGTCATTCCTTAAGAGCTAGCGATTACTTGGAGTAATATTCCACAACGAGCTGCTCGTTGATATCGCTAGACAGCTCGGAACGCTCAGGAGCAGTCTTGAAGACACCTTCCATCTTCTTGCTGTCAACAGCAACCCACGAAGGGAAGCCGATTTGCTCGGCCAGCGCCAAGCCTTCCTGAATACGCACTTGCTTCTTGGACTTTTCGCGAATAGCAACAACGTCGCCTGCTTTCACTTGGAAAGAAGGAATATTCACAATCTGACCATTAACAGTGATTGCCTTGTGGCTAACCAGCTGACGTGCTTCAGCACGGGTGGAACCAAAGCCCATGCGATAAACAACGTTGTCCAGACGAGCTTCAAGGATCTTCAGCAGGTTTTCACCGGTGGAGCCTTGACGACGAGCTGCTTCAGCAAAGTACTTACGGAATTGACGTTCCATAATGCCGTAAATACGACGAACTTTCTGCTTTTCACGCAGCTGTACACCATAGTCAGACAGACGGCCTTTTTTCGCGCCGTGCTGACCAGGAGGGGTATCAAGCTTACACTTAGAATCAAGTGCGCGACGGGCACTCTTCAGGAAGAGATCAGTCCCTTCGCGACGAGCAAGCTTACATTTTGGGCCAATATAACGTGCCATGTTCTCAGACTCTCCGGATTAGATACGACGTTTCTTGGGAGGGCGACATCCGTTATGTGGTACCGGAGTCACGTCGGAGATGCTGGTAACTTTGAAGCCAAGGGCGTTCAGGGCACGCACGGAGGATTCACGACCAGGGCCTGGGCCCTTGATACGAACCTCAAGGTTCTTTACACCATATTCTTGGGCAACTTTACCAGCGTGCTCTGCAGCTACCTGAGCTGCAAACGGTGTACTTTTACGCGAGCCTTTAAAACCAGCACCGCCGGAGGTAGCCCAAGACAAAGCATTCCCTTGACGGTCAGTGATGGTGATGATGGTGTTATTAAAGGAAGCGTGAACGTGGACGATGCCATCGCTTACGCTTTTGCGTACCTTTTTGCGTACACGCACTGCTGTGTTTGCTTTAGCCATTATCTATGTTCCTTATTACTTCTTGCCGGCGATCGGCTTGCGCGGACCCTTACGGGTGCGTGCATTCGTGCGGGTGCGCTGACCACGGCAAGGCAGACCGCGACGATGGCGGAAACCGCGATAAGAACCCATGTCCATCAAACGCTTGATGCTCATGGTAATTTCGCGACGCAGGTCACCTTCAACAGTGAACTTGCTGACTTCTACACGCAGAGATTCCATCTCGGCTTCGGTCAAATCCTTAATCTTGGAAGAAGGATTAACGCTCGCGGAAGCACAGATGAGCTTCGCACGAGTAGAACCGATGCCATAGATAGCCTGCAGGCCGATAACGGCATGCGCATGATTGGGGATGTTTACCCCTGCAATACGGGCCATTCTCTTTCCTTAAGCTTTACGAGCTTGAAAAGGTTGCGATTGTAACATACGAAAACCCGGCTAACAAATGTTAGCCTTGTTTTTGTTTGTGACGCGGATCAGTGCAGATCACTCGTACCACACGATTGCGGCGAATGATTTTGCAGTTACGGCAAATTTTCTTTACCGAAGGTTGTACACGCATTTCAGTTCCTTTCTATCTGAAAAGAGCAAGTGCGACTACTTCGCACGGAACACAATACGGGCACGGGACAAATCATAAGGTGTCATTTCTACTGTCACCTTATCTCCCGGCAGGATGCGGATGTAGTGCATCCGCATCTTTCCGGAAATATACCCGAGCACAATGTGTCCATTCTCGAGCTTGACCTTGAAAGTTGCGCTAGGCAAATTTTCCAGGATCTCGCCCTGCATCTGGATGGTATCTTCTTTAGCCATAAAACTGCTACCGTTGACCGTCAGCGACCGGATGCGCCCTTGAAGTTGGCCTTCTTGAGCAACCCGTCATACTGGTGAGACAACACGTAGGACTGAACCTGTGCCATGAAGTCCATTGTCACGACAACAATGATCAACAGCGAAGTCCCGCCAAAGTAGAACGGTACATTCCACTTCAGGATCAAGAACTCAGGCAACAAGCAAACCAGCGTGATGTAGATCGCACCAATAAGTGTTAGACGGAGAATGATTTTCTCAATATAACGCGACGTCTGCTCACCCGGACGGATACCCGGAATGAACGCACCGCTTTTCTTCAGGTTATCAGCCGTTTCCTTGGGGTTGAACACAAGGGCGGTATAGAAGTAACAGAAGAAAACGATAGCAGCAGCATAGAGCAGAACATACAGCGGCTGACCAGGATGCAATTTGTCTGCAACAGACTTCAGCACACCCAAGCCCTCGGTATTACCAAACCAGCCCAGTACGGTTGCCGGGAAAAGAATGATGCTGGATGCAAAAATCGGCGGGATGACCCCGGCCATATTCAGCTTCAGCGGCATATGCGTCGACTGGCCCTGCATCACGCGGTTGCCAACCTGTCGCTTGGCGTAGTTGACCAGCACTTTACGTTGGCCGCGTTCAACGAACACCACCAGGTAAGTGACAGCAATCACGCCCGCAAACAAGGCAATCGCCAGCAGGATGGACAAGGAGCCCTGGCTAGCCAGGGTCAGTGTCTGACCGATCGATCCAGGAATGCCAGCGGCAATACCCGAACAGATGATCAACGAAATACCATTTCCCAAACCACGTTCGGTAATCTGCTCGCCCAGCCACATGAGGAACATGGTGCCGGTGACCAGGGTCACCACGGTCGTTACATAAAACTCGGTCTGACCACTCAGCACCAGCTCCGGTTGCTTGAACAGCATGACAGCAATACCGAAACTCTGGAACGTAGCCAAAAAGAGCGTTGCATAACGCGTGTACTGAGTGATTTTGCGACGGCCAGCATCACCCTCCTTCTTCAACTGCTTCAGCGTTGGAACAATTTCTGAAGCCAGTTGAAGAATGATGGAGGCGGAGATGTACGGCATGATGCCCAAGGCAAATACCGAAAATCTCGACAGGGCCCCGCCCGAGAACATGTTGAACATGTCAAGCAGGCCCGTCTGTGACGACTGGAACAACTTCGCTAGTTCTACCGGATTGATACCAGGCACCGGAACGTGGGCACCGATGCGATAAACAATCAGCGCGCCGATCAAAAAGAAAATCCGCTGCTTGAGGTCACCAAATTTACTGGCATTACCAACTAGAGAAGCATTCGCCACGAGCTTTACCTTATTCTACGAAGCTACCGCCAGCGGCTTCGATTGCAGCCTTGGCACCAGCGGTGGCAGCGATGCCACGCAGTTTAAGAGCACGCTCAACCTTGCCGGACAGGATGACTTTTGCACCCAGAGCTTGCGTCGGCACGATGCCGGCTTGCTTCAGGGACAACAGGTCGATCTCGTCAACCGGCATCAGTGCCAGTTCGGACAGGCGAACTTCGGCTACGTCGCCAGCAGTCAGGGACTTGAAGCCACGCTTCGGCAGGCGACGTTGCAGAGGCATCTGACCGCCTTCGAAACCTACCTTGTGGAAGCCACCAGCACGGCTCTTCTGACCTTTGTGACCACGGCCAGCAGTCTTGCCCAGACCGCTACCGATACCACGACCCACGCGACGCTTTGCGTGTTTGGCACCGGCTGCAGGCTTAATAGTATTCAGCAGCATATTAACCCTCGCTCTTAACCAGGTAGCTGATCTTGTTGATCATGCCACGGTTAGCAGGAGTATCAATCACTTCAACGACTTGGTTGATCTTCTTCAGACCCAGACCATTCGCGCAAGCTTTATGAGACTCGATGCGACCAATCAGACTCTTAACCAGAGTCACACGGATTTTTTTAACATCACTCATGATCCGCTCCCAGAATCTGAGCAACGGTCAGGCCACGCTTCGCAGCGATCTGCGAAGGAGTTGCCATTTTGCTCAAACCGTCAATCGTGGCGCGAACCACGTTGTACGGGTTGGTCGAGCCATGGATCTTGGCAGTAACGTTGTGTACGCCCAGTGCTTCGAATACAGCGCGCATAGGACCACCAGCTTTAACACCGGCACCCTCTTTAGCTGGCTGCATGAACACAGTGGTCGCACCGTGCTTGCCGACAACAGCATGATGGATGGTGCCGTTTTTCAGCGGAACCTTGATCATGTTGCGACGAGCCTGTTCCATACCTTTTTGCACAGCAACTGGCACTTCTTTCGAACGCCCTTTGCCCATGCCAATACCACCGTCAGCATCGCCAACTACGGTCAGAGCCGAGAAGGCCATGATACGACCGCCCTTCACCACTTTGGTGACGCGGTTTACGCCGATCATCTTCTCGATCAGACCATCGCCACGATCTTCGATCTCGTGCTTAGCCATTCTTAACTCCGATTAGAATACAAGACCGTTTTCACGGGCTGCGTCAGCCAAGGCTTTGATACGGCCATGGTATTTGAAACCCGAACGATCGAAAGCAACTTGGTTGATACCAGCAGCCTTAGCTTTTTCAGCAATGTTCTTGCCAACAACCGCAGCAGCAGCGGTGTTGCCGCCATTGCTCAGGTCGGCACGCACAGCGGACTCCAGGGAGGAGGCGCTAGCCAGAACAACATTACCGGTTGCGTCAATCACTTGAGCATAGATATGGCTGTTAGTGCGATGAACGCACAGACGAGCCACCTTGAGCTCCGCAATACGGGCACGGGTTTTACGTGCGCGGCGGAGTCGAGTCTGTTTCTTGTCCATTTCAGGGCCTCAATTACTTCTTCTTGGTTTCTTTCAGAACCACAACCTCGTCGGCATAACGCACGCCCTTGCCCTTGTAAGGCTCTGGGGAACGATAAGCGCGGATCTCGGCTGCGACCTGGCCAACCAACTGCTTGTTGGCACCCTTGATCAAAATCTCGGTCTGAGTCGGGGTTTCACACTTGATGCCGGCTGGCATGGCGTGAACAACCGGGTGCGAGAAACCAAGGGACAGGTTGAGTGCTTCACCCTGGGCTTGAGCGCGGTAACCCACACCCACCAGGTTCAGCTTTTTCTCAAAACCCTTGCTAACACCAATGACCATGTTGTTCAGCAGTGCGCGCAGGGTTCCGGACATGGAACGTGCGAACTTGCTGTCGTTCTTGGCGGCAAATTCGAGCTGGTTATCAACCAGCTTGACTTCAACATCAGCACACAGTGCTGTGCTCAAAGAGCCGAGAGCGCCTTTTACAGTCACTTCTTCAGCACCGAATTTCACTTCTACGCCAGCAGGGATGACTACCGGGTTTTTTGCTACGCGAGACATTCAACCCTCCGATTAGGCTACGACGCAGAGCAGTTCGCCGCCGATACCGGCTGCACGTGCTTTACGATCAGTCATCACACCACTTGAAGTCGAAACAATAGCGACACCAAGACCGTTCATTACTTTAGGGATCTCGTTGGAACCCTTGTAAACGCGCAGACCTGGGCGCGAAACGCGCTCGATCTTCTCGATTACCGGACGACCAACGTAGTACTTCAATTCAATTTCCAGAACCGGCTTTTTATCAGCATCGGTAACAGAAAAAGTCTCGATATAACCCTCTTCCTTCAACACCTGAGCAATGGCCACCTTCAACTTGGAAGAAGGCATTGCAACAACGGCTTTAGCAGCACGTTGGGCGTTGCGGATACGAGTCAACATATCGGAGATAGGATCTTGCATGCTCATTCTGTATCTCCTATTACCAGCTGGCTTTAGTCACGCCCGGGATCTCGCCTTTCATGGCGAGTTCGCGCAGCTTGTTACGTGCCAAACCGAATTTACGGAATACACCGCGAGGGCGACCAGTCAGTGCGCAGCGGCGACGCTGGCGAACCGGGCTAGCATTACGCGGCAGGGTCTGCAGTTGCAGACGAGCAGCAAAACGCTCTTCTTCGGAAAGATTCTGGTTATTGATGATAGCGAGGAGCGCTTCACGCTTGCCGGCGTACTTAGCCACGAGCTTAGCGCGCTTCTCTTCACGATTAATCAAAGCTAGAGTTGCCATGTGCTTAGCCCTTGAACGGGAATTTGAACGCAGCCAGCAAAGCGCGGGCTTCCTCATCGGTCTTTGCAGTAGTGGTGATAGTGATGTTCATACCACGCAAAGCATCGATTTTGTCGTATTCGATTTCCGGGAAAATGATCTGCTCTTTAACGCCCATGTTGTAGTTACCACGGCCGTCAAAAGATTTGGCAGAAACACCACGGAAGTCGCGTACGCGAGGCAGCGAGATCGTTACCAGACGATCCAGGAACTCGTACATGCGTTCACGACGCAGGGTCACTTTGCAACCAACCGGGTAGTGATCACGGATTTTGAAGCCCGCGATCGACTTACGTGCGGTAGTCACAACTGGCTTCTGACCGGCAATCTTTTCCAGGTCGGAAACAGCGTGATCCATTACTTTCTTGTCAGCTACAGCCTCGCCCACGCCCATGTTGAGAGTAATCTTCTCAATGCGCGGAACTTCCATCAGGGACTTGTAACCGAACTGTTTTACCAGTTCTGGTACAACAGTGTTTTTGTAAAAATCGTACAGACGTGCCATCTTCACCCCTTACGCGCCGATAACTTCGCCGGTGGATTTGAAGATACGCACCTTGCGGCCGTCCTCAAGCACCTTGAAGCCTACGCGGTCAGCTTTCTGGCTACCCGCATTGAAAATAGCGACGTTAGATACATCAATCGGCATAGTCTTTTCAACGATGCCACCAGCGACACCACGTACTGGATTAGGCTTCTGGTGTTTTTTCACCAGGTTGATGCCTTCCACTACGACTTTGCCTTCCAGGACACGCAGAACGGAACCGCGCTTGCCCTTGTCTTTACCGGTGATTACTACGACTTCATCACCTTTACGAATTTTGCGCATCTGTGGTCTCCTTACAGCACTTCTGGCGCGAGCGAAACGATCTTCATGAAACGCTCGGTACGAAGCTCACGAGTCACCGGCCCGAAAATACGGGTACCGATAGGCTCCAGCTTGTTGTTCAGAAGAACTGCAGCGTTGCCATCAAACTTGATGAGCGAACCGTCAGGACGGCGAACGCCCTTGGCAGTACGCACGACAACAGCGTTGTACACATCACCTTTTTTCACGCGACCGCGAGGTGCTGCATCCTTGATGCTCACCTTGATGATGTCGCCCACGCCAGCGTAGCGACGCTTGGAGCCGCCCAACACCTTGATGCACATAACGGAACGCGCACCAGTGTTGTCTGCAACATCCAAAATGGACTGCATTTGAATCATTTGATTACCTTTCTATCCAACTTAATTCCGTCACTTTCTTTCACCTTCAAGAAGATGAAAGAAACGCCACCTAAAGTAAGGTGGCGTATCCAACGGCCAGTCTTGGACCCCGTAAGGGATGACTTCGGCTGAACACCGAATCACACATTATACAGAGGGGCAAGCCCCCCTGCAAGCATTACACACAGATTAAACTGCGCGCTCTACCAGTGAGGTCACAACCCAAGTTTTCGTCCGGGAGAGTGGACGAGTTTCGCTGATCACAACGAGGTCGCCAGTTTTGTACTGGTTGGTTTCGTCATGAGCGTGAAACTTTTTGGAGCGACGAACAATTTTACCGTAAATAGGGTGCTTTACTTTGCGCTCTACCAGAACAGTAACGGTCTTGTTCATCTTATCGCTGACTACTTTGCCGACCAGCGTGCGGACTACTTTAGTTTCGCTCATCTCAGGCAGCCTTTTCTTTCAGAACAGTGCGGGTACGGGCGATATCGCGACGCACCTTTTTCAGCTCACTATTCTTGGCGAGCTGTTGAGTTGCGTGCTGCATGCGCAGTGCAAATTGCGCCTTCAGCAAACCAAGCAACTCGGCCTTCAGCTCATCAACACTTTTCGCTCTCAGTTCGGATGCTTTCATTGCTGACCCACCTGTTTAATTACAAACACTGTCGGAATAGGCAACTTGGCAGCTGCAAGACGGAAGGCTTCGCGTGCCAGCTCTTCGGCAACACCATCCATCTCGTACAACATTTTGCCTGGCTGAATTTCGGCCACGAAGTATTCCGGACTACCCTTACCCCCACCCATACGAACTTCGGCTGGCTTGGAAGTGATTGGCTTGTCTGGGAATACGCGGATCCAGATGCGACCGCCACGCTTGATGTGACGAGTCATAGCACGACGAGCCGCTTCGATTTGACGGGCAGTCAGACGACCACGACCGATTGCTTTCAAACCAAAATCGCCGAAGCTAACTTTGTTGCCGCGGGTCGCGATACCAGTATTGCGACCTTTCTGCTGTTTACGGTATTTCAGTCTAGTTGGCTGCAGCATTTCGAGCTCCTGCCTTTCTGGATTTCTTCTCTGGTGCTACAGGGGCAGCCTGGACTTGACCTGGCTTGATGTCGCCCTTGTATACCCATACCTTGATGCCGATAACACCGTAGGTGGTGTGAGCTTCAGAAGTAGCGTAGTCAACATCTGCACGCAGAGTGTGCAGAGGCACGCGGCCTTCGCGGTACCATTCGCTACGAGCGATATCGATACCGTTCAGACGACCGGAGCTCATGATCTTGATGCCCTGGGCACCCATGCGCATTGCATTTTGCATGGAACGCTTCATGGCACGACGGAACATCACGCGCTTTTCCAGCTGCGAGGCGATACCGTCAGCGATGATCTGAGCATCGATCTCTGGCTTGCGAACTTCTTCGATATTGACGTGCACAGGCACACCAAGACGACGCTGCAGTTCTTTCTTCAGAACTTCAATGTCTTCGCCTTTTTTACCGATAACAACACCTGGACGGGCGCTGTGAATGGTAATGCGGGCGGACTTGGCTGGACGCTCGATAACAACACGACCTACCGAAGCATGCGCCAAGCGCTTCTTCAGGAACTCGCGCACTTCGATGTCTTGCTTCAGCTGGCCGGCAAAGTCATGCGAGTTTGCAAACCATTTGGAAGACCAGTTTTTAGTCACTGCGAGACGGAAACCCGTCGGATGAATCTTCTGACCCATAGCTTACCCCTTAGTTGCCAACACTGAGCGTGATATGGCAGGTCTGCTTCTCAATGCGGTTACCGCGGCCTTTGGCACGGGCGGAGAAACGCTTGAGACTAGGACCCTTATCAACGTAGATGGAAGTCACCTTGAGGGTGTCGATATCAGCGCCTTCGTTATGCTCAGCATTGGCGATAGCGGACTCAAGCACCTTCTTGATGAGCGCGGCACCCTTTTTCGGGCTGAAGGTCAGGATATTCAGTGCCTGGCCGACGGCTTGGCCGCGGATCAGGTCTGCAACCAGACGGCATTTTTGTGCCGACAGGCGTGCATTATTAAGTTGTGCAGAAACTCTCATCGCATCACCTTATTTCTTCTTGGCCTTCTTGTCAGCCGCGTGGCCTTTGAAGGTACGAGTCAGCGAGAATTCACCGAGCTTGTGGCCAACCATGTTTTCGGAAACATACACCGGAACGTGCGTACGACCGTTGTGAACCGCAATGGTCAGACCGATGAAGTCAGGCAAAATCGTCGAACGGCGCGACCAAGTCTTGATTGGACGCTTGTCGCTCGTTGCACGCACCGCATCCACTTTTTTCAGCAGGTGCAGGTCAACGAACGGGCCTTTTTTAAGCGAACGTGCCATAGCTCAATTACCCTTTATTCGAGAAGCGACGACGTACAATCATGTTGTCAGTGCGCTTGTTACGACGTGTACGGAAGCCCTTAGTCGGGGTACCCCACGGACTAACAGGAACACGACCTTCACCTGTACGGCCTTCACCACCACCGTGTGGGTGGTCAACCGGGTTCATGGCAGTACCGCGAACTGTTGGGCGGATACCGCGCCAACGGTTTGCACCGGCCTTACCAATCTTGCGCAGGCTATGTTCTTCGTTGCCCACTTCGCCAACGGTGGCGCGGCAGTCAACGTGTACACGACGGATCTCGCCAGAGCGCAGACGCAGCTGAGCGTAGATGCCTTCACGAGCCAGCAGCATGGCGGAGCAGCCGGCGGAACGGGCAATTTGCGCGCCCTTGCCTGGTTGCAGCTCGATGCAGTGGATGGTGGTACCAACCGGGATATTACGGATTGGCAAGGCATTACCAGCCTTGATCGGTGCTTCGGAACCGGACATCAGCTCAGCACCAACCTTTACGCCACGCGGGGCAATGATATAGCGACGCTCACCATCCGCGTAGCACAGCAGCGCGATGTTGGCTGTACGGTTTGGATCGTATTCGATACGCTCAACCTTGGCCGGAACCGCGTCTTTGTTACGACGGAAATCGATGATGCGATACTGTTTCTTGTGACCACCACCCATGTGACGGGTAGTGATGTGGCCGTTGTTGTTACGGCCACCGGTCGAGTTTTTCTTCTCAACCAGTGCGGCGTGCGGGCGGCCTTTGTACAGGTCAGGGTTTACCACCTTGACAACAGCACGGCGACCAGCAGACGTCGGTTTTACTTTTACCAGAGCCATAGTCTATCTCCTTATTCCGCAGCAACAGGGGTAGCGGTCAGGTCGATTTCTTGACCTTGGGCAAGGCTCACGTAAGCCTTTTTCCAGTCTTTGCGCTTGCCGACGAAACGGCCGAAACGCTTGGACTTGCCCTTAACATTCAGCGTGGAAACGCCATCAACCTTGACGTTGAACAGCAGTTCAACGGCAGCCTTGATTTCAGGCTTGGTTGCGTTGGCAACCACGCGGAATACCACCTGCTGGTTTTTCTCGGCAACCATGGTGCTCTTTTCAGAAACCACCGGTGCCAAAATCACTTGCAGCAAACGTTCCTGATTCATGCCCATTGCTCCTCGAGTTGCTTGATGGCATCACGGGTGATAACAACCTTCTTGAAACGAACAAGGCTGAACGGGTCAGCTTGCTGAGCTTCAATCACCAGGACGTTTGGCAAGTTGCGGGAAGACAGATACAGGTTCTCGTCGAGCTCGCCAGTGATGAACAGAGCACGATCCAGACCCAGGGACTTCACCTTGGCGGCAAATTCCTTTGTCTTTGGCGTTTCAACTGTCAGGCTGTCCACGACGATCAGACGCTCGTCACGTACCAGCTGCGACAGGATCGTAGCCATACCGGCACGGTATTGCTTACGGTTAACCTTGTGCGTGAAGTTTTCGTCAGGCGAATTCGGGAACGCACGACCACCACCACGCCACAGAGGCGAGGAAGTCATACCGGCACGAGCACGACCGGTGCCCTTTTGACGGAATGGCTTCTTGGTGGAGTGTTTTACTTCAGCACGAGTCAACTGCGCACGGTTACCACTGCGCGCATTTGCCAAGAATGCAGTTACTACCTGATGCACCAGCGCTTCGTTGTAGTCACGGGCGAAGAGTGCTTCAGAGGCTTGCAGGGCTTCAACTTGCTGGCCCTGGGCGTTGATCACTTTCAATTCCATCATGCACCTGCCTTCACGCTAGGACGCACCACTACATCACCGTTCTTGGCACCAGGTACAGCACCCTTCACCAGAAGCAGTTGACGCTCCACATCAACACGGACAACTTCAAGGCACTGGATAGTGCTCTTGACGTTACCGTACTGACCAGCCATACGCTTACCCGGGAAAACGCGACCCGGATCTTGCGCCTGACCGATGGAACCGGCGGAGTTGTGAGAAACAGAGTTACCGTGCGAAGCGCGGTTGGAACTGAAGTTGTGACGCTTGATGGCGCCGGAGAAGCCTTTACCCTTCGAGGTACCAGTAACGTCGACCAACTGGCCAACCTGGAAAATCTCGACGGAGATGGCATCACCAACGTTCAGCGATGCCAGAGCCTCTGCGGACAGAGGGAACTCGCGCATAACACGAGCGGCATCAACGCCAGCTTTGGCAAAGTGACCGGCCTGAGCCTTGGTTACACGATTTGCCTTGCGAACACCTGCTGCAACCTGAACGGCTGTGTAGCCATCAGTTTCAGCAGTCTTTACTTGCGATACGCGGTTTGCGGACATATCCAGCACAGTTACCGGGATGGTTGCGCCATCTTCAGCAAAAATGCGGGTCATGCCGACTTTGCGACCGACCAGACCTAAAGTCATGTTTATTTCCTTTACAGGCGCCGATTACGATTGACCGGCTTACTCAAAAGAAAAGCGGACTCACCACAATGGTGAGTCCGCTAATGTAACAATAAAATTCAATAACCGCAAGCACTTAGCTCACAGCGCATGAAATAGTGCTGTTACTGTAGCTTGATTTCTACATCCACACCGGCTGGCAGGTCCAGCTTCATCAGCGCATCAACAGTCTTGTCGGTCGGATCAACGATGTCCATCAGACGCAGGTGCGTACGGATTTCCAGCTGATCGCGGGACGACTTGTTAACGTGCGGGGAACGCAGGATGTTGAAACGCTCGATTTTGGTCGGCAGCGGAACCGGGCCCTTAACAACGGCACCAGTGCGCTTGGCGGTTTCAACGATTTCCTGTGCGGAGCGGTCGATCAGGTTGTAATCGAAAGCTTTCAGGCGGATACGGATTTTTTGGCTTTGCATATCGTTCTCGGCTTCCGATTAGGCGATGATTTTGGCAACAACGCCAGCACCAACGGTGCGACCACCTTCACGGATGGCGAAACGCAGACCTTCTTCCATCGCGATTGGAGCAATCAGCTCAACCTTGATTTCTACGTTGTCGCCT
>Ga0073934_10003780_pt1 | contig 26848 bp, 23 predicted proteins | sample LarsenN4metaG_FD_76834 | JGI IMG/M metagenome (GOLD analysis project Ga0073934, IMG submission 76834) | Hot spring sediment bacterial and archeal communities from British Columbia, Canada, to study Microbial Dark Matter (Phase II) - Larsen... ... | reverse complement strand
TTGGGTCGACCACCGCGCTCCTCCTCTCCGACATCCCACAGATCTCGCTGAGGATGACGCGGTGGTCTTCTCGTTCAACGACCCTCAGGTGGTCGTTCGTACACCACGTCCGCGGACGCTACTGGCCCCCGAGTCCTAAGGGCGCCCGAGTTCTAGGGGCAGGCGGGCCACAACCTGCGTTCCGCGACCAATCGCTGTTGACACGTGCAACAGGCCTCCCAGCAGCTCCACCCGTTCTCTCATGAGTTGGAGGCCGAAGTGCATCCGGCGGTCCACATCGGCTGCATCGAACCCGATGCCATCGTCCTCGACCCGCAGTCGCACACAGCCCTCGTGAATCCCGACGCTCACTCGAACCACCGAAGCGTTGGCATGTCGAACCGCGTTTATCATCGCTTCGCGGATCACCTGATAGGCCAGCAGCTGCGTGAGAGGCGGGCCTTCAATGTCATCCACGGCTAGTTCGAATCGCGTGCTGTGCGCCTTCTCCAGATGTTGGGCCAGGAGCTCCACGGTTCTCGCGAATCCCCCTGCCCCAAGTGGCGACAGCCTGAGGCCTCTGATCAACCCTCGGATTGCCGAATTGGCGGAATCCACGGCATCGAGGAGGCCGGGGATATCCATCTCAAGATCGAGCAGTCTCCCGGCAGCCAGGTCCTGACGCAGGACTTGAGCCATCAGATGGACGTTGTAGAGAGGAGGCAACACCTCGTCATGGAGGTCCGCTGCGACCGCGAGGCGCTCGTCCCGCCACTCATCTGCCACGCGACTGGAGACCTCATGGAAGGCCGATGACTGCACCTCGATCTCACTCTTCGCGAGCAGCAGCTGTCGGCTTTGCTCGAAGGCCTGACGTGCCAGGACAACGGGCATGGCAAAGGCGGCGAGTCCCCACAGCCCAAGCTGGAGGTAAGTCTCCGCAACAACCAACCCGAGAAGGCCGTAGCTCAGATAGGTAATCGCAAACGCTGCCGGTCGCCCCAGCCGTAGACCAGACACGGCGCTCCGGGGTGAAGCGCCATCGTGAAGAACCTGGACGCCCACGACAAGCGAGTAGTTCACAAGACAGTCCGCCGCGACAGCTAATGAACTCGCCAGGAATGCCTGAGGCCAGGCGCCAATCTGCCCGCCAACAAACTCGAAGACGAAGGCCGCAGCGATGACGCTCAATGCCGTCTGAGCCCGGTTGTAGAGGGCCCGGACAATCCCAATCTCCCCCCGCAACTCGCGGATGTCGACATACGCGAGGAAGGCAACTGCCCCACCAATCCCCGGCCCGAAGACGAATCCTGCAGCCAGCAGCAGCGGCATATCCAGTCCGAGCTGTGATCCCGATTCTGACGTAACAGACGCGGCGCCCACGGCTGCCACCACTCCGACCCAAGCCACCAATGTCCACCCAGCAGCTACCAAAGTGCTCTTCGCCGTCCAGAGTCCGATGCTGATCAGCGACACGGACAGAGCGATGGCGGCAAGAACGAGCAGCCAAAGCATCGGTCGCAGAGACCCGGGCGTTCGGGAGCGGCGGGGAAGTTGGCGGAGTGACGTCGAGGCGGCAGACATAGACCCCTCCCTTCCAACTGGCGCGAATCCTAGGGATGGGAGGCGAGGGCAGGCAAGAGCGACAAATCCGGTTGACGCGACCTCGGGAAGTACCATCCGTCCGTGAAGCTTCGGATACTCGTGGTCGAGGACGAACCAGCCATATCGGAGCCGCTCGCCGACCATCTGGCGCGCGACGGCTTCGAGCCCCTCGTGGCGTCGACGCTGGAGGAGGCACGCGAGGCGTACGGTCGACAGCCTCCTGACCTCGTCCTTCTGGACGTCATGCTCCCCGACGGCGACGGGCGTGACCTCGCGCGAGAGATCCGCCGCACCTCCGACGTCCCGATCGTGATGCTGACAGCGCGCGGCGAGGAGATCGACAGGGTCCTCGGACTGGAGCTGGGGGCCGACGACTACGTCGTCAAGCCATTCTCCGCGCGCGAGCTCTCGGCGCGGATCCGCGCGATCCTCCGACGTGGCCGCTCCGCGCAACGCCGAGCGCCGATCGAGATCGGCGCGGTATCGCTGGATCCGGCCGCGCGCACGGTCACGAAGGACGGCAAGCCCGTCGAGTTGGCCGCGCGCGAGTTCGACCTCCTGCACATGCTGATGGCCAACGCCGGTCAGGTCGTCCGGCGGGAGCAGATCATGGATGAGGTCTGGGACCCCCACTGGTTCGGGCCCACGAAGACGCTGGACGTGCACATCTCGTGGCTCCGGAAGAAGATCGAGGACACGCCCTCGCGTCCCCGCTACATCACCACGATCCGGGGCGTGGGGTTCCGGTTCCTCGGTCCGGACGAGGCCTCGCAACCCTAGGAGGTCGAGACGAAGGTCCGCAGCAGGCTCCTCCTCGCCTTCGCCTACATCCTCGTGGTGGTGCTCGTGGCGCTCGGGGTTCCGCTCGCCGTGAACCTCGAGCAACGAGCGACCCTGGAGCTCCAGACGGAGGCGCTGATCCAGGCGCAGGGCATCGCTTCCGCCGTTGGGTCGGAGAACCTCAGGCCGCGCGCCGAGGATCGTCTGGACAGCATCGTGATCGACGCCGCGAACCAGGTCGACGGGCGGGTGGTCGTCGTGGACGAGCAGGGCATCCTCGTCGCCGACTCCCAGGGGCCCGACTACCTCGGGAGCAGGTACGCGACCCCGAGCCGACCGGAGATCGTCACGGCGCTCGGGGGACGGCCGGCCACACAGATCCGCTTCTCGAGCGACCTCGGCATGGAGCTGCTGACGACGGCCGTCCCGATCCAGGACGAGGGGAGGACGGTCGGCGCCGTGCGGATCACCAAACCGATGGCCGACGTCGCACAGGAGACACGCCGTGCGACCCTCGGACTCGTCGCGATCGGGCTCGCCGGACTGGCCGCCGGTCTCCTGCTCGCGTTCGCGATGGCGTCGTCCCTCGCTCGACCCCTCCGCAGGCTCGCGGATGCCTCCAGGCGACTGGGCGAGGGCGACCTCTCCACTCGGGCCGAGGATGTGACCGGTGCCGACGAGATCGAGCAGCTGGGTCGATCCTTCGACGTCATGGCCGACCAGATGGAGCGGACCGTCAGGGCACAGCGCGAGTTCGTCGCGAACGCCTCGCACCAGCTCCGCACCCCGCTCACCGGCATCAAGCTCCGGCTCGAGTCGGCGATCGAGGGAACCGCCGACGAGCGGCTCCGTCACGATCTCGAGGCCGCCGATCGCGAGGTGGACCGCCTGTCCGACATCGTCGACCGACTCCTGTTGATGGCGAGGGACATCGAGGACGGGAAGCCCACCGTGCTCGATGCGGACGCCGCCGTGGAGCAGGCGGTCGCCCGGTGGCGTGAGCGGGCGACGCTGGCCGGAGCGACGCTCAGCGCACGCACCGGAGGCGGCGCCGCGCAGGGCAACCCGACCGACCTCGCCCAGGTCCTGGACGCACTGATCCACAACGCGATCACCTACGCTCCAGGGCCCGTGTCGGTGGGATGCACGCGGGAGGATGCGCGGGTCGTCATCGCGGTCCAGGACGAGGGCCCAGGGATCGCCAGTGACGAGCTGGAGCGGGTGACCGAGCGCTTCTACCGGGGGCACGGCGCCCCGCCTGGAGGATCGGGGCTCGGGCTCACGATCGCGCGGGAGCTCGTCGAGCGATGGGGTGGCTCGCTGGAGGTCTCCACGCACGAGGGCGGGGGGACCCGCGTCGAGGTCCGTTTGCGTCCGGCTGCGGAGGGCTTAACCGACCCTTAGCCTCGCCCCCTCTAGGCTTGGCTCATGAAGCGATCCCTGACCGGTTTCGGGCTCGGCCTCGCCGGGATCGCGGTGGCCCTCGGGCTCACGCTCGGCGCGCTCGCCGTGGCGGGTCCCGACGTGGGTCAGCCCCCGGCCCCGCCGAGCTTCCAGCCTTCGACGACGCCCTCCCCCACGCCCGAGCGCACACCGCAGGACGACGGGCCCGACGACGACCGCGACGGTCTCGAGCCGACGAAGACCCGAACCCCGCCCCCGGACACGCCCACGGTCAGCCCGTCCGACGACGACCGCTCCGGATCGGGCGGCGGGTCGGATGACGACGCAGACGACGATGGGCGGGACGACGACGGGTCCGACGACGATCGCGACGGGTCCGGCGACGACGAGCCCGACGACGACTGACCGACCACCGAGCCGCCCGATGCGTGGGATCCATGGTTGCCATCGGCGCGCCATCGCGAGACACTCACGGTCAAGCGGGGGGGAGTACCCACTCGGCGTCATCGTCATCACGGTGGCAGCACCCGGTGACGCCGGCCCACGGGCAGGGAAGACCTTCGACGGGAGGCCGGTTGCATGGCGATCGGTCGTGACGCCGAAGGGAGCGCATGGTGAGCGTGGATCTGTGGGTGTGGCCCGCCTTCGTGGGCCTGATCCTCCTCCTGCTCGCGATCGATCTGTTCGTCTTCCACCGTGAGGCGCACGAGGTCTCGTTCCGCGAGGCCACGCTGTTCAGCCTGTTCTGGATCGCGCTCGGCCTCGGCTTCGGAGCACTGGTCTTCGCGTGGATGGGCCCCGAGGCGGGCGGCGAGTACCTCGCCGGCTACCTGATCGAGAAGAGCCTGGCGGTCGACAACATCTTCGTCTTCGCCCTGATCTTCGGGTACTTCGCCGTGCCGGCGAAGTACCAGCACCGGGTGCTGTTCTGGGGGGTCGTCGGCGCCCTGGTGTTCCGAGCCGCGTTCATCGCGGGAGGTGCGGCCCTGCTCGAGTCCTTCCACTGGATGATCTACGTCTTCGGGGGCTTCCTGGTCTTCACCGGGATCAGGATGGCGCTGCACCGCGATGAGGAGGTCCACCCGGAGCGCAACCCGGCGCTCCGGGCCTTCAAGCGCGTCATCCCCACGACGGACGAGTACCACGGCCAGCGGTTCGTCATCCGCAAGGCCGGCAAGCTGCTCGCCACCCCCCTCATGGCCGTCCTCGTCCTGGTCGAGACCTCCGACATCATCTTCGCGGTCGACTCGATCCCAGCGATCTTCGCCGTGACGAGCGACCCGTTCCTCGTCTTCTCGTCCAACGCGTTCGCGATCCTCGGCCTGCGGGCCCTCTACTTCATGCTCGCGGGCATGATCGACCGCTTCGTCTACCTGAAGGTGGGCCTCGCCGTGGTCCTCGTCCTCGTCGGGGTGAAGATGCTCCTCGCGGACGTCGTTCACATCCCGGTCTGGATCTCGCTCGCGGTGATCGCCGCGATCATCACGATCTCGATCGTGGCCTCCCTGCGGAAGACCGCACACGAAGCAGCCGGTGAACCGGAGCGGGACGGCCCGGAGCTCGAGGACGCCGTACGATGAACCTCGCGATGGGCGAGGTCACCAGGTGGGTGTGGTACCCGTTCGGGGTGACGATCCGGTTCCTGATGCGCAACGGCAAGCGCATCGGGGTGAGCATCGTCGGGCTCGTGCTCGTGGCGCTCGGGCTCGTGATGCTCGTGCTCCCCGGGCCCGGCGTCCTGCTCCTGCTCGCGGGCTTGGCCGTCCTCGCGACCGAGTACGTGTGGGCGCAACGGATGCTGAACTACGCGAAGCGCAAGGCGGGGCAGGCCAAGGACGCTGTGCTCCGGAAGAAGGGTGATGGGGCCGGGCCGACGGGGGGCATCACCCCGGAGGGCTAGGCTGGGGCCCACATGGGCCGAGTCCTGGTAGGCACCTCGAGCTGGACCGATCCCAGCCTGATCAAGGAGGGTCACTTCTACCCGCCCGAGGCTCGCACGGCGGAGGCGCGCCTGCGCTTCTACGCATCGCGGTTCCCGATCGTCGAGGTCGATTCCACGTACTACTTCCCGCCATCGCAGCGCAACGCCGTCCTGTGGATCGAGCGCACGCCCGCGGACTTCACCTTCAACATCAAGGCCTACTCGCTGCTCACGAACCACCCGACGCGACAGGACTCGCTCTACAAGGACCTGCGCGCGGAGCTCCCGGACGAGCTGCTCGAGAAACGGAACCTCTATCGCGAGCAGCTGCCGGGTGCGGTGGTCGACGAGGTCTGGGAGCGGTTCCGCGATGCGCTCATGCCCCTGCACTCGGCCGGCAAGCTCGGGGCCGTGCTGTTCCAGTTCCCCCAGTGGTTCGTCATCGGGAGCAAGAGCAAGGACTACGTGCTGGAGTGTGCCGAGCGGCTCGAGGACTTCCGCGTGGCGATTGAGTTCCGGCACGCCTCCTGGCTCTCCGAGCGCAACCGCGAGGAGACCTTGGCCTTCCTCGCAGAGCACGACCTCCCCTTCGTGTGCGTGGACATGCCGCAGGGCTTCGACTCGAGCCTGCCGCCCATCGCCGCGGCGACGGCCCGGGACCTGGCGATGGTTCGGTTCCACGGCCGCGACCCGGAGGCCTGGGCGAAGAAGGAAGCGAGCGCATCCGAGCGCTTCCGGTACGAGTACTCGCAGGCCGAGCTGCTCGAGTGGGTCCCGAAGATCCGAGAGCTCGCCTCGCAGACGCGCGAGACCCACGTCCTGATGAACAACTGCTACCGGGACTTCGCGGTCAACAACGCGCGGCAGCTCGGCGACCTGCTCGAGGAGTGATCCCAGAACAGAAGGGGTCCGGCCCAGGCCCGCGGGCAAGCCCGCGTGGAAGGGAGGGTAGCCTGGGCCGGACGCTCAATCGACCGGCACCGGTATCAGCGGCTCCGGATACGCATGAGACTGTAGCAGCGCCGGGTCCTTCCACGGCGCGAAGATCAGCGGCGCGGGGACGTCCGCGAGCTCCCGAACGTACCTACGCACGTAGTCGCCGCGCGGGTCGAAGCGCTGCGCCTGCCGGACGGGGTTGAAGGAGCGTGACCGGCGGGGGTCGGTACCGGTCCCGGCGACCCACTGCCACCCTCCCGCGTTGTTGGCCGGATCGCCGTCCACCAGGTGACGCATGAAGTGGCGGTACCCCTCTTGCCACGGGATCGCGAGGCGTCGCGTCAGGAACGAGGCCACCACCATCCGCGCCCGGTTGTGGATCCACCCCTCGCGCTTGAGCTGACGCATCCCCGCGTCGACCAGCGGGAGGCCGGTCAGACCCTCCTTCCAGAGCTTCAGCGCCTCCGTCGGCACACCCGAGGTCGCGGGCATCTCCGGGCCGGGGCGCAGATCCGTCCACGCCAGGCGCGGATCGTGCCACAGGAGCTGGCCGAAGAAGTCACGCCAGGCGAGCTGCCGGACGAACCCATCGGCCCCCTCCACCCGGGACGCCCGGTATGCGACCTCGTTCGCCGACACGAAGCCGAGTCGCAGGTACGGGGACAGCCGCGAGGTCGCATCGGCGGCCATGTCGTCGCGGAGCTCACCGTAGGACGCCGCGTGGGTCCGAAGGAACATGTCGAGCTGCCGGCGACCGTGGCGCTCGCCGCCGGCCGGGAGATCGAACGCCTCGACCGCGAGGGATCGAGGGTCCGGCAACGGGTCCGAGCGGACATCGTCCGGCACCGCGATCCGGACAGGCGCCGGAAGAACCGAACGGCGGGGCGCGGCCGACCACGCCCGGTGGTAAGGGGTGAACACCACGTACGCGCCCTTCCCGGCGGGGGCCACGTCTCCCGGCTCCACGACCCCGTTGCCCCCCATCGTGCGGAGCTCGATGCCCGCGGACCCAAGCCTCCTCGCGAGGGCGGCCTCTCGCCGTCGCGCCACCGCGGTCGCGTCGGCGGTGACGAAGACCCGAGCCGCCTCGCACTCACCGGCCAGGGCAGGGACGACCGCCGCGGCCTCGCCGTGCCGAACCACCAGGCGCCCGCCGCGCTGCGCGAGCGACCGGTCGAGCTCGATGAGTCCCTCCAGCAGGAACCGCGCCCGGTTCGGGGAGACCTCCATCAACCGCGGGTCCAGGACGAACAGCGGGACGACGTCGTCGGATGTCCGGACGGCCTCCATGAGGGCGGGGTGGTCGTGGACCCGAAGGTCCCGAGTGAACAGGACGACGGAGCGCATACGACGAGCGTAGGAGCCGAAGGCTGCGCCAGGCGCTCAGAAGCTGTGCAATCCTCGGGCGGGGCGACGAGCTCGCCGGGCGACGTCAGCCTGCTGGGGTCGGCGTCAGGGTGGGCGTCCCAGCCGTCGGGGAGGGGGTCACCGAAGGGGTCGGGGTGAGCGTCAGCTCACCGAACACCTCGCTGACGAGATGCCGGGTCACGATCAGGCTTCCCGTGTCGGGCCATTGCTCGATCACGTCATACGCGACGAGTCCCCCGGCGGGGTCGCGCGACAGGTACAGGACCTCCGCGGAGAAGGGGATGTCGAGCCCTCGGAAGATCCCGGCGCCGTTGCCTCCGGTGGTCCCGATGCGCAGGAACACCGTCCCGTTCACCACCCGAGCTCGGGTCTCATGGAAGTGGCCGGAGATCACCAGGGGGAATCGGCCCGCGAGGGCCTCGACCATCCGGTCGTCGTGGACGGCCACGATCGCGGGTGGCTCGTCGAGCGGGGCGAGATCCTCGGCCACCCTCGTCGCGGCCGCGCGCGCCTCCTCGTCGAACGCGTACGGGTCGATGGCCTCGCGCCCCGATGGCGTGTACTTGGGATGCCCCAGCCCGTAGATCCAGAGGCCGGACACCTCTGCTATGTCCCCGTCGAGCACCACCGCGTTCCGCACACCGGAGACGGTCGCCTGCAGCGCCATGGAGTCGTGGTTCCCCCGGATGAACACGTAGGGACGGCCGAACGAGGGGATCTCCGTGGTGATCAGGTCCTCCAGGGGTGACCCGAACGAGGTGAGATCGCCCGTGTCGATCACCGCATCGACGTCGAACGCCTGCGCCACCCCTTGCGCGAAGTCCATCCCGAGCGGCGAGGCATGCATGTCGGAGATGTGGAGCACCCGGATCGTGTCGGCTCCGGAGAGGGGCTGAGCCTGGATCGAGGTGTAAGCGCTGGTGGCGCTCGCGACGAGCGCCTCCAGGCCGGCGCGGAAGTCCTCGATCCGGTCGGTCGCCTCCCGGACGGGCCCGATCAGCTTCGCGGCCGCGGCGAGGGACCCTGTGAACGTCGGCTCCGTGAACGCCGCCGGACGGTACGTTCCCCAGGCGAGGACGAGGCTGCCGCCGACCAGCACGAGCGCCGCCAGCACCGAGATGGCGATCGCCCGCCAGTCGGCGCGGAAGACCAGCAGGGAGAGCACCGCCGCGCCGAACAGCGAAGCTGCCAGCAGCCGCAGCGCGAGTGTGCGCAGGTGACCGAGCGCGTCGTGCTCGACCACGCCCGTCAGCCCGCGGATCCCCTCCTCTCGCACGACGCGGGTGAGCTCCTCCACGCCGACGTCAGTCAGCGAGGCGGAGACCCGTAGCGGCGACACGTGCGTATCGGCGATGACCCGACCGAACGGCGGCAGGCCGAGGTCCGTCACCCCGCGTCCGAGGCCGGCAGAGACTTCCACGCGGAAGGGCCCCATCAGGACCTCCGTCCTGGCCAGGAGGAGCCCACCCAGCCACGCGCCCACGACGCCCACCGCGACCGCGACCACCGCGACGAGACCTCGACCGACCCGTCGATCCCCAGGTGTGCCCACGCACCCAGCGTAGTCACCCGGCGACGGGGGCCGACTCCGGTACGCTCGAAGGCGTGTTCGGTCGCCCGTGGCGGATCGTGACCATCCGCGGCATCCCGGTCTTCATCGACCCCTCGTGGGTCTGGATCGCGGTGCTGGTCGTCTGGACCCTGTGGAGCCGGTTCGAGGTCCTCCACCCGGCCCTGGGGGCCGCGGGTGCCCTCTCGCTCGCGATCGCGGGCGCCGCCCTGTTCTTCGGAGCGGTCTTCCTGCACGAGGGCGCCCACGCGGTGGCCGCCCGCGCGAACGGCATCGAGGTCCACGGCATCACGCTGGTGCTGTTCGGAGGGTTCACGAGCGCCCGTTCGGACGCGAAGGGCCCTGGGGCGGCCTTCGTGATCGCAGCCGTCGGCCCCGCCACCAGCCTGGCCGTGGGGGCCTTGTTCTGGGCCCTCTCCCGCGGCCTGGACGCCTCCAACGCGCCCCTGTCGGGGATGCTCGGCTACGTGGGATGGGTGAACCTGTTCATGGCCGTCTTCAACGTGCTCCCGGGTCTCCCGCTCGACGGCGGCCGGATGCTGCAGTCCGCGGTCTGGCGGATCACCGGACGCTACGATCGCGGGACGCGGGTGGCGGCCTGGGCCGGGATGGGCCTCGGCGTCCTGCTGTTCGTCGCCGCCGCCCTGGAGATCTCACGGGGACAGACGTTCGGTGCCGTGTGGCTGGCCGTCATCGCCATGTTCATCTTCCAGGGGGCGCGAGCATCCGAGCGCCAGATCGGTCTCACGCGTCGGCTCGCCGAGGCCACCGTCGCCGACGCGATGGACCCACCCCCTCCCGCCGTCCCCGCGGACATGACGCTCTCCGAGGCCCTCGACCGCTACCTGCGGGGCCACGAGGAGGAGGCGTTCCCGGTCGTCGAGGGCGGCAGGGTCTTGGGGATGGTGTCGTTCTCCTCCGCCCGAGGGGTCGGGATGCAGGACCCGCTCAGGCCGGTGCGGGACGCTCTCATCCCCCTGTCCCAGGTCCTGGTCGCCCACCCGGATGAGCGTCTGGACGACGTCGTGGGACGGCTCGGTGCCGGCAGAGCCGCCCTCGTGCTTCGCGACGGTGAGCTCGTCGGCGCGATCACGGGCGGCGGCGTGTACCGCTGGGCGACGTCCCGCCGGTGACGCGGGGCGTGTCCCCGACCGGGGGTAGCATCGCCCCCGTGGCCCCCTTCCGACCCGACGCTTGCCAGCAGGTGGTGCTCGAGCACGAGCAGGGTCCGCTCCTGGTCACCGGAGGCTTCGGGACCGGCAAGACCACCGTGCTCATCGAGCGCTTCCTCGCCCTCCTCCGCGGCGGCGCCGACCCCGATCGGATGGCGCTGGTGCTCGGGTCCCATCGGGCGAGGGAGCACGCCAGGCGGGCCCTGCTGGCGCGCTTGCCCGGCTCCGTTCCCAGCCTGCGTGTGGCGACCCTGCACGGGCTCGCCTATCAGGTGGTGAGCGCGCGCTACCACGAGCTCCGCTACCACGCTCCGCCGACGATCCTTACCGCCGCCGACCAGTTCGCGAAGGTGCAGGAGCTCCTCGCAGGCGAGGACCCTGCCCTGTGGCCCGCCTACCGGGACCTCCTACCCCTGCGCGGGTTCGCCGACGAGGTCCGCCAACTCGTCCTGCGCGCCCAGGAGGCGTTGCTCGCACCCGATGACATCGAGCGGGAGGCTCGTGCCCGCGACCTCCGCGGGTGGGCCGACCTCGCCGGGTTCCTCCGCCGCTACCTGGAGGTGCTCGACGCGCAGGGCGCGGTCGACTTCGCCGGACTGATCGAGCAGGCCGCCGTCGGCGCCGAGCTCGGCCCGCCGATGTTCGATCATCTGCTGGTCGACGACTACCAGGACACGACGTTCGCGGCGGAGCAGCTCCTGGCCGCGCTGCGCCCGTCGAGCCTCGTCGTCGCCGGCAACCCCGAGGCGCACGTGTTCTCGTTCCAGGGGACCACCGTCGCCCCGCTCCAGCGGTTCGTCGAGCGCTTCCCCGGCGCGAGCACGGTCGAGCTCACCACCCCGCACCGCTCCGATGGGGTCACCCTCGACGCGTGGTACGCGGCCCACACCTCCGAGGAGCTGGCCGGCGTCGCGCGGGAGCTCAGGCGGATCCACGTCGAGGAGGGGGTGCCCTGGCGCGACCTCGCGGCGGTGGTCCGTCGGCAGGGCGCCCACCTGGAGGGGCTCCTGCGCGCCCTCGACGACGTCGGGGTGCCCCGCCGCGTGCCGGAGCGCGGCCCCCAGATCGCCGCGGAGCCGGCCACGGCGCCGTTCACGCTCGCCCTGCGGTGGATCGCCCGGCCGGCCGAGCGCGACGCGCTGGTCGAGCCGCTGCTCACGTCGGAGCTCGTCGGGCTCTCGCCGGCGGTCTGCCGGGGCCTGATTCGGCAGGCGCGCGGGCTCGCCCGTCCGACCGCCGCCGCGCTGGAGCTCGACCGCGGTCTGACCGCCGACGAGGCGGCGCGCCTCTCCGGGCTCCGAGACGTGCTGGCCGAGGCCGAGACGCACGGCCGCTCGGTCACCCAGGCCTTCCGCACGCTCTGGGAGCGGCTCCCGCTCGCCGCGCGCCTGGTCGCCGAGGCGGAGACCTCACCGCGCGCTCGCCGTGACCTCGAGGCCGTGGTCTCCTTCGCTCGGACGGTCGAGCGGGTCGGGGGCTCGAGCGATCCATCGGTCGCCGGGTTCGTCGATCTGCTCGAGACCGGCGAGGGGGGTCCCGGACCCGCCGGTGCCGACGATCCGGACACCGACGCCGTGCAGGTGCTCACCGCCCACGGCGCGACGGGGATGGAGTTCGACACCGTGATCCTCGTCGGCGCGGTCGAGGGGGACTTCCCCAGCCTGGCTCGCCCCGAGCCGATGTTCGACCTGGCGGTCCTCCAGGGGGGACGGACCCGGTCGGAGCACATGCGCGAACGGCTGTCGGACGAGCGCCGGCTCTTCCGCTCCGTCCTTGGGCGGGCGCGTCGGCGCGTCGTGCTCACCGCGAGCGACCCCCGAGCGAGCGCCGACGGCGGGCGATCGAGGTTCGTGGACGAGCTCGGGCTCGCCTGGTCCCCGATGCCCGCATCGACGAGCGAGCCCGTTTCCGTCGCCGAAGCTGCCGCAGCGTGGCGACGTGCGCTCGCACGGGCCTCCACCCCGCCGCCGGAGCGCCTGGCAGCCATCGACGGCCTGCTCACCCTCGGGGCCGATCCTCACCGCTGGTGGTTCCAGCGCGACTGGACCGACACCGGTCGGCCGCTGCACGAGACGCTGCGTCTGTCCTTCTCCCGCCTCGACACGCTCGAGAACTGCGAGCTCCAGTTCGTGCTCGCCGAGGAGCTCGGGCTCTCCAAGCGCGGGGGCTACCAGGCATGGGTCGGCAAGCTGGTCCACGACCTGATCGAGCGGTGCGAGAAGGGGGAGATCGGAAGGAGCGTCGAGGCGCTGACCGCGGCCCTCGAGGCGGCCTGGGACGACGGCGCGTTCCCGTCGAAGGCGGTGAGCGACGCCTTCCGTCGACTCGCGACCGAGCGGATGCTGCCCAACTGGGTCCGGGCCTTCGGCGCCCTGCCGGCAGTCGCGACCGAGGTCCCGTTCACCTTCGAGTTCGACGGCGCGACGATCAGCGGCAAGATCGACCGGATCGGGCCGCACGACCGAGGCTTCCGGATCACGGACTTCAAGACGGGCAACCCCGACAGGGCCCCCAAGGCGGCTGAGAGCCTGCAGCTCGGCATCTACTACCTCGCGGTGGTGCTCTCCGAGGAGATGAGCGCGTACCGGCCTGTGCGGGCGGTGGACCTGTCCTACCTACGGGGCAGCTGGAAGAGCCCCGAGGCCGTGTCCCAGGCGTGGCCGATCTCACCGGCCGGGGAGGAGGAGTACCAGACGCGGATGCGCGAACGGCTCTCGGGCCTGATCCAGCGCATCCGCGAGCTCGACGAGCTCGAGACCTATCGACCCAACCCAGCGGCCGAGTGCTACTTCTGTGACTTCAAGCCCCTGTGCTCGCTCCACCCGGAGGGTCGACCCGTGTTCCCGATCGAGGGGTCGTCGTGAGCGCCGTCCCCGCGGAGATCGTCGGGTTCCTCGGGGCCGAGCCGACGCCCGATCAGTGGCGCGCGATCTCCTGGCCCCTGGAGCCGTGCGTCCTGATCGCCGGCGCCGGGTCGGGGAAGACCTCGGTCATGGCCGCGCGCGTCGTGTGGCTCGCGCTCCGCTACCTCCAGACCGGCGGGGAGGAAGGCGTCCTGCCGGGCAACGTGCTGTGCCTCACCTTCACGAACAAGGCCACCGAGCACCTCCTGCTCCGGATCCGCAGGGCCCTGGCGGTCCTGGATCTGGACGAGGGCGAGGAGCCGGAGATCTCCAACTACCACGGGTTCGCCCAGCAGATCGTCGATCGGTACGGCATGCTCGAAGGGATCGAGCCTGGCCAGCGGGTGCTCACACCCGCCCAGCGTGTGGAGCTCTGCGCCCGCGTGCTCGACCGGATGCCCTTCGAGCACGTGTCGGCCACGTGGCAGCCCACCATCGTCGGCAACATCCTCGACCTCGCGGATCAGGCGCAGAACCATCTCGTGGAACCCGAGGCGATCGTCGCCTTCAACCGGCAACGGCTGGAGGAGCTGGCCTCGCACCGCTCGGATCGAGCCTACGCGGCTGCGCTCGAGCGCATCGAGCTCGCCAGGGCCGTGGCGCTGTTCCAGGAGCTCAAGCGCGAGCTCGGCGTGATCGACTTCGGCGATCAGATCGCGCTCGCGGCGCGCATCGTGCGCCGGCATCCCGAGGTGGGAGAGGCGTACCGCCAGCGGTTCGGCGCCGTGCTCCTGGACGAGTACCAGGACACCAACGTCGCGCAGGCCCGGCTGCTCGAGGGCGTGTTCGGCAACGGGCATCCGGTGATGGCGGTCGGTGACCCCGACCAGAACATCTACGCCTGGCGCGGCGCGAGCCTGTTCAACCTGCTGGAGTTCCCCGAGCGGTTCCCCCGTCGGGACGGCAGCCTCGCCGCGCAGCTCCCTCTGTACACCAACTTCCGCTCCGGAGCTCGGATCTTGGCCGCCGCGGACGCGCTCATCTCGCCGCTCCCCGCGGATCAGCGCCCCGATCCGGACAAACGCCTGGATCCGTGGCCGCCCAACGGCGAGGGCCGCGTCGCGATCGCCCGGTTCCGCGACGAGGTGCTCGAGGCCGAGGCGATCGCCGACCGGATCTCGGAGCTCCGTTCCGAGGGACACCCTTGGCGGGAGGTGGCGGTCCTGTGTCGCACCTCCCGCCTGTTCCCCACGATCCAGCGGGTCTTCGGCGAGCGCGGGATCCCCGTCGAGATCGTCGGGCTCGCGGGGCTGCTCAAGATGCCCGAGATCGTCGAGCTCCTCGCCTACGCCCGGGCGGTCGCGAGCCCGCTGGAGAGCGCGTCGCTGGGGCGGATCCTCCTCGGACCCCGGTACCGCGTGGGCTTCAAGGACCTGGCGCGGGTCGCTGCCTGGGCCAAGGGGAAGACCTACGAGTTGCGCGACGAGGACGAGGATCTGTCCGAGGAGATCCCCTTCCTGGTCGCCGAGGCCCTCGAGCACCTGGACGAGGTGACGCACCTGTCCGAAGCGGGACGCGCCAGGCTGGAGGAGTTCCGCGCCGAGCTCGCCGAGCTCCGCGTCGAGGCCCGGCGCCCGGTCCCGGAGTTCCTCGCCGAGGTGATCCGCCGGATCGGTCTGCTCGCGGAGCTCGATGCCTCGCCCGACGTGGACGTCGCTCGCGCGAGGCGACGGAACCTCGCCGCCTTCCTCGACGAGGTCCGGGCGTTCGCGCCGTTGGAGGGAGAGCTCACGCTCCAGCGGTTCCTGGACCACGTCGACGTGGTCGAGGCCGGCGAGCGCGAGGAGTGGTCCCCCGTGCAGCCCTCCGACGCCGACTCGGTCAAGGTGATGACGATCCACGTCGCCAAGGGGCTCGAGTTCGACACCGTGTTCGTCCCGGGACTCGCGAAGGGCCTCCTGCCGAACGACCGGATACAACACAACCCGGCCGAGCGCGCCCGCTCACTGGACTTCGAGCTGCGCGGCGACGCGCGGATCCTCCCCCGGTACGAGGGGAACCTCTCGCGCTTCAAGGAGGCCCTCAAGGCTCAAGAGGTGATGGAGGAGCGGCGGACCTGCTACGTCGCGCTCACGCGCACACGCCGCAACCTGTTCGTCTCAGGAGCTCACTGGTACGGGGAGACGCAACGGTCGAGGCAGGCAGGGCCGTTCTTCGAGGAGCTCTCCGCCTGGGCCGCCGTGTCCGGGCTCGCCGACGTGGATCCCGGGCCCGAGGTCGATGAGGACAACCCCTTGACCGGGTACCGCGAAGCGTTCGTCCGGGACTGGCCCGGGCCGGCCGTCCCACGGGAGGCGGACGAGCTGTTCCCCCGGGGATGGCGGGCCGCCGCCGCCGAGGCGGCCGACCTCGGGAGCGTGCCGACCTCGCTCCTCGACCGGCTGACCCCCTCGGAGCGCCGCAGCTACGAGACCATGGCAGCCGAGCGTCGTACGCTCGCCGCGCACCTCCTGGAGCTGGAGCGAGCCGTGATCGACGGTCCCCGCATCCCCCCGACGGTGTCGGTGGGCGGCCTGGTGGACTACGCGCGCTGCCCCAAGCGCTTCTACTGGAGCGCGATCCGGCCCCTGCCCCGCTTCGCCGGGCCCGCCGCCCGGATCGGGACCGAGATCCATCGTTGGATCGAGGTCCACTCGCACGGGCAGGCCTCCCTGCTGGAGGTGGAGGAGACCCCCGACCTCACCCTCGAGGAGCTCGCCGGCCGCCCCGGACGCCTGGATGACCTGCGCGAGGCGTTCCTCGCCAGCCGCTTCGCGGCGATGGTCCCGAGGTTCGTCGAGCGCTCGTTCCTGCTTCCGATAGCTGGTTCCGTCGTCAGCGGGCGGATCGACGCGATCTACGGAGCGGACGACGCGGGACCCTGGGAGATCGTGGACTACAAGACCGGCAGGCGACCCGCGGACGACGATCCGCTCGCTCGCACCCAGCTGGACGTGTACGCGCTGGCGTGCATCGACGTCTGGGGCAAGCGTCCCGAGGACCTGACCCTCACGTACCTCTACCTGTCCACCGGGGAGGAGGTCTCGCACAGGGTCGACGACGCAGGGGCCGTCCGCGCGCGGGTCGCAGCGTCGCTGCAGGGCATCACCTCGGGAGCGTTCGACGCGGAGCCGGGGGGGCACTGCGCCTGGTGCGACTTCCGCCCGTTCTGCGAGCCGGGACGCGCGTGGGTCGAGGGGGGTGCGGGCTAGGTCCCGGCGAGCCGCTCGACCTGGTCCCGGAACCCACGGTACTGAGCGGCGGGGTCCCAACCGCCCTCGAGGACCCCCGGCACGAACCGCACCGCCAGCCCGAGCTCGGGAGCGCGCGCGAGCAGCGCCGAGCGGAACCATTCCAGGGTGCCCGGCTGCAAGAGGACCTCCCCGTGCGTGCCCAGCCTTCGGAGCGAGGGGTCCTCGACCACGATCGGGGTCGGCCGCAGGAGCCCCTCGACGCCCTCGGGCGCTCCATCGGCTGCCTCGATCCGCATCGAGCCCTCGCGCCAGGTCGCGATCGCAACCACCGCCTCGGGGTCGGAGGACCGGTACAGCTCGGCGTGCATGCGCGCGAGGTTACGCGGTGGCGGGATGCTCGGTCCGGCGCAGCATGCCGGCCGCGTACTGCAGCAGCTTGACGGCCACGGCCGGCTCGGACGCGAGCACGTCGCGGAACGCGGAGCGGCTGAGCCCCAACAGGACCATCGGCGTCTCGGCGACCACGCTGGCCGTCCTCGGCCCCCCGTCGAGCAGCGCGATCTCGCCGAAGAAGTCCCCCGGGTACACGCGGTTGAGCAGCCTGCCGCGCGCGTTCACCACCCTGGCCTGTCCCTCGAGCACCACGAAGAACGTGTCGCCCGGCTCGTTCTCACGGACGATCGACGCCCCCTCCATGTACCGGTGCTCCTCGCAACGATCCGCGAGTCGGCGCACCTGTCTGGAGGAGAGGCTCGAGAACAGCGGGACGTTCGCCAGGCCCTCTCGCGCTCGCTTGTCCACCCGAACCTCCCTCGCCCGCTCCGGTCAGGGGGAGCCTACCCGCACGGCGCGCACGTGTCGAAGCGCCGCATGTCGGTGCCTCGGGATAGGGTGACCGCCGTGGGGGAGGGTGCGTTCCGAACCGCGGGCGCGCCGAGGCGGTACGGTCACGGAGACGTCGTCGTCCGACAGGGCGAAGAGGTCACGTGCCTGCGGCTGGTGACCCAGGGCGCCGTGCGGCTCTCGGCGATCGCTCCGAGCGGTCGGGAGGTCGTGGTCGGCCTGCTGGGTCCGGGCGACGTGTTCGGCGAGCTGGCCCTGCTCGGGGGTGGCCCATCTCCGGTCGAGGCCCGGGCGGTCGGCGAGCCGACCTCGGTGCTCGTGCTCCAGGTCGGCGCGCTCCGAGCGGTCCTCGAGCGCGCACCCGGCACCGCCGAGGAGCTCCTGCGACTGATCGCCACGCGCCTGCATCACACCGCGGCGGCGCTCGAGGAGGCGCTCGCCCACGACGTCGCCACGCGCGTGTCGCTGCGGCTCCGCCATCTCGCCCGAGCGCACGGGACCGAGGGCGCGAACGGGATCCGGCTCCCCCTGAGGCTCACGCAGGAGGAGCTGGCCAGGATGGTGGGCGCCACCCGCGAGTCGGTGAACCGGAGCCTGGCCGCCCTCACCTCCCGCGGTCTCCTCCGCGTCGAGGACCACCGGTACGTCCTCCCCGACCCGGAGGCGTTGGCGAGCGAGGCCACCACCGAGCGTGGGACGGGGGAGGTGGCGACCCTGCGAGGTCACGCCGCCGGGCCACAGCGCTAGACGCCCCCGATCGACCGGCGCTCAGACCCCGGGTGCCTCCTTCGGCCTCCCCTCGGACCCCTCCCCCCGTTGCGACACCGCGGTCAGGAGCGCCAGCACGACGCCGGCGACGAACAGCAGCGTGCCGAGCACGTTCACGGTCGGTGGCAGGCCGATGCGGGTAGCGCCGTAGACCCAGATGGGGAAGGTCTGCAGCTGTCCGGACACGAAGTTGGTGATCACGAAGTCGTCCAGCGACAGGACGAACGCGAGCATGAGGCCGGCGAGGATGCCCGGGAGGATGATCGGGAAGGTCACCTTCCAGAAGGCCACGAGTGGTGATGCGAACAGGTCCTGAGCGGCGTCCTCGAGCGAGCGATCCATGCCCTGAACCCTGGCCCGCACGGTCACGGCGACGAAGGGGACGCTGAACGCGATGTGCGCCAGCAGGATGGTCGTGAACCCGAGCGGCGCCTCAGCCTGGACGAACATCGACAGGAGCGAGGACCCGAGCACGATCTCGGGGACGGCGATGGCCATGAAGATGACGAAGCTGACCGCAGCCTTGCCTCGGAACCCGTAGCGGCCGAGCGCCAGGCCGAGCGTGGTCCCGAGCGGCGTAGCGACCGCCGCGGCCACGATCGCGATGACGACCGAGTTGCGGACCGCCTGGGTGAGCGACGGGTCGTCGAACATCGTCCGGTACCAGTCCAGCGTGAACCCCCAGAACCGCGGGGTCTGCCGCTCGCCCGGGATGTCGTTGAAGCCGTACAGGATCATCATCAGGATGGGCGTGACCAGGTACAGCATTAGCAGGACCGTGTAGAGCGGCAGGATCAGACGGGTCGGCCGCTTCCGATGCTTCCGCAGCGGAGCCTCGCTCACGGGCGCGACCCGGGTCCCGGCGATGGCGGTGGCGGTCATAGCCGTGCCGCCGCCAGGGTCTCGTCCTCGGTCCCGATCGCCTTGGCGTAGATGCTCGTGAGCAGCACCATCGTGAGCATCAGCACCATCGAGAGGGCGGCGGCGACCGGATACCGCGCGCGGGTGAGGAACTCGGTCTGGATGATGTTGCCGATCATCTTGGTCGTGGGCCCACCGAGGATCTCCGCCTCCACGTAGTCCCCGGTCGCCGGCACGAACGTCAGGAGCGTGGCGGCGAAGACGCCCGGCATCGACAGTGGGAACACGATCTTCAGGAACGCTTGGGTGCGGTTCGCGTACAGGTCGTAGGCCCCCTCGATCAACGTGCGGTCGATCCGATCGAGGGCGACGAACAGCGGGAGCGCCGCGAACGGGAGGTAGTTGTAGATGAGCCCTCCGACGACGGCGATCGGCGTCGCGAGCACGTGGAAGTCGCCCGGAACGATCCCCAGGTCCTTCAGCGTTCCGAGCAGGGGACCGTTGTCCGCCAGGATGAACTTCCACTGCACGGTCCTGATCACGAAGGACACGAAGTAGGGGAGCAAGATCATGAACAACAAGGTGTTCTTCCACCTGCCACCGTGGAAGGCGATCCAGTAGGCCGCCGGGTAGGCGAGGAGCACCGTCCCGATCGTGGTCATCGCCGCGAAGCTCAGCGACCGCAGGACGAACACCTGCCGTCCCGTGAGCGCGTCCAGGTAGTTGCTGAACTCCCAGGTGAAGCGGAACCCGCCGGACAGGACGCCGCCGCTCATCAGGGACGTGTACGCCATGATGAAGACCGGCACGAGGAAGAAGACCAGGAGCCATCCCCCGCCCGGGAACAGCAGGCCGTACGCCACCCGCCGCCGACGACGCTCGATCCCGTGAGGCCTGGGACGGTGCACGGTGTCGACGGCGGCCACCCTGTGCCCCCTCAGCCCTCAGAGATCGGCTCGAAGATGGAGTCCCACTCCTCCTTCTCCTCGTCGGTCTCGAGCTGGCGACCGAAGCTGCACCGGGCGAGCAGCTCGTCGGAGGGGAACAGGTACTCGTTCTCGGCCGTCGCGCGGAGCTTGTTGGCGTAGCCCTTGGAGCCCTCCTCCTCCGCGGCGGCTGCGTCCTCGAGGATCAGCTCCTGCGTCCCCGCGCACGGTGACATGTAGAAGATGAACTCCTGCAACATGGTCGCGATGTCGGGTCGGTAGAACCAGTCCATCAGCGCGAGCGCGGCCACGGGGTTCGCCGCGCCGGCCGGGACCATCATGTTGTCGGTCCACAGATAGCCCCCGCCTTCGGGGAAGACGAACTCGAGGTTCGGATAGCCTCCCCACACCTGGTAGTAGAAGACGTCACCGGACCACGCCATCGAGGCTGCCAGGTTGCCGGCCGTGAGGTCGTCGACGTAGCCCTGCTCGTAGTACTGGCGAACGACCCCGGTCTCCCGCTGCTTGATGAGCCAATCCGCGGCCTCCCGCCATCCGTCCGGCCCCGAGGTCGTGGGGTCGATCCCGAGGTTGATCATGACGAAGTCGGGCATGTCAGCCTTGATCATCCCCACGCTGTCGGGCGGGACCTTGCTCGGATCGGCGAGGTCGTCCAACGTCGCGATGGGGGCGATCAGGTCGGCGTTGTACACCATGCCGGTGATCCCAGACTGGTAGGCCATCGAGTGCTGGGCTCCGGGGTCGAAGGGTGGGTCGGCGGCCCAGTCCAAGGCGTTCCCATCGAAGTTCGGACGCTTGGTCGTGTCGAGCGGGTAGACCCAACCGTTGCGGACGAGGGCGGTGAACTCCCAGCCGTTGGTCATCACGATGATGTCCCAGCCGGTCGCCTGCCCGGCCTGGAGCTGCGGCTGGAGCTTCCCGAAGAACGAGGCGTTCTCCTGGATCACCTCGGCGTAGTTGACGGAGACGCCCGTCTCCTCCTCGAACATCCGCAGCGACGGGCTGTACCGCTCGCCGGTCTCGGGATCCTTGGCCTTGTCGATGTAGACGGGCCAGTTCGCGAAGTGCACCTCGTCCTCCATCGGGCCGCCGAACAGGTCCGCCGGCGTGACGTCCGTCTCCCCCGTTCCGATCCCACCACCACACGATGGGAGGACGGACGCCGCGCCGATCCCCGCCGCGCCGATGCCGGCGCCCTTCAGGAACCCCCGCCGCGTGAGCTTTCGGCGCATGACCTCCTGGAGTCGCCGCAGCTCGAGCTCGTCACGCCATCCGTGCATGGCAGTCACCCCTTCGGTCGTTCCGGCGTTCGGGCAGGATCGGATCGGGAGGGGATCCGTCCGCAGGGCTCACGAGGGATGCAATGGACCTGAGGTCGTCCCGAGACCCCCGGGTCGGGCGTCGAAGGTCGATGACGGCGGACACGTCGCGCGGGCTCCCGCACGACCCATGCTAGTCGCGCGCCCGATCGCCACAGGGCCCGACCGTCCTGGGCCCCACGGGTCCCACGGACCTCGGATCGCCTACCCGGAAGGCGGGGGCACGCCATCGGCCTCCTGCAGCGCGGCGAGACTGCATGAGTCGCACAGCGGCGCGCGGCCCTTCACCGGCCGCCCGCAGCGCGCACAGGTCCGAGGCGCCGAGAGGACGAACCGTGGCTCACCCCGCCGGCGCTCGACCCGACCCTCCGCTTCCAGCTTCAGCAGGTGCGCGAGCACGGATCGGGCCGCGAGCCCGTGGAGCTCGGGTGGATGGTCGCGGTAGATCTCCGGCACGAGCTCCTCCGGTGTGCGTGGGCCCTCGGACAGGCCCGCGAGCACCTGCTCCTCGCGCATCGCGCGATGCTGGATGTACCCGTCGAGCTTGGCCATCGCGTCCAGGACCACGGGGCCGTGACCGGGGAAGATCGTGCGGGGCGCGAGGTCCCGCATCCGCTGGAGCGAGCGCAGGTAGTGAGCGAGGTCACCCTCGGGAGGATCGATCACGCTCGTACCGCGCCCGAGCACCGCATCGCCCGTGAACAGCCCTCGGTCGAGCTCCGAGAAGAACGCGACGTGATCCGCCGTGTGCCCCGGGGTCGCGACCGCGGTGAGCGAGACGCCGGGCATCTCGAGCACCTGCCCGTCGCGCAGGCGCACGATCCCCGCCGTCGCCCGGGCCGCGTACACCGCGGCACCGGTCTCCCTGGCGAGCGTCAGGGCCCCGGCTGCGTGGTCCGGGTGATCGTGCGTGAGCAGGATCGCGTCGACGCGCCCCGCCGCCGAGCGCACCTCGCGCAGGTGCGCGGGATCGTCCACGGCCGGGTCGATCACGGCGGCCGGCCAGCGACCCACCACCCACGTGTTGGTTCCCTCCAGCTCCCGAAGGCCGGCGTTGGGGGCGAGGATCCGGAGGATCGTCGTCATGACTGCCAGAAGGTCGAGTGCGGGAGCCGGGCGATCTCGTCGGGCTCGGGCTCGCGCGTCGTCATCCGCAACCCGAGCAGGTCCTCGACCGACGCGCGGTCGGCGAGCGCGCGGATCGTGAAGTACGTCGGCCAGTAGAGCTTGTGTCGGCCGGCCGCCCACCCCTCGAGCAGATCCCTCGGCCGGGCCCACCACGCGCGCGCGGCCTCGTGCCCGTCGGGAGCGGGCTGCAGACCTCCCGGAGCCAGGACCGCGAAGTACCGGGCGTCGAACCGAACGGGGACGTCCTCCGGGGCGACCCAGCGAGCGATGCGGGGCAGCTGCTCGACCGCGGGCGGGGCGGCGTCGATCGCCGCGAAGGGATCGTCACCGCCGGGACCGAGGCCCGCGGCGGTGAGCGCGAGACCCACCTCCTCGGCCAACTCGCGGACCGCGCAGGCGCGCGAGGCCTCGTCGGCCCGCCCGAACCATCGAGCCGCGTGGACGGCGTCGTCCGGATCGGTGGCGCCGCCGGGGAACGCGACGTAGCCGGGGAGGAAGGGACTCTGCGCGCTCCGCTGCAGGACGAGCACCTCGGGACCCCGGTCCGCCTCGCGGACCGCGATCACGGACGCCGCCGTTCGGATCGATCCGGCCACGCGTCGGATTGTCGCAGGCGGGCCTCGAGCGCACACCGCGTCCCGACCACGGCTACGCTTGCTCGGTGAGCGAGGAGGTCGCCACCAGGATCCGCGAGGCCATCCTCGACCACGGGCCGATCACCTTCGCCGAGCTGATGGAGCACGCGCTCTACGGACCGGGCGGCTTCTACGAGGTCCCTCCGGTCGGAGCGCACTTCGTCACCAGCCCGCACGTCCACCCCGTGTTCGCCCGACTGGTCGGCGTGGCTCTGGAGCTCCTGCACGGCGCCCTCGGGCATCCGGAGCCGTTCCCGATGGTGGAGGTCGGAGCCGGCGACGGCGCGATGGCGCGGGAGCTGCTCGCCGGGTTCGCTCGCGCGCGCTTGCTCATCGACTACCGCGCCGTCGAGGTGAGCCCCGGCGCGCGGAGCGCGCTCGACGAGCTCGGCATCCCCACGTGCGAGCGTCTGATCGACGCCGGACCGATCGAGCGTGGCGTCGTCATCGCCAACGAGCTGCTGGACAACCTCCCCTTCCGGAGGGTGCGCGGCGGACCCTCCGGTCCGGTCGAGGTTCGGGTGGGGCTCGAGGACGACCGGCTCGTGGAGGTGGCGATCCCATGTCCGACGGAGCTGCTGCCGACCGCCGGCGGGCTCGGTGAGGGCGACGAGCGCGTGGTCCCGGTCGGAGCGCTCGGGTTCGTGGACGAGCTCGCCACGGCGCTCCGAGGAGGCTACGCCGTCCTGATCGACTACGGGGTGGGCGTCGACCCTGGCCCCTCGGTCCGTGGCTACCGCCACCATCGGCTCCTCGACGACCTGCTCGCGGATCCAGGGAGCGCCGACATCACGTCCGGGGTCGATCTGGACGCGGTCGCACGCCACGCGCGCGCCCGTGGCCTGGTCGCGTTCGAGCCCGTGAGCCAGTGGGCCGTGCTCTCGGCGCTCGGGTACGACGGGTGGGCAAAGGGCGAGCTCGAGCGCCAATCGACGCTCCTGTCGGAGGGACGGGGGCGCGAGGCGGTGCGGGCCTGGGGCGATCGGAGCCGCGCGAGCCTGCTCGTGGACCGCTCCGGTCTGGGCGGTCTGGCATGGCTCGTGCTCGCCACCGTCGGGCTTCCCGAGCCGAGCTGGCTCCAGGCAGCCCGGGCGCTCCAGCGGGACCGAGGATGGCGGTAGCTCGGAACCCAGCACGCCCCTGCGGTGTACAGGTGCCGATGACAGGGATCCTGTCGCTCCTGCTCTCGGCATCGCTCACCCTCACCGGCTGCTCCTCGGACGCGGTCGGCAGCACACCCGCCGCGGGACCGAGCAGCTCCGCGCCCTCTGCCAGCGTCTCGGTCGGCGGGGTCTCCGGCCTGCCGGTCCGCTCGTGCGAGAGCCACGTGGTCGGGGACATCTCCGGCTGGCGCCGCATGGCGACGGTCGTCGGCCCGGTGGGGTTCGTGGGCCTTGCCACCTACGCCGACGCTCCCGAGCGGTTCTTCCGACCTCGGGGCGAGCGGTTCCCGACGCTGAAGTCCCTCCTGATCGTGGAGCGGGGCCCCGCCGTCACCATCCGGATCCTGCAGCCCGACCGGGCCCGCCTGCTGTACGACCCCGAGGGCTGGACCTCGCGGCGGACCTACCGACTCGAGCAAGGGGAGCGGGCGATGGTCTTCGAGCCGTGCCCTCACCTCCGCTCCACGCAGTTCAACGGGGCGTGGCTGGTCACGGGGCGCGTATGCGTCACCGTGCAGGTGAGCGTCGCCGGAGGCACGGTGGAGCGTGCGGAGGTACCGCTCGGGCGGGCGTCCTGCGGGTAGCGCTCAGCGGTCGACGTCGCCGACGACGAAGAAGATCGAGCCGAGGATCGAGATCAGATCGGGCACGAGGCAACCCGGCAGGAGCGCAGGGAGCACAGACACGTTCGAGAAGGACGCCGTGCGCATCTTCACGCGGTAGGGCTGCTTCTTCCCGTTGCCGATCACGTAGTAGCCCATGAGCCCGAGGGGGTTCTCGGTCCGCACGTACACCTCGCCCTCGAGCGAGAGCTTCTTCGGGAGCTTGGCCGCCCGGTACTCGCCGGCCGGGAGCTTCTCCATGCACTGCTCGATGATCTTGCACGACTCGTGCATGCGCTGGAGCAGCACCCAGAGGCGGTCGTACGAGTCCCCGTTCTGACCGATCGGGACCTGGAACTCGACCTCGCCGTACTTCTCGTACGGCTCGTCCTTGCGCGGATCCATCGGAACGCCGGCTGCGTGGAGCGTCGGTCCGGAGGTCCCGTAGGCGATCGCCATCTCCGGTGAGATCACCCCGATGCCCTTGGTCCGCGCGTGGATGATCTCGTTGCCCATCACCAGGTCGTCGAAGTCCTTCAGCCGCTTGCGGACGTGCTTGAGGACCTCGCCGGACTGCTTGAGGAACCCCCGCGGCAGATCGTCCTTCAGCCCGCCGACCCGCGCGTACGAGTGATGCATCCGCGCGCCGGTGGTCGACTCCATGAGGTTCTGGATCATCTCCCGCTCGATGAACGCGTAGAACACCGGCGTCATCGCCCCGAGCTCGAGCGGGTACGAGCCGAAGAACATCAGATGGTTCAGGATCCGGTTCCATTCCGCCATCATCGTGCGGATCCACTGGGCCCGTTCCGGAACCTCGATCCCGGCGAGGCGTTCGACGGCGATCGTCCATCCCAGCTCGTTGTTGAAGGCCGACAGCCAATCGTGCCGGTTCATCAGGACCAGGACCTGCCGGGCGTCGCGGAACTCGGCGAGCTTCTCGGCCGCGCGGTGCATGTAGCCGATCACCGGCTCCGCCCGGGTGATGACCTCGCCGTCGAGCTCGAGCACCACGCGCAGGACGCCGTGCGTCGACGGGTGCTGCGGACCGATGTTGAGGATCATCTCCTCGGTCCGCAGCTCGCCGGGCGACACGATCTCCACGTCGATCCCGCCGCCGCGGACCATCCAGTGCTCCGCGGCGGATGAGAAGACGGCGCGCTCCTCCGTGTCCATCGGGGACCTATCCTGCCACGAGACGATCGCTCCTGCCCACGCGAGGGCCCCTCCCCGCCTCGGCGGTCACCTCGTGGGGACGGCAGGTACCCTGGCGCCATGAGCGCCTCCGAGCCGAGGCGGCGGATCCCCTCGGTGGACGCCCTGCTGCGGAGCGACCCCGGCCGACGGGCCTCGGCGACGTTCGGCCGCACCCTCGTCAAGCACGCCGTCCAGCGCTCCCTGGATGAGGTCCGCGCTGCCGCGCAGAGGGGCATCGCGCCGCCGACGGACGACGAGATCCTCGCCCGCGCCCTGGAGACCGCCTCGGACGCTGCGACCGGGCTCACGCCAGCGATCAACGCCACGGGGGTGGTGCTGCACACGGGGCTGGGACGGGCGCCGCTCCCCGCACGCGCCGCGGCGGCCGCAGCGGCGGCCGCGGCCGGCTACTCCGACCTGGAGGTCGATCGCGCGACCGGCAGACGGGGGACGCGCACCGCCCGCGCCGAGCTCCTGCTCACGGCGCTCACCGGGGCCGGAGCGGCGCTCGTCGTGAACAACGGTGCGGCCGGGGTGCTCCTCGCCCTGTCGGCGCTCGCGCGCGGCAAGCAGG
>Ga0073934_10003777_pt1 | contig 26879 bp, 25 predicted proteins | sample LarsenN4metaG_FD_76834 | JGI IMG/M metagenome (GOLD analysis project Ga0073934, IMG submission 76834) | Hot spring sediment bacterial and archeal communities from British Columbia, Canada, to study Microbial Dark Matter (Phase II) - Larsen... ... | reverse complement strand
CCCTGTGACACGGTAGTCGATCTGAATCGGGAACCAGGTGAAACCCAGAAATCCGCGGGCGAGCTCTCCCTCGGGATCCCACACCCGGAGAGATTTCCGCTCGCCGCTCCGGTGCACCACGATGCGGACATCGCCCACGGCGAGGTGGTCCGCCTCGTCCTCGCCATCATCGGCGAGATCGATCGGTGCCTCGACGCGTTTGCCGTCGAGCAGCACCGTCGCTCCCGGCTGCGGCTCGAACCGCACGGTGTCGGTGACCAGGACGAAACGCCCAATGACCGGTGGAGTCGATCCGGGCAGCACGATGTCGTTCGAGGGTGCGCTGCCAGCGGTGTGCGATCCCGGCTCGAGGAAGTGCAGTCCCGCGATGGTCACCCACTCGCGGCGGTAATCGGCCTCGTGCTTGGCACGCCACTTCTCGGTCTCTGTCGTTGCGGCCGCGACATCCATTTGTGCGGGATCCTGAGGGGCAGCGGCCCTGCAGCCTGCCGTGCCTGCGAACACGACGGCCGCAACGCCGGCGAGGATTCTGACGTGCGTGCTCAAGCCCATCGAGCCAGCGCTCCCTGCGGGGGATTATAGTGCCCGGCCTGGGCTCCACCCCTCGCCCAGGCGGCCGTAACAGCTTTCCATCTCCGCCGGTGCAGACCCGGCGCAGCGTGTCCGCTTCGGGTTGACACTCGACCGTACGGTGCTCACAATGCACGTGCTCGTCAGGCCCAGTGCGTTGACTTATGGGCAGACTCAGACGTTACCGGCTGGTCCTTCTCATCAGCATCCTGCTCAACCTCGCTGTGGGCGTGTGGATCTTCGCGTCGCCTGAATCCTTTACCCGCCTGCTGAGTCAGCCTGACGCCTCGCCGGCGACCTGGCCGCGCCACTGGGGCGCACAGTTGTGGGCGATCAATCTCCTGTACCTGCCCGGCTACCGCGATCCGCTGGTGCATCGCTGGCCCAACTGGTGCGGCATCGCAATCCGCATCGGCTTCGCTGTCTTCTTCTTCACTCAGGGCGACGGATTCATCCCGATGGGGATCTACGACGGGCTATCGGGGCTGATGCTGCTCGGAACGTATCTGCCGCTCGCGCGTTCCGCACCGGCTTCAGTGGCCCCGGCAGGAAGCTCCGTTTAGCCCATTGATTCAGGTGTGCTACACTAACAGTCTGTCCACGTTGGATCCCGCCCAGTTTGTTCTGCCTGCGTCACTCTCGTTGTTGCACGCTCCAGAAGTTCAAGCTCGCGCCTCCAACTATTCCATGGAAAGTGCCAATGAGAATCTACGTAGGAAATCTGTCGTATCAAACCGAGGAGCCACAGCTCGAACAGCTCTTCTCGCCGCTCGGGGAGGTCGGATCCGTTCGGCTCATCCGCGACCCGGACACCGGCCGCTCGCGCGGCTTCGGCTTCGTCGAGATGAATAACGACGAGCAGGGGCGCGCCGCCTGTGAGGCGCTCAACCAACAGGAGTTCGAGGGGCGTCGTCTGACGGTCAACGAGGCACGGCCACAGGAGCGGCGCGAAGGCTTCGCTCGCGCTGGCAGTGCGAGTGGCGGAATTGCCGGCAATCGTCAGCGCCGCGAACGCTGGTAGATAGCCGGCCCGCGCGCTTTCGGAAAGGCCAGGAGTGAATCCTGGCCTTTCCTCTTTTACCGGTGCTATCTGACGAGTCGCCGGCCACCGCGAGAGACTATGAGTCGCGAAGCACGACCAGCGGATCCATTCGCGCCGCGCTTCGCGCGGGCAGATACGACGCCATCACCGCTGCCACGAGCAGGAGCAGCGTCGCCGCTCCGAGCGTAACCGGATCGAGCGGGTGCACTTCATACAGCAGCCCTTGAAGCGACCGTGTGACGCCGATTGCCAGCGTGAACCCGGCAGAGGCCCCGAACAGCCCGAGCCGCCACCCGTCCCGCAGAACCATTCGACGCACGTCGGCCGGGGTTGCGCCGAGCGCCACCCGCACACCGATTTCCGCGTAGCGCTGCCGCACCGATGCGGCCATGACGGCGTACAAGCCGATCGCAGACAACAGCAAAGCCGAGCCGCCGAATACGGAGAGCAGGAAGGTGTAGAAACGAGGGCGCATCAGCGGCTCGCGCAGGAGCTCGCGGAACGGCTCGACACGAGAGACACGCACGGTTGGGTCGGCGGCGCGGACCTGCTCGCGGACAGTGTCCGCGACCTGCGCCAACGGCGCAGTCGATCGTACGGCCACTGATTGTGCCGTCACAATCAACTGCGCGTCCGGCACGTACAGCGTTGCGTGCTGGGCCGCGAGATCGCGGTACCGTGTCCGCGCGGCAACACCAACGATTGTGCGCCATGGATCCTCCGAGCCCGGGCCGCCCATCTTCAACCGCTTGTCGATTGGATTCTGCCCCGGCCATAACCGCTCGGCGACGTCTTCGCTCACGATGGCCACCTTCGGCGCATCGTCTCGATCGCGATCGCTGAATGGCCGTCCCCTCACGATCCTGACGCCGAACGTCTCGAAGTAACCCGGTTGAATGGCCTCGACCGTGAGCGAACCATTGCGGGCGGCCTGCGTCGCGTCCTGCCCCTCGGCGGTGACCACAGGCGCATCCCACCCGACGCCGGTGAACGGGGCGACGTTGATTGGCGTCGCCGCTGAAATCGCCGGCGCTGCCTGGAGACGTGCGACGAGGTCGGTGAGAAATCGCAGGTGACGCGCGCGTTCAGCGTAGCGCTCCGGCGGCATGACGAGCGACACGAGCACGAGACGATCGGCGCCGAGTTCCGTCCCTGTAGACTGCAGCCGCAGCAGGCTCCGCGTCACCAGACCCGCGGCAGCGACCACGGTTACCGCGAGAGCCACCTGGGCTGCCACCAGTACGCCGCGCCGTCGCGTGCCTCGGATGACCGCGCGGCCGCTGCTCTGCACGTGGGACAGGACGGTGACCTGACCTGCCGCCAGCGCGGGGACGAGCGCCGCGGCGCAGGTCGTCAAAAGGGCGAGCACGAGGACGAACATCACCACACCGCCGTCGATGCGAATCGACTCCCATCGCGGCAGCCCATCGGGGACCAGCGCGGACAGCATCCGCAGCGCGAACCATGCCGCCCAGATGCCGACCGCGCCCGCAAGCATCGTCAATACGAAGCTCTCGCCGGCGATCTGGCTGGCGAGACGTCTCCGGCTCGCGCCCAGCGCGGCGCGTACCGCCATCTCAGGTCGCCGAATCTCGCCTCGAACGAGCAGCAGATTCGCGACATTGGCACACGCGATCATCAGCACGAGGCCGACGGCCGCGAACAGCACGAACATCGCCGCGCGAACGTCGCCGACAATGACGTCGGCGATCGGGCGAACAACGGAGGTCACGCCTGTTTTCGGCGCGCCCGGCGCCGCCGTGGCCGCGAACTCCGGCGCCAGGGCGCGGAGTGCGCTCGCGGCGTGTGCCGGGCGGACGCCCGGTCGTAGTCGGGCGACGACGTCGAGCTCGTCGCGCGTCGCTTTCTGGAACGTCGTGTTCTGCGTGAGCGTGGCACGAGCTTCGACCGTCATCCATGCCTCAACGCCGCGCGGGTACTCGACATCGGGAGGCATCACGCCTACGATCACGAACCGCTCGCCCGCAACGGTGATTCGCCGACCGATGACGTCTGTCGCACCACCGTAACGACGCTGCCACAGGCCGTGCGCCAGGACGAGCGCACGCTCCGAGCCAGGCGTGTCGTCGTCGCGATTCAGCGCGCGGCCGACGAACGGGCGGACACCGAGTACCTCGAAGAAGTCGCCTGTCACGCGAGCCGTCTGGAGGACGTCGGTCGCGACATCATCCATCGCCTCGGTCTGCGACGGCTCGTTGTACCCAACCGCCGCCACGTGCTCGAGGACCGCGCTCTGATCCCGAATGAGGTTGACCTCGGCGCGGCTGAACGGCCAGTGCTTCATGCCGGTGGCCTGGATCTCCTTCGTGACCACGACCAGTCGATCGGCATCCTGCATCGGGAGCGGCCGCAACAGCACACCCTGGATCAGCGCGAACATCGTCGTCACGCCCGCCATCCCGACCGCAAGCGTCAGTACCGCTGCCACGGTGAATGCCTTGGCCCGGCGCAGACCGCGCCACGCGAGGCGAATGTCCTGAAGCTCGGTCTCGATCGTCATGGATGCTCGCAATTCTCACACTCAGCAACGGTCGCGAGCCCGGACTCGAGTGAGGATCCGCGCAGCCCGCGTGACGCCGGCGAGGTCAGGTCGCACGCCGCCCCCGACGTGTCAACGTGATGCCGTGTGGTCGCGGCCACGCCAGGGAATGATGCCCGGCGCCTACGGCTTGCGGCTCTGCAGCCGGTGATACCCGAGCTGCATCCGCGCTTCGGCGAGCGTCTTCCCTTCAGCCACAGCAGCGCGAATCTTCTGCTCCACGGCGTCAATCTCCTCGGCCGCAGTGAGAATCGCGTCTTCGTGCTCGCGCGGCAGAACGACGACGCCGTCGGCGTCGCCACGGAGGAGATCGCCGGGAGCGACCCGCGCGTCGCCGATGTTGACCACGGCGTTGACGGACTCAACCTGAACACGATCCTTCCCGGTGCGCATCGAGTAGCTGCGGCTGAACACCGGGTACCCGAGCTCGCGAGCCAGGTGCGTATCGCGGCAGGCGCCGTCGATGACCGTCCCGGCCACCCCGCGCCGATGCGCCACCCAGGTGAGAATGTCGCCCCACACCGTCGCGTTCTCGCGGCCGCCGTTATCCAGCACCACGACGCTCCGCGGCCGCACGTCGTCGATGTAATCGCCTACCGTGCCGGGCGGGACGCTCGCGGGCCCGTAGAGGATGGTGTACGCGCGACCGGTCAGCCTGAAGCGCGGATCGAGCGGCTTGATGCCGAGACACTGTCCCGCGATCCCCAGACGATCGAGCGCATCGCTGAGCGAGGTCGTGTCGAGCCTCGAGGCACGTTCCAGATTTGGATCGTCGGAGGGATCAGGCACAGACGCTACCGCTTCAACATCGTTTCGTAACTCTTCCCCATCACCTGCGTGACGGGGAGCCCTTCGCGCAGGGCGGCGACCATCATACGTTCGCGCGCGGCGATCGCTTCTGCCGCCTCGAGCACTTGCTCGATGTGGCGCGCGGCGATGAAGACGACGCCGGTCCCGTCGGCGACGACGAAGTCGCCAGGCGCGACCGGAACTCCGGCAACGACAATCGGGACATTGGTGCCCGTCTCCACGATGCGTCCGCGCGCGGTATGCGGCGTCCGCGTGCGCGCGAAGAGCGGAAAGTCATAGCCTTGCGCCTCATCGATGTCACGGGCGGGCCCCTCGACGATCACCCCGGCGACCTGGCGGAGCTGGGCCGCCAATGACAGGTTGCCGCCCCAGCCCGCGGCGTCGATACCTGTGCGCTGCTCCACGACGATGACATCACCTGGCTGGGCAGACTCGATCGCCGTCGTTCCCAGGTGCCGCGACGCTGCCCGGCGGCCATCGTCAGCCTCGAGCTTCACTGTGACGACGCGGCCGGAGATCCGCTGACCGGTCGCCATCCGCTGCAGGCCGGTGGCGACCCCTTTCAGCCCGAGCTTGTCCAGCGCATCCGATATCGCGCACGAATCGAGGGCAGCCAGGCGCCCGGTCACGTCGTTCATGCCTGAGACCATTATTGACTGTCGATCTTTGATCTTCGCTTCGTTGGTGATTTCAGATTGGCGATTGTCGATTTATCGGGTGATTCAACGTCGGTCATTGCCAGTAGGCAAAGCACATCGCGTTGCCGGTGCCCGCTTCCGATCGATAGCATGGCACGTAGTCGATCTGGTGGTAGGAGAGACCGGCAGCGTTCATCGCGGCGATCACCGGAACCCAATTCTTGATCTCGGCCGTTCCCACCTTGAAGTAGCTCTCGGGAAGAGATGCGAGGGCCGCCTCGTCTCCATCCTTCATCGCAGCAATGACCTGGCGGTCGAACTCTTCGTCGATCACGAAATGAGTGAGGCCGCCGGACGCCATCAACGCGACGCGCCTGAATCCGTCGAAGCTGCGGATGGCGCGTGCGAGCCCCCGACCAAGCGCGAGGCACCGTTTCACCTTCGGCGTGTTGTGCGGGAAGTGGACGTTGAGGATGATCGGCACGCTCGGCGGCGTCCGGTCCTGCAGAATCGTGTGGTAGAAGAAACCGTACGCGTGCGGAATGCCGCCACGCGGCGCACCGCTCGGCGTGTCGTCCGACTGGGCCAAATCGAACTCCTCGTCGCCGAGCGATCGGAGGAGATGGTCCGCGAGCGCCGTCGCGCCGGGATACGTCGCCCCTTCTGCCGGTGAATTCGCCGGCTCGGCGATGTTGAGACCGGGGGCGTCCTCGTTCAGGTGCTGAACGTTGCTGATACGCGAGCCGCGATAGATCGTGATGGCCGGCGTCAGACCGGCGTTGAAGAACTCGCGCTGATCGTTGCCAAGGATCACGACCGCGTCAGGAGCCACCTCGTTGAACTTGCGGCCCAGCGCTTCGAGCGCCGCGCGGCACTGCAGGAAGCGCTCCCGCCGTTTCTCGACCGTGATCTCGTGCGCGAACCCGGGCGCGCGCGACTTCAGCAGCGCCTCGTAGTCGTATGTCTTCCCGCGGAACCAGTGATTTTTGTTCTCGCGGTCGGCTTTCGCGCGCAGGTCCCACTGCTCCGGCGGCGTTGACAGCAGCGGCCCATGCGACGACCCGATCCCCAAGACGATATCTGCCATTTATCGCTCCACGAAATTCTGAATGTTGAATTCAAGACGCAGATAATGTCTGCGACGTTGCCACCACGGGCCCGTCACTCGATGCACTGTCGATCGTCGGCATCCTGCAAGCGTGAGCGCGCAGCGGTTTCAGCATTCAGCATCAGCATTCTGCATTTACCACCATCACCGCTCCGGCCTCCACCGTGAAAACCGCTTCTCCAACTGCTCCGTCAACCACGCCAGCGTGATGCCCGCTATCGCAATAATCGTGACCCCCATGAACACGGTGTCGGTCTGAAACGTCTGGCCGCCGTAGTTGACCATGAAGCCGATGCCTTCACTGCCGCCGAACATCTCGCCGACGACGACACCGATCAGCCCGAGGGCCACCGCCTGGCGGACGCCGGTCAGAATGAACGGCACCGAGCCTGGCACGACGACGGTCGTGAAGATCTGCCAGTCCGACGCGCAGTAGGCGCGAGCCGCCTTCAGGAGGTCGTGATCGATCGCCCTGACGCCGCCGATCGTGTTGATCAGGACCGGGAACACGGCATTGATGAAGACGATGAATGCCTTCGAGCGCCAGTCGATGCCGAACCAGATCAACACCAGCGGTATGAGCGCCACGCGGGGCGTCGAATAGAGTGCCGTCACGAACGGATCGACGATCATGGCGAGCCGCCTGTACCAGCCGATGAGAACGCCGCCCACGACACCGACCGCGATTGCCACACCGACGCCAACGACGAAGTTCCGTCCGCTGTAAGCCAGGTCCTGCTTGAGGCGCCCCTGCGTCCACTCCTCGAAAAACCGCGTCACGACCGACGATGGGCCTGTGAAGAAGAGGGGCGAGATTCTTCCGGACGACCAGAGCCACTGCCACGCGATCAGCGCGATCACGACCGCCGTGCCGCCCAGAATCAGCCGCTCGTTCTTCTGATAGAAGCTGCGCGCCACTACCCTGCCGCCTTGCTCATCCCGATCCGATCGGGTGCTTCTTCGACCATCTGCCAGATCTGCTCCTCGATCGCGAGAAACCGCGGCTCCCGTTTCAGCGCCAGCTTGCGCGGCCGCTCGAACGGAATCGGGACGATGCCTTTGATGCGGCCGGGGCGCGCGCTCATCACCGCGACGCGATCGGCGAGGAAGACGGCCTCGTTGATCTGGTGCGTGATGAAGAAGACCGTCTTGCGCGCCTCGCTCCAGATCTTGAGCAGTTCCGCCTGCATGAACTCCCGTGTCTGTGCATCGAGCGCCGCAAACGGCTCGTCCATCAGCAGCACAACCGGGTCGGCCGCCAGCGCCCTGGCCAGATTCACGCGCTGCTGCATGCCCCCCGAGAGCTCCGACGGGTAATGCCGCTCGAACCCTTCGAGCCCGACCAGCTTGATGAAGTGTGCCGTCCGGCTCAGCATCGCCGGGCGATCGAATCGCCGCTGCATCTCCATGCCGTACCGGACGTTGCCCGCCACCGTCCGCCACGGCAGCAGGCTCGCCTGCTGGAACACGACCGCGCGCTCGACCCCGGGACCATCGACCGCCTTGCCATCGATGACGACGCTGCCGCCGTCGTAGCGCAGGAGACCGGCGACGATGTTGAGGAGCGACGTCTTGCCGCAGCCGCTCGGCCCGACAATCGCCATGAACTCGCCCTCGGCAACCGAAAGGGAGACGTCGGACAGCGCCAGGATCTGGCGCTTCTCGCGCTCGAGCTCGTAGTGTTTGGTGAGGCCCCTGATCTCCAGCTTGTTCATTCGGCCGCGTTATCTGAAGGCGAGCGTTGCCTTGCTCTGCTCCTCGGCCTTCACGCCGGGACCGAAGACCTGCTGGAAGAAGCCTTCCTTCACCAGCTTGTCCACGACGCTCTGGTCCACGATCTTGCGGAAGTCGAACGCGCGGAGATCGGCCGCGATTCGCTCGTCCACCTGCTGCGACAGGGTGGCCTTGACGGCGCCGCTCATCACGTACGGCACACGCTCGAAGATGTTGCCCTTCTTGTAGAGATCGTAGATGCGCGAGACGTCGGCCTCGGGCTGCTTGTCGAAGGCGACGTATGCCTTCACGGCGAATGCTTTGTCGTCGTAGAAGCGCTTGATCGCCTCGGCGTGCGCCCTGATGATCGATTCGGCAAGCCTGGGATTCGCGCTGACCGCCTTGCGGGAGAACAGATAGACAGTCGAGAGGAACACCGACGGGTGGTCGGCAAGGTTGGCGAGCACCGGATACCCGGCCTCTTCGAGCCGGAAATAGTTCGGGGCGGTGAGCAGCGTCGCGTCTGCGCGATTGGTCTGGAGCGCCGCCGCGCGACCGCTTACGTCGGTGCCAACGGGAATCCACTGCACGTCGCGCGCCCCGAGGCCGAGCGTCCCCAGCAGCGCGACGGAGTAGTTATAGGGAGCATCGCCGATTTGACCCACGGCAAAGCGTTTTCCCTTCAGCGTCTTCGTCGTCAGCCCCTTCTGCGCCACCAGCGCGAACAGCCCTTTGTTCGACGAGCTGCCCATGAGCGTGAAAGTGCTCGCGTCGCGTGTCCCGGCGATCATGCCCTGCTCGAGGGAGTGATTCACCATGACCGCCTGACCGCTCGTGAGCATCGCAACACCGGTTGGATGCACGCCGAACTGCAGGTCGACATCGAGCCCGTACTTCTGGTAGTAGCCGCCCTCCTTGGCTATATAGAGATGCCAGGAAGCGCCGCTGCGTGTCGGGTAATTGATCGTGACCTTCTGCAGACCCTGGGCCTGGGTGCGTCCGGCCGAGACAAAAGCCGCGGCAGCCAGGGCGACGACAAGTACTCGTGCGGTCACCACGGCAAGAACGAAACGACGTCGGCTCATGGTCCTCATGTAGTGATCTCCGGACGGAACGAGTGCCATCCGCGACAGCTCATCTTCACACCGCTGCTTTCTCGGGCACCTTGAGGTTGAACAGCCGCCTGGCGTTGTCCTCGAAGATCATCTTCTTGTCGGCGGCGCTCAGCCAGTCGATCGCTTCGATCGTGAATCGCGTCTCGTCGAGCCACCGGCCGGTGCGCGGATCGAGCACCGTACCGACACCGGGGCGCTCGGTGCCGAAGAGACAGCGATCGACGCCGACCGTCTTGAACAGCAGCTCGAGCGCATCCTTCGAGTAGAGCACCGTGTCGTAATAGAGGTGCCGCATCTGATCCGAGAACCGCGGGCCGCCCTTCCGGCGCAGTGACCCGGCCTCGAAGCGCGCGAACTGATACGGGATCGCGCCGCCGCCATGAGAGACGAGGATCTTCAGCGTCGGGAAGTCTTTGAAGACGTCCGATGTCAGCAGTGACACGACGGCAATACTCTCCTCGTTGATGAAGTGCAGCGAATACGGCAGGCGCTCCGATCGGCAGCCGGTCGAGTGGATGTGCCCCGGGATGTCGAGCTCCACCATCTTCTCGTAGAGCGGATACCAGAACCGATCGCCGAGCGGCGGCGTCTCCACACCGCTGCACTCGCCGGGATCGGGATTGAGCAGGAACCCGACGAACCCTCGTTCCTTGACGCACGTCTCGAGATACGGCAGAACCGCTTTCGGGCTGACGCCCGGGGTCAGCGGCAGGCCGCAGACGCCACGAAACGTCTGCGGATACAGCTCCACCTGCTTGGCGATGATGTTGTTCGTCTCCTCGACGAACCACTGGACGAGCCTCGGGTGCTCGCTGGTCATCATCTGGTACGGACGCGGCGAGATCAGTTGCAGGTCGGTACCGACCTCCTGCAACTGCGCGAGGTGCGAGCTGCCGCCGAAGACCGGCGAATTGAGCGCTTCCCTCACGTCCTCCTCGTTCGCAAGGTTGCCGCCGCGCCCGTGGGCGCCGCGGTGCGCGAGGATCTGCGCCTTGTAGACATACAAGCTGTCGGGCGCCGTGACGTGACCGTGTGAATCGATGACCACTACATCCTCCTGGAATCCACATCACTGAAGGTTGTGATCACGACACACCGGGGCACTGAGGACACAGGGGGCATTGTATTCTCGCTGCCTCACTGCCTCTGTGTGTCGTCGTCATTGCTGTCCTGGATCGGGACTCAGTCGTCCAGCTTCAACAGGGCCGCTGCATTGCGCCAGTAGACCTGCTCCCGCTCCTCGTCGGAGATCGGCAGCCGATCGATGATCGCGATCGTCTCGCGGATATACATCGGTCCCTTCTCCGGATCGAACGGCGCGTCGGACGCGAACACCACGTTCGGGACGCCGTAGAAATCCAGGCCGCAGACCGTGGCCTGGTACGCGCCGAACAGCGCCGTGTCGGCGTAAAACATCTTGAAATAGTCGATCGGGCGCTTGTTCAGCCGCTTCAACACCTGCGAGAGATCCCGGTCGGAGGTACGCGCGCCCAGCTGATCCCACCCGGGTCCGACGCGGCCGGCGAAGAACGGCACCATCGCCCCCATGTGATGCGCGATGATCTTCAGCGACGGCCATCGATCGAACAGACCCGCGAACACGATGCGCGCCATCGCCGCGCTCGTGTCGTACGGCCAGCCGAAGGTCCACCAGATCTCGAACTCCGATGCATCCTCCTCGAGGTAGTCGGGAAAGTCGGCGCCTCGATAGGGGTGCAGCCAGATCGGCAGATCGTATCCCACCATCGCGTCGAACAGCGGCAGGAACTCGGGTGACACGAGTGGTTTACCGAGAACGTTCGAGTAGACCTGGATGCCTTTGGCGCCGAGCTCGGTCACGGCGCGGTGCGCCTCGGCCAGCGCGGCGTCCGGAACGTTCATCGGCAGCGCGGCGGCGAACGCCACGAAGTGCTCGGGATACTTCTCGACCAGCTCGGCCATGCTGTCGTTGGCAATCCGGGCAAGGTCCACCGCCTGGTTGGCGTCGGCAAAGATCTCGATGGGCGGCGTCGGAAGCGACAGGACCTGCTGATATTGCGGGAAGCCCTCCATCACCCGGAAACGCACATCCAGGTCGTGCAGCATCGGCACGCCACGCGTCCGCTTACCGATGTCCTTGAGACCGCCCGCGATGCGTTCGACGGCTTCGGAATAGCCCGGCGGGGAGATGTGGGTAAAGACGTCGATTTTGCGCATCGCTTTTTCGTGCGCGCTCGATGCCGCTCGCTCGGGGCAGGCCCGTCGCTGAGGCCGTGCGCGTTCGCTCAGGACAGAGCGCGAAGATCTGCCCCGAGCGGGACCCCGAAGGGGGCCGAGTCGAGTGGAAAGGGGGATTCTACCCCGCCGAAGGCGATGCGATTGAGATCAGGGACCGTTCAGACCGACGATGCGTCTTCGCTGCGGCGTTCGAGTTCTTTGCGGCCGCGCAGGATCGAGCACCACTCTTTGTGCTCAGCTACCGGCATCCCGCACTCCATGCAGATGCGCACGCGTGGCTTGGGGGGCTCGGCGCGGCCGAGCAACCGTTTCAGCAGTGACATCCAGTGCCTCCCTTGCAGGTCCACCGACGACACTACGTTTGACGGCACGGCACGGTTAACAGTTGGCGCGCAGGGGCAGGGAGCAGCGGCCCTTGACCTGCGCGCGAAGTTACTGGGAGACCGTCTCGCGTCCGATCGACTCGCCGCTGACGACCAGCTCGACGCGGCGATTCTGCTGCCGTCCCGCTGCGGTGTCGTTGGTCGCCACCGGGCGGCTCTCGCCGAACCCTTCGGTGTCGACGGCGGATGGCTGGATCCGCTGCTCCAGGAGATAGGCCTTCACCGCCTCGGCGCGCCGCTCCGACAGGCGCTGGTTGTACTCGTCACCGCCAACGCTGTCGGTGTGACCTTCGATCTCGATGTGCAGGTCGGGATGCGCCGAGAGGATGCCCGCGACCCGCGCCAGCTTCTCGCGCGCGCCCGGCTTCAACGCCGCGCTCCCGGTATCGAACAGCACGTCGGACAGGTTCACGATGAGCCCGCGCGCGGTTTCGCGCGTTTCGAGAACGACATTGAGCTGCTCGCGCAGCCGTTCGCGTAACGCGTTCTTCTCCTGCTCGGACTGTGCCGCGGCGGCTTGCGCCTGCGCCGCCTGCGCGCGTGCAGCCTGTGCCTCGGCATCCGCGGCCTGTCGCGCGGCTTCCGCTGCGGCGCGCGAGGCCTCGGCCTCGGCTTGCGCCTTCAACGCCTCCTGACGCGCCCGCTCCACCTCGAGGCGCTCACGTTCGCCTGCCGCCCTGGCCTGTGCCGCCGTCTGAGCGTCGAGCTCCGCCTGCCTTCTACGAGCCTCCTCTGCCTGCGCCCGTTCGCGTTCCGCCTCCGCCCGCTCACGTTCCTCTTGCGCCCTGGCCTGTGCGTCGCGTTCGCGCTGCTCTGCGAGCGCGCGCTGCTTCGCCGCGTACTCCTCCTCCTGGCGCTGCAGCGCAATCAGCCGCGCGTCTTCTGCGGTTTGCGCCGCCTGCCGCGCCGGCATCATCACTTCGTTGCCGCGCTTCCCCTTCTCGCGCGCGAGCTCCGCCTCGGCAAGCAGCTTGGACGCCTTGTTGAACGTGTCAATGGCATAACGATCAGCCCCGGCAATCCGCGCGAGTTCTACCGCGTTGCGGGCCTCGGCGAGATCCAGCGGCGCGCCCGGTTCGAGCTTCACTTTGAGCCGCGACGGATCCTGGTTCATCAGATACGTGCCGCGCTTCAGCAGCTCGTAGTTTGCCTGCACGGTCTCGACACGGCCCTCGGTGCCTTCGCGGACCACGTTCTCGATCACGACCACGTCGCTCGGCTGCGTCACGGCGAAGTACGGCTCCGCCGTCACGATCATCCCGAACGCCTGCAACTCCGTCGTCACCTCGATCCGCGCATCGTCATCGTCTACCTGCACTTCACCGAGGTTTGTCGCGCGCCCCTCGGGCGTGATCGCCCACAGGACGTAGGTCAGGTACTCGGGGCCAAAGCGTGTGGCCGGCTGCAGGTTGTCGAAGCGTGCATCGATTTCGATGTAGCCCTTTTCGCCGGACACCTCTGCGGAACCGCGCGCTTGCGGGAGGAGCGCGGTGCCGACGAAATCGACCTTCGTCTCGCCGCTGCGCGGGCGATAGTTGATCGCCGCAGTCGTGCGGCCGACGACGGTGACGCGAAAGATCGGGGTGGTGTCCCGGTTGACGTCGGACTGTTGAGCGGGTGTGACGGCCACCTGCGCGAACGCCGGAAGCGCGAGCAGACCGAGCAATGCAGCGGCACTGAGCTTCACCATGGGACCCTCCGGTGCCAGAAATAGCAAGCAATTCGCCAGTGCGCGACGCGCCGATTGCGGCGGCGGCATCGGATGAGAGCGCGCCGGCCCGGGATTGTCCGGTGGGGTGCCTGCAGTGTTCACCCCACACGACGAGAGCGGACGCGTTTCCCGGTTGGCAATTGCTTCAATCGTCGAGCTCCGAGCTCACCCGCAGGAAGCAGAGAGACCTGCGCAAAGTCAGCGGGCGAGCGAGGGAGTTGGATTTGCACGGACGCTCGGGTCGTGCACAACCTCGACGCTTCGTTCAGTGGAATCGGACTATGGCTGCGAACACGACTGCAGCCCGGCGACGTCGTCGTTGACATCGGCGCGAACGTCGGCGACTACACCAGCGTCGCGGCGAGTCTCGTCGGCGGAACCGGCCACGTGTACGCCGTGGAACCGGGTCCGGACAATGCCGCGCTTCTGAACGACCGGTTTCGCGCACACGGAAACGTCACCGTGATTCCGGCAGCCGTAGTCGATCACACCGGAACAGTTCCGCTGTTTCTCGATCGGCGCGATGGACGGCGGCACTCCCTGGCGTCCGGCAATGTCGGCAAGGCTGGAGGCAGCGTTGAGGTGAGAGGCATTTCCCTGGACGAGGTCTTCAGCAGGCTGTCACGTCTGAAGGTGATCAAGATCGACGCACAAGGCGCGGAGCACCAGATCTTGCGCGGAGCGCAGACCGTGCTGCGCGCTCTGAAGCCGACCTTGATTCTGGAGCTCTGGCCGCAAGGCCTGGTGAATCTGGGGGCGACCGCACGTCGAGTACTCGAGTCGCTGGATGCGGCCGGCTACGACGTTCACCGGCTCTCGGCGAAGGGGACGCTGAAACCCAGACACTTCATCGACACGTTCCTTGCGCGGGCGAGCCGGTGGAATTCGATCAACCTCGCCGCGCTCCCTGGTCACGAGTAGATGACGGCGCGAGCGAGCCACGCGCTCTCAGGGCGAGGGCCTAAACTACGGGCCGGCATTGCCGGCGCCGGCCACGCGCCCAATGGATTCGCCGGTCACAATCAGCTCGACGCGGCGATTCTGCCTGCGACCCTCCGGTGTGTCGTTGCTCGCGACGGGGCGCGTTTCCCCGAACCCCGCAGTATCGACCGCCGTCAAAGGAACCTTCTGCTGCGCGAAGTAGGCCAGAACCGCCGCTGCGCGGCGCTCGGAGAGCTGCTGGTTCATCTGCGCGTCGCCGACGTTGTCGGTATGCCCTTCTGCCGAGATGTGGAGATCGGGGTGGGCCGCCAGTATTCCTCCGACCCGTGCCAGCTTCTCGCGAGCTTCTGCCGTCAGCGTGGCACTGGCCGTTCTGAACAGCACGTCCGGGACCATCATGATCAAGCCGCGCGCGCTCTCGCGCGTCTCCAGGATCATGTTGAGCTGCTCGCGCAGCCGCGCGCGCAGTTCATTCTTCTCCTGTTCGGCGAGGGCGGCCGCCGCCTGCGCACGGACCGCCTGCAACCGCGACTGCTGCGCTTCCGCCGCCGCGGCCGCCTGCGCACGCTGAGCCTCCACCCGCGCCTGTTCCGCGTCTGCCTGTTCCTTCGACGACTCCTGGCGTGTGCGCTCTGCCTCCAGGCGTTCGCGCTCGGCGGCTGATTTCTCGTTCGCGGCCGCTTGTGCCTCGCGTTCGGCCTGCCGCCGCCGCTCCTCGGCCAGCTCGGTGCGCTCGATCGCGTTCTGCTCGCGTCGATCGACTGCCCGCTCGCGTGCGGCGGCAGCGGCCTGCTGTGCGGCGGCGACCTCGGCCTCCTGGCGCTGAACGGTAATCAACCGGGCGTCCTCGGCCGTCTGCGCCGCCTGCCTCGCCGGCATCGTCACGTCGTTTCCGCGCCTGCCCTTCTCGCGAGCGAGCTCGGCGTCAGCAAGGAGTCGCGTCGCCTGCGAGAACGTTTCCGACGCGTAGTGCTCGGCACCGGCAAGCCGTGCAAGTGCGACGGCGTTCCGCGCCTGCGCGAGATCGAGCGGAGCGCCAGACTCGAGCGGCTGACGCTCGAAATGCGCGCCGCGATCCATCAGGTACGAGCCGCGCTTCAACAGCTCGTATCTCGCCTGCACCGTCTGCACGCCGCCTTCAGTGCCCTCGCGCACCGCGTTCTCCATGACCACGACGTCGCTGGGCTGGGTCACCGCGAAATACGGCTCCGCCGTCACGATCATGGCGAACGCCTGCAGTTGCGTGGCCGTCTCGATGCGCGCCTTCCCGTCGTCGATCTGGAGCTCGCCCAGGTTCTGCGCGCGGCCCTCTGGTGTGATCGCCCAGATCACATACGTGAGGTATTCGGTGCCGAATTGCGTTGCGGGCTGCATCGTCTCGACGCGGGCATCGATCTCGAACGCCCCTTTGTTGCCCGACACCTCGACGACCCCGCGTGCCTGTGGCATCAGAGCCGTGCCCACGAGATCGACCTCGGTGGTGCGGCTGCCCGGCCGGTAGTTGATCGCCGGCGTCGTGCGGCCCACGACCGTCACGCGAAATAGCGGGACGATCCGCTGCCCGTCGCTTTGCCGGGCGAACGTGTCTGCGGCGAGCAGCGCAATCAGTAGAACCGTGATGAGCTTCGACATGGGCGCCTCTCCCCACGGATTTCGAAGCAAGGCGTTCGCCAGCCGGACGCGTGGAAGCCGGGCCATGCGGGGGGCTCAGAACACTTCGCCGAAGTAACTCCAGAAGTGCTCGTGCACCTTCTCCATGAACGGCCGTTCCCGCCACCGGTCGAGCGTGAGCTTGCGCGAGACCTGCAGGTCGTTGCCGAAATCCTGGAGAAACCGTGCCGCGAGCCGGGGGCTCACGACGGCAACATTGACTTCGTCGTTCAGTTCGAGAGACCGGTTATCGAAGTTCGCGGATCCGAAGATGCTGAGCACGCCGTCCACCACAAATGTCTTCGCGTGCATCATCGCCGGTGTGTATTCGTAGATCTGAACACCGTGTTCGAGAAGAGCTTCATAGCCCGCGCGCGACGCGTACTTCACGGCGGGCGCATCGGTATTCCCGCTCTCGACGAGGATTCGGATTGTCACGTCACGGTCGATCGCATCCTTGAAGGCCCACAGCGTGGATTCGTCGGTGAGGAAGTACGGCGACGTGATCTCGATCGAGTGGCGCGCCATGGCGATCGCGAGCAGATACAGTCTCTTCAAGTCGCTCGTTCCATCCGAGGGAGAGCTGCGGACGATCATCGACTGATCGTCGGCGTCATCGACTGGCGGCGCATCGGTCAGCACCGGCGTCACCGTGGCGCCCCCTTCGATGAAGTTCTCGTAGAACGCCGCTTCCATCAGCCGGACGATCGGGCCGCGCATCTGCACGTGGGTATCGCGCCACGTCTGGCCGTCCGGCGCACGGCTCGTCCACTGATCGGCGATGCCGATTCCGCCGGTGAACGCGAGTTGGCCATCAACGACGAGGATCTTGCGATGCGTGCGGTAGTTCAGTTCCTCGAGGGTGTACCACTGCGACGGATTGAAGATCACCAGGCGGCAACCGGCCTGGCGCAGGCGATCAAAGTGCTCCCGATCCATGTTGCCGGCGCCGATGGCATCGAGGATGACGTTGACGGCGACCCCGCGCCGGGCGGCGCTTTCGAGCGCGCTCGTGAACTTGTCAGCGATCAGGCCATCCTCGTAGACGTAGGTCTCGAAGCTGATTCGCTCGCGGGCGCCGGCAATCGCCTGGAGCATCGCCTGGAACGTGTGGTCGCCGTTGACGAGGACGTCATAGTCATTGCCGGTCACCAGATCGGCGGCGACGAGCGCGGCGAGGTAGTCGGCAGCCCCTGAATCCCGTGCCGCGAGGGCGCTGCGGAGCTCGACGGTTTCCTGGTCCTGGGCAACCGCCAGCGCTGTGGCGGTAACGACGACCACCACCAACACAACCTTGACGATCCTTATGAGGGCCGGATGGCGAGACCGCAGATCGCCCACGTCATCGGTTGTTGCAACTATGCCGCCGCTCCCACGTGTAGGGGTTGCAAAGTCCGGCAACGCGCTCGCTCAGCCGTTGCATGAGCGGCGCGACCCCGATCCCTGCAAGTGCAGAATCACTGTGTTCACGGCACGTCGCCTCACGACGCGGGTGCGCTGGCGAGGCGGCCGGCCGGGAACGAAACGTGCTCTCTCACCCGCCCGTCGAAAGCGGCGATGGTCCAAAGTCCACTGCTGAAGGCGCTCAGGCTCACGGTGGTAACGACCATGTTCACGTGTGCCGGCTGGGCTTCAGGCTGCAGCGGATCGAGCACGTCTCAACAGATCGCCGGCCCGACGTCGGTGAAGTGTCAGACGTCGATTGCCGGCATGCCTTCAAGCTTCAGCGCATCGGGCGGGCAGATCGGCGCTCGCGTGCTGACACCCCCCGAGTGTGCCTGGTCGGCAACAACCGATGCGCCATGGATGCAGGTGGAGCCGCCGGCGGGTCAGGGCGAGGCGGACATCACGGTGCGCGTTGCTGAAAACCAGCTTGCAACCAGACGCACGGCATCAGTGCACGTCAACGGAGTGCAGGTGACGCTGTCTCAGGAGCCTGCCGCCCTGGCGCCGGATCCGTCCGCCCCGGAGCCGAAACCAGACCCCCCATCTCCTCCTTCGCCCGCGCCGTCGCCCCCGCCACCCACACCGGCGCCACCTCCTTCACCGCCTCAGCCATCGCCCCCACCGCCGCCGGCTCCGCCTGCGCCCTCGGTTGCCGATTTCTCGGGCGCGGTGTCCGGGCTCACGGGGAGTTGTCCGGACCTCTCATTTTCCGTCGGCGGACGATCGGTCGTGACCGACAGCAATACCAAGTTCACTCAGGGCAACTGCAAGCACATGGTCAACGGGCTCGACGTGGGCATCGTCGGCACCGTCACGGCAAGTGGCACCGTTCACGCGACGCGAGTCGAGATGAAGAACAATCTCGAAGGTATCTGACACTTCGCGGGATCAGTCGCACCCGCGGAGCAGGAAGATAGCGAACAGAACGATGGCAGGCACGCCCATCAGCCAGGCGAGGATGTAGCCGATCGCGCCGCGCTCGCTGTCGAGATAACGCCGTTTCAGGTTGTTCATAGCTCCCTCGCGTAGTGTGAGAGCAAGGTGAATGCCCGATCCGAACGCTCGAGTTGTTCGAGGGGCTCTCTCGTCTGGTCGCCGTGCCGCCTCGCCTCCATCAGCACCCACGGTCTTCTCCCGCACGCTCAATCGGGGAATAATGCCGCTCAAAATCATCGGCCAACTACGTGTCGATCGGAGGCTCACGTGGCACGCATCCGAGTCAGTGTCGAGGCGTATGTCCTCGCGCTGTACCCTCAATCCCTCAGCCCCGCTCAGCGAACCTCGCGCTCGGCGGCAGCACCGATGCTGCTGCAGCCGCTCGCGCTCGGTCTGGCGGTGCCGTCGTTCTGGACCCGCCACCAGATCGCTCAGGCCTTCGACGATGCGAACAAGATATGGACCCGTGAAGCGGACATCGAGTTTTCGCCCATCACCGTCTCCGAACGGGCGGAGGCAGTTCCCGCTGACGAGAACGGCATGTGGATCCACTTCCTCAATCATCTGGCGCCCCAGGCGCGCGGCATCGGTGTCGGTTTCGTTTACGATCTTCCGTCGGACGAGGGCGGGTGGGGCGGTGGACGCATTGCGGTGATCTCGGGTCAGAAGGCCGGTGAGGGGATCGCCGGATTCGCCGGGAGCCTCCTGGCTCACGAGCTCGGTCATGTGCTGATCGACGATCCGCTCCATACGTACGCGAACAACGACCCGAGCAATCTGATGTACGGCAGTCGGAATCCGCGCGTGGCGAACGCCGGTCTTCTCACCCGGGATCAGGTGAAACTCGCACGGACGCGGGCTCTTGGAATATAGAGACCCTCTACTTCTGCGCTGACGAGGCCCCCCTCGATTAGGGAAGTGGCGAACCGGTCGAGCGGCTGTAGTATTGCGTCGCTCTGCCCCGCGTCGTGCAGGCCGCGGTATTTATACAGACGGAGGAATATGCGCAGTCTCGTATGTCTCCTGGTCGCTGTGTTACTCATGCCGGCAGCGATCTCCGGCCAGTGGCTGAAGATTCCAACCCAGGGCGTGCCGCGAAACGCAGACGGTACGCCGAACCTGAACGCGCCCGCGCCGCGGCTCCCGGACGGGAAGCCTGATTTCTCGGGAATCTGGCACGCCGGAAACCGGCGACCATGCGTGCCGGGCACCGGCGAATTCATCGCCTGCGACAGCGAGATCGGCGCCTCCCGGCTCTCGCGCGAACTTGGCGCAGACCTGCCCGGCGGGCTGCCGTATCGGCCGCACGCGGCGGAGCTCGTGAAGAAGCACAAGGCTGATGACAGCCGTGATGATCCGCACGTGCGCTGCCTGCCCGACAACCCGCCCCGCCACTGGAACCTGCCTCACCTGACCAGGGCCATCCACACGCCCAAGCTCCTGGCGCTGCTGTACGAGGTGAACGCCCAGTACCGGCAGATTCACATCGACGGGCGGGCATTGCCCGTCGATCCGACGCCGGCGTGGATGGGGTACTCGACCGCCCACTGGGAAGGCGACACACTCGTCGTGCGAACCGAAGGCTTCCGCGACGATCTCTGGATTGACGGAAGCGGCAGCCCTATGAGCTCCGCCGCGAAGATGACCGAGCGCATCAGCCGCCCCAACTACGGTACGCTCAACATCGAGCTGACCATCGACGATCCGAAGCACTACACGAAGCCATTCACCGTTCAGCTCGTCCAGCTCATCGAGCTCGACACCGAGCTCGTTGACGAGATCTGTCTCGAGGGCGAGCAGTCGTACGAGCGGATGATCCGATCCCGCGGGAAGTAGGCGGGAAATCCATGGTGCGTGGGACGGCGTCTCTGGACGCCGCCCCACCCGGCCACATCGAGACGAGATCCCCGCTCGACCTTCTCGGGGAATGAAGTGAATGTCGAGCCCGTCGATCTCGGTGATGAACTGCGGCAGAGCGTTCAGTCTCGCCTCGGATTTGCGCCAGTCGTAGCCGGTCGCCCAATACTGCGCGAGTTTCTGAATCGTCGCGAGCTGCACGCCTTGCGACGCATCCGGGACCGTTTCTCGGTCCGGCCATCTCGTCGCGTCGATGCGCCTGCGCAGTTCCCCCAGCTCGGCGTCGGGTGCCGTGTAACGAAATGTGCGAACGATCGTTGTGTCAGTGGTCTGCTCGCTGCCTCGGTGTGTAGCAGTGGTCTGGGCCATGGTGACTTCCCTTCTGAAGAGTTGTCCGATGCATGTCACGCGAGGCGCTACCGCTTTGCCTCGTCGACGCGTGCGAGCGCAGCACAAGAGGCGTGCCCCGGCCACATGGTGAGTGGCGTGCAGTCGTTCAGACGGGCGGCGCGATCCGCCACGCCATGTCGCGAGCGGCTCTCACGACCTGACTCGTCGTTTTAGGCGCCGGTGTCAGAACGCGTCTTCGCCGCGGCTTCGGCCCCCGGTGGGTTCGTGAACGGTTCGGAAGGAATGCGCTCGTAGCGGACGTCGAGGATCTGCAGATGCTCCGTACTTCCAGGCGCGCGAAGCACCACGCTATCGCCTGGCCCTGACTTCATCAACGCGCGCGCCAGGGGCGATTGCCAGCTGATGTGATTGCGATCCAGATCGATTTCATCGAGGCCGACAATGCGAACCACACGTTCGGTTCCAGCGCTGTTGGCGTAGCGGACAGTTGCGCCGAAGAAAACATGCGTCGCGGCCCGCCCGCGCCTCGGAGCTTCCGGGTCTACGACTTCCGCGGCATCGATCCGCTTCGTCAGAAATCGAATCCGCCGATCGATCTCGCGTAGTCGCCGCTTGCCGTACTGATAGTCGGCATTCTCGCTGCGATCGCCGTTGCTTGCCGCCCACGCCACCACCTGCGTCACCGCTGGCCGTTCCCTGGTGAGCAGGAAGCGCAGCTCGTCCCGCAGCCGCTGCAAGCCTGCCGGCGTGACGTAGTTTTTCAGTCCCGCGGATTGAACCTGATCCGGCTCTTCGGCGGCGCGCTCGTCGTCTTCGTTAGCTGACTCTTTCGTAGTCCCGTCGTTCATACCCGTCGTGAGCGGTGGTTCCCTCGTCACCTTCCTGGCGATGGCACGGATTTCACTCGAGTGGAATCGAACTGGCCAAGGGCTCCGCCCTAATGGTATCGCGATCAGTTTCGCGGTTGGTCGCGATCGTCATTGCATGGCCGCTGGAGCGCTGGCGATCGCGGCGTTCGTCGCCTGCGTGCTGCCGGCCTCGAGGGCGGCAGCTGGCGCCGATGATCGCGCTGCGCACCGAGTGGCGCTCCCTAATCGGCAGCGAAGCAGTAGAACAGGCCGTCGCCAAGCGACGCACGCAACTGGGCCTGCGAACATCCGCGCGACAGATGGGCAGAATTCCATGAATCACCCTGGCCGCCGCCGCTGCGGTTGTGATGCCCCACGATTGCCCGGCCATCGCCATGGCTCGTCCAGCCGCGGCACGTGCCGTCGCCTTTGGTGAACAACGTGCCATCAGGGTTACTACCAGTGAGGATGTCGTGCCGCGTGGGTTCCACGTGCGCGCCCGCCTCCGTGAGGGCAGTATCTCTGTTCAGATTGGCTTCGTCGCTGTGGAGTTCGGCAACGCTGGCGGCAATCTGGATTCCGTGCGCGTTGACCCACGGCCCCCGACCGATCCGGTCGCGTGCGTGAACGGCTGGCGCATCGACTGATGGTGGTGCGCTTAGATAGGCACGCCACAGTCGATCACCGCGTCCGACTGCGGCCGCCCGCTGTCGGCAGATTGCGTCTGCCCCGGCGAGGCCGGCCAGGTTGCCTCCGAGGCCGCGCCCCGTGCTCGTCACGAAGAACGACATCGCGGGCGAGATGGTTGCCACCTCCTGCGCCGCCGCTGGTGCCGCGGTGAGTATTGCCGTGACGATGACCAGCGGAATAATCAACGGGAAGTCTCGGGACGAACTGTTCCTCATCGACTCGACCTGAAGGACGGTCGCTTCCTGAGCCGAGCCAGCCGACCTGCGAACCTCCCCCTCTGTTCAGACCGCCCTCCCTCGGAGAACAACCATAGCCCGCCAGGTCCCGGACGGGTTGTCCAGGGAGGAACTACCGGCCTGGAGCGCGTCTGGCCTCCACGCAGTTGTACGGCCGCACGGTTTCGCCGGGCCGCCACACCCACGACCTTGCCAGCTCGATTGGGGCGGTGAACGTGGCCGGATCGGTGATCGTCATCGTGTAGTTCAGTCGTGTGCCATCGCTCGTCGGCGTGAAGCGCTCCACGATCGCCGACGCGGGACCTTGCGGCACGCCGCTCGGATCGAGGTACGGCCAGTCGATGCGGGTCGTCGTGACAATCAGCGTCGCGCCTTCCCAATGGCCTCTCGATCGGCCAAGCAGCGTCTTCGGCAGCGAATCGACGTTGGCGTCTGGCGCCATGTTGATTGTGCGCACGGTGTCGTACTCCTCCATGCGCAACAGGATCGTGTCTCCCTTGTTCACGAACTCCATGGGATAGGGCTGCTCCATGATTGTCGGCATGCCCTTCGGCCGGCAGCCCGGCGCCACGGTGTCGGTGAGTGGATTGAACGCGGCGCGTGCTTTCCTGGCCGTATCGGTCAACGGGTAATCACGCCGCCACAGCCCGCCCGGCTCGTTGAACTTCGTGCTCCACACCCGAAAGATCCCCGCCGTCTTGTTCGCGGCTGTACCGCCCTCGAACCACGTGGACTTGGAGCCCACGGCCACCGCCTGCCAGCGCGGCTTGATGCCAGGCCCCAGCACGATCTCGCGGCCGTTCGCCGCCAGGATGTTCATCGCCCACATCCGGTTCGGCGTCCGGCGCGACGGCGCGCCGGCAACTTTGATTTTGTCGCCGACCCTCAGATTTTCCGGCGTCGCATCCGTACGCCGCAGGATGCTCAGCGAGTTGGCCTCGATATCCCACGTCTGCGCCTTCCCGCTCGAATCCGCGGCGCGCACGAAGAAGTGGACGTGAGGGTTCTGCCACGCAACCTCGAGCAGCTCACCTTCGATCTCGACGATCGTGCGATCGTACTCGGAGCCGGAGTGATGCGCATCGATCGCGACCGGCGTCAGCACCCCACAACCGATCAGGATGGCGAATACGAGCGTCCGTTCCATGTCCTGCCTCCCCACCTCGCGTCTTCGCAGCATGTGACGAGACGCCTCGAGCTCTCGCTCGGGATTAGACACCGGTTGTCACGATTCTGTCGATCGGGCTTCAGTTAGAATCGCTGCCCATCAACCAAGATCGATGAAAAGATCCCGGGGAACGAGGACGTCTGCGCCCGCGGCCGGCATCAGGCTTTCGGCCGGTCGCGCCTTTGCCCTCAATGCCTGCTTCGTCGCCGGCTTGCTCCTGCTCAGCCAACTCTCCCTGCTGGAGCAGCGACCCACGGTGCGCGCCTCGATCGCCGGCGCCGGGCTGTTCCTGCTCGCGTGGAGCGTGCTGCTGTTCGGCGTGCTGCGCCGCCAGCGGAAGGTGACGCTCGAGATCACCCTGCGGCGGCAGCACTACCTGCAGGCGTGCCTGCAAGGCATTCTCATCCTGTATTGGGGCTACTACTGGCGCGAGGTCTACCATGCGGCGCCGCTGATTGCCGCGCAGCTCCTGTTCGCCTACGGCTTCGACAGCCTGCTCTCGTGGACGCACCGCCGCACCTTCGTGCTCGGCTTCGGCCCGTTTCCCATCATCTTCAGCATCACGCTGTTCTTCTGGTTCAAGGACGACTGGTTCTACTGGCAGTTCCCGATGGTGGCGCTCGGCTTCCTGGCGAAAGAGTTTCTGCGCTGGACTCGCGACGGCATCAACACGCATATCTTCAACCCCTCGTCGTTTCCGCTCGCCGTGGTGTCGGTGATCCTGCTGGTCACCGACGCGACCCAGATGACGTGGGGCTTCGAGGTGGCGCAAACCGAGTTCTATCCGCCGCAGATGTATCTCGCGATTTTCCTCATCGGGCTGCCCGGGCAGTACCTGTTCGGCGTCACGCCGATGACCATGGCCGCCGTGGTGACGACATTCCTCGTCAGCGCGGTCTACTACGCCGCGACCGGCGTTTTCTTCTTCTCCGACCTGCATGTGCCGATTGCCGTATTCCTCGGCATGCACCTGCTGTTCACCGACCCGGCCACCTCGCCGCGCACCGAGCTGGGGCGCATCATCTACGGCGTGCTGTATGGGCTCACCACCGTGCTTCTGTACGACTGGCTGCTGCGCGCGGGCATGCCGGGCTTCTACGACAAGCTCCTGCAGGTGCCGCTGCTCAACCTGTCGGTGAAGCTGCTCGACGCGCTGGCGCCTGCCCTCCGTAGCCTCGGCGAAGGAGGGCGGTCGTGGCTTCAGCGAATCAATCCCGAGACCTGGGGCCTGTCCGCCGTAGCCCCGGCGAAGGTGGGTGTAGCGCTCGTCCCACGTCAGCGCCATCTCGCCTACATGAGCGTGTGGGCGATCGCGTTCGGCGCGATGAGCGCGTCCGGGTACTTGGGCGACAAGCATCCAGGGCAATATCTGCCGTTCTGGCAGCAGGCGTGCGCGGCCAACACGCGCTTCGCCTGCGAGGATCTCTACTTCATGCAGGATACCTACTGCGAGGACAGGTCCGGATGGGCCTGTAACGAGCTCGGCATTCTGCTGGCCGAACACTACGACAATCGCCGCCGGGCGGCGATGGTGTTCGAGCGCGCGTGCGGGCTGGGGTCCTCCGCCGGCTGCGACAACGCGGCGGCCATCACGCAGGCTGGGACGTTCCGCCACGACGCGCCGACGGTCGCCGACTACCGGGTAGTTCTGCGCGGAAGCAAGGGCCCGCTCCGGGGTCTGGAGCCGGCACAACTCTACGCGCGCGCCTGCGAGCAGGGCTGGCCTGGCGCCTGCGGGATGCAATAGCCGCCTGGCATGTCCGATCCGTGGGCTTCCTCGGCTGGTCTTACAGCGATGGTCAAGAACCAGGGACGCAGGGCGCCTTGACGACAACCAGGGGCACCTTCAGCGGGACCAAGCCCCCGAATAATCCCGAGCGGTGCGTCGAGGCAGAACTCAACCTCGACGCGCGGCGTTGGTCTCGGACCGCGCGCCATCACTTGATACGACACCAGCGGCCATCCGAGGCTCACGCCCCGCGGGCGCGCGGGGATTCCAGGGCCCGCCATTCAACGTTCGGCAGCTTTCAGGACATGAGGCGATCCTGCGTGCTGGTGATGAGGACGCAGGTACAACCGGTCTCGCTCCACACGCGCTTGTCCCCGGAGGGAGCCTCGGCGCGGTTGTAGTCGCCCGGGTGGAGCTTGCGTTCGTCGATCCACAGCTCACCGTCGAGGAGGAACAACTCCTCGAGTCCGGCATGGGTGTGAGGCGGGTACTCGACACCAGGCAAGAGCCGCACGAGCATGCTGACACGCTGCCTCTTCGTATCGGTCGCCAGCAGCTTGCAGAAGATTCCGGGCGCAACCTCCTCCCAGGGCGGTTCGTCCCATTGTCGTTCCGGCGGCAGCACCGGGTCCTCGCCCGGCGCCGCAATACGGCGTGCCAGGCGCTCACGCAGCGACGCCGGCGGCCGCAGCAGGTTCGTCGGCCAGAACGCGAGACTGTCCGCGACGGGCCGCAACGTCTCCAACTCCTCCCGGCACTGCGCGCACGAGGCGAGGTGTGCCTCCACGGCGGCGGCCTCGTCTGGAGGAAGCGCCTGCATGACGTAGGCGGACACCTGCAGCGACTGGTCGCAGCGGTTGATGTCGCGGGTCGAGCTCATTGCGTGAACTCCCCCTCGACCAGCGCCTGACGCAGCTTCTGCAATCCGGAGCGGATTCGCGTCTTTATCGTTCCAAGAGGTTGGTTCAACCCTGCGGCCACCTGCGCATACGTCAATTCGGAGAAGAATGCCGCCTCGATCGCCGTTCGCTCGTCTGCGGTGAGCGTGTCAAGGGCGCGGCGCAGTGCGGCACTCTGCTGCTTCACGGCGATGAGATCGTCGGGATCGGCTGTCGGAGTCTCCGCCGCGGGATCCGCGATTGCGGGGCGCGCGCGCTTT
>Ga0073934_10003776_pt1 | contig 26880 bp, 34 predicted proteins | sample LarsenN4metaG_FD_76834 | JGI IMG/M metagenome (GOLD analysis project Ga0073934, IMG submission 76834) | Hot spring sediment bacterial and archeal communities from British Columbia, Canada, to study Microbial Dark Matter (Phase II) - Larsen... ... | reverse complement strand
GTTATTCCCATCAATGCTATTGTTACAGAACTGGCATATGCAATCATCAACATCAATGGATCAACTCCTCCGGCAGCTAATGCAAGGATCACAAACTCTTCCTCATGAGCGAATCCCAATATGAGTGCAAAACTGGCTATTGCCTTCAAACTCGGTAATACTCTTCTTTGGTGAACGTGTATGTGTGAATGATAGCCTGTGTCTCTATGCCAATGTACATGTTCATGCTGAACCTGTTCTATGCTATCGTGAAGATGTCCATGCTGTGTTTCATTCAAATCCTCACCTTTCTCCCTCCAAAAGACGTATGCCAATATTACCAGTCCTATGGCAGCACCATATTGCAAGTATAGTTGAGGAATCTCTATGAACGTCGCAACTAAGATGTATGCCACAACCACCACAATCGATGATATAAAATGAGCGCCGGCAATTACTCCAGAGCTAGCAAAGGCACGGAGCAGGGGTTTTCTGTTATGCATGGAATACAACATTGCTATCGGCCAGCCGTGCTCTGGATTCATACCGTGAAGTAAGCCGAATGCAATTACTCCAAGATATACAGCATCAAGCATTATTTTTCACTCATAGAAGGACATTATCTATAGTTTGCGAACACCATATTGAGCTAAACAATTCGAGCGGCTATCCAGACTTTATAGAACATTCAATTCATGATATCCTTAATCATGATCTTTACAGCAAGAAATCACCTAGCTTTTTCATCTCCTATCTTCACTCCCAATTTCTGAAAGCGAAGTGAGTAAACCAACAAGATTACTAATATTACTTCAATTATATCTGTAACTACACCGGCTGCGTCAATCTCGGTAACTGGACCCAATTCCGGGGCAAAAGGCGCAGCAAAAAGTCTTACATATACATATATTAGAACTATAATCGCATTTCCAACTGCACCCAAATAGTATATGAGTTTCTTTTGAATTTTGACGAAGATAAATCCAAATATTATTTGAGATATTCCAGTAACCATGAAAAATATCCCCCATTCGAATGCCTCTGCCATGTGATCCTGAATCAGCAGTAAGTGAATCGTCCCAGCAGCTATTGATAGCACTGGTATGATCTTCCTTAGTCTCGACATGATATTCGAGACATCTTTTTTCTGAAAGCCAATTCCCAGCGATAAACCAAGAGCGAATATGCCTACCCATGGAGATATGATTCCGACAAGTGTATTTTCAGATTCCATACTTTCCATACCTTCCATACTTTCTGTTCCGGGTTCCTGTGCATAGGCTGGCAAGGGCATGATCAAAACGGTCAGAAGCAATAGAGGTTTGTATTTCACAATGTAATATGTGTGAAGACTTGGTTAATGTCTTATGGTACAAATATCGAATGTGTGCCAAACTAAAGATGTAAACTAAACTCTAAAATAGCTACTTTGATGCTGTGTCGTAAGTTTGCTGCATCATATCATTATTTTCCTTATTATCATAGAAGAGTACTGCGTATTTTACACCTACGTTTTATTTCTTTATTTTCCTCTTTACAATTTTTAATCCAGCTATTGCAGCTCCAGCTGCTACTGCGACTATGATTGCTATGATTTGCCAGTTGATATTAGTACTGGAACGAACAAAGATGTCGAAATCTACTACAACGGGATTATCATCACCAGCAACCTTAGCATAATAAATAATCTTGTAATTCCCTTCTCTAGTAAAGGTATATGTTTGAGTTACGTCGCTGAATTCATACCACTTTTCTGGAAACGTATGGATAGTAGTTTCTCCTTGCCTGATCTCTATAGATAATGCTACGTTAACCACATTAAATCCATTTATGTCCAAGAGGCTGAAATTGAGGGAGGTGTCATCTCCTTGTGTGGGTATTTCAGGATAAGTCAGGAATAGTGCTTGGTAATTGCCCACCGTTTTAGTTGCCCCGCCGAAGAAATGGGCTTCAGAGGCATGATTGTCAGCAAGCCCAATACTGGATATCAGCAAAACTGCAATAACAGATCTATACACGATAGTAGCTTTTTTGAAGATTATTTATAAGTAAATTGGTACAGCCATCGAACAATATAGACGCCATCTGAACCCGCCGACCTTTTAACATTGTAAGGAGCTGCCGATTTCTTCTCTGCCTGTTCTAATGTTGTACCAATTCAATTAAATTTAACCATTGTTCATCAATTCATGAATGCGAGTAGGGAAGACCTCTGAACGTTTTTCTGAAATTAGCAAGCGCAAACTATTCGTATTAATATCTATTGTGATACTTGCTATACTTTCCGTTCCATTAATTCTTCCACACATCACACATACATCCATGATTTATCATATCTCGCTGCATATGGGAAGCTTGATAGTTACTATTTTCCTTACTACGGTATCATTTCTGGCCTACCAGAGAACTGGAAAATCAAGGCTATTACTTCTGACTTTAGGTTTCATCGCTCTTGTAGTTGTTGAATTCCTATCCCTGCTTTCCGCCACGGGAAACATAGGGTTACTTGCAATTCCTAGTATAAACATGGAACTATCGCATATCTTTCTTGTAGTTATGGTAGCTTTGTTTGCTTTGGGAGTATTGAGGGTGGATAAGTGAAAATGGAAATAAATGAGAATTTTCGAAATGATATAAAGGGTACTCTGCTGAAAAATATCAATGAAATTCCTGGAATTAGGTATAGGGAGCTTCTGAGACTGACAGGAATCAGCAATGGCGTGCTAACATATCATTTGGACTTGCTTAACAAATCAAATCTCATAAAAGTTTACAGAAGGAGCAGGATGACAAGGTACTACCCCATGAGCATATTGACTGAAGAGTTTGATGTTATTGGATTCATGAGGCAGCACACTGCAAGACAAATAATAACATTATTGCTGGAACATGAATTGTGCACTTTTAATGAAATTGTAGAATATACAAAGAAAGCCCCGTCTACCATATCCTGGCACTTGAAAAGACTTGTAGATGCAGGTTTGGTTTCGATTCAAGATGAGAAAGGTTACCTTTACAGATTAGTAGATAGTAATACGGTAAGGGAAATACTATCCAAGTACAAGGAAAGCTTTACGGATAAAGTGGTGGATAATTATATAGAAATTACTGATGAGCTCTAGTGGAAAGTAGATTTCTATTTTTTTGTGGATATCTTTGCAGCTCATAATAAGACCTCTTCATTGAGATCACAATCATAGGATATAGTATTTGTAGCATAAGACCAAGTGTTAATAATATATGTCGTTCAAATATGTAGAAGACAATAACTCTTGATACTGGTGAAAAGGATCATCTTTACTTAAACTCATTCCATGATTGTACCAAAAAAGATTAAAATATTGATAACATTACAAGAAATATGCAATCCAAAGAATTAATGGCAATGGGTGTGGTGGCAATAGCTGGGCTTCTTGCTGGCATAACTGTTATGAATACAAATCAGGCATCAAGTCAAGAAACAACAAGCACTGTTACTAGGGACACTGTAACTGTGCTGTTGGATCACAAGGTCATCCCTGCGAAGGACTTCATACATCTATACGATACAACCCCATACATAGCGATGAATGGACATGTTGCTGCAAAGCTACCATGTGATGCAAATGCTGAGACACCGTTGAAGATCGTGATGGGAGTGGCACCTGATGTCAAACCCGCAGAGATGGAACTGGTAGAAGGACTATCAAGCCCTGGCAATATGTGCATTTACCATGTCGACCTTCCGCCTGAAGGAATAGATGCGGTCACAGACGTTGCTATCCTTAACCCAACGGACAAGGCAATAAGGTTCCCCAGAACGAGTACAGTTACGGTAAGCGTAAATGAAATCATGCCCGGTGAAGAAATGGGTGGCATGGAGCACTGAAAATAAACCCTTTTTTATTTTTTCGCCATTGCTGGTTTATATGCTACCAGAAATTATGAATGGGTTTCCTTATTATATGCATGACTATGTTTGCTGTGGGAATTTTCTAATATGTAAACTGCATAGATACTTGTAAGGGATATTAAGTGTATTAGTGAATAACCAAGTTATCTTAGGAAATATTAAAGAATATTACAGTGAGCCTTTTTGTGCTGTGCCCTTTGTTGTTGAAGCTATTATATCAACGCTGCCAGAGCTTAAGGTATCACTATCTACTGGTGGTTTAGTTCCAACCACAACCACTATCCTACCCATACTATCAACTGGACAAGGTTTACCCGTAGTTGTTGGGAAGTCCTTTCCAGCAAACTTTTGTGAAAATCTTACATAGTTGTACTGTGTTGGAGATTCTGGTTCGCCTATCTGAAGGTAACTATCTGAACCATTCTTTTCAACATCTATAATGTAGGCTGAAGTTACAACACTGCCTTTTGCATTATAGACTTTCAGAAGGTTGATTTTAACATACACATTTTCATTGCCTTCAGAATATCTCCAACAGGTTATCTTTGCATTACCATAGATATATCCATCTCCAAACAATTTGTAGGTCTTCTCGATTACATACTTGTTCCAATGAGCGCCAGATGCTGTTGTCACAGTGGTCACTACCAGTAATAATGCCAGAGATACAGACAGTGTAGTTACAATCCAGTTCACGACAGATTATAATAATCAAGGTTGATAAAAAGAGTTATGGCTGTTTCGGTAACTAGATGCCTCATAGTAGACTTGAACGGAGATCTTTTTGATGATATATTCATCGGGCATTCCAACAAAATTTTTCTTCGCAGAGATAATTTATGCTACTTTCTTCGCACAATCGCCATAAAGAAGAGAATAAGAATCGCCAGTGTCATAGCATAAGAAACAATGTCATTATATGGTGTGTCGAATGATTCGACAGTTTCTTCCAAATACTCGAAGAATAGCTGGATAGCGAATAGGGCGAACGCTATAGATGCGTATATCACCTTCCTTAGACCCGTTTTCCGATAAGCGGAGATTGATAGACTTAGCAGCAAAAGGGCAAACGCACCAATGCCTATCTTGAGCATATTTTCTACGTTCTCTGTTTCATCGATCTCAAGAAGAAGCTGGCCAAGGGAAAGTATCGATGTAGTAAGTATGAATAATAACTCTAACATTATTCATTCTCCTCCAGTTCTCCGTTACTGTCAGCAGACATTGATAGAAATATCTCCGCCAATCTGTTGCTCCATTTGTCCCAAATGTTGGGATAATAGTTTCTCAACAATGCACCGAAATATTTGGAATTGCCTCGCAGCTGATATCTCTTGAATTTACCCTCTCTTATTTCACCGACAATCTGGGAATCGATTAGACGTGTGAGATGCCAATTAACAGACGCTGCTGATATTCCTATCTTGTTTACTATATCAGTTTGTGTGGGATTTCTCTGCTCAATTATGAACATCAAGATTTCTCTGGCAGTTTCTTGATTAAGTACCTGCAAGAGTTCTTTTTCTCTATCTCCAAAAATCCCAACAGGAAAATGATATTTGTAAAGGCCGTATCTGTTGGAGACTATTCTTCCCATTTTTTCAAGTCTATCAACGTGGTACTGTACAGTTCCCATCGATAGGTTCAACTCCTTCTTGATTTTTCGCATGTGGCATCCTGGATTCTCTTGTATGAATGACAATATTCTCTCAGCGTTATTACTCTCATCCCTTTCTGCATTGTTATGCTCCACAATAGATATACGTCCTCCAGATGGGCAAATTAATGTAGCTGATTGAATAGTAATGACTGTTCACTATACTGTTGTTAAAACACTAGTTTCATTTAATCATTCTAATACAAGTATCTAAATGGATGAAAGAATAATCCTTTAACAGCATATTGGCAATTAGATACCTGTATCACAAATTCTTTATTATTTGCGGTCTAATAGTAAGACATGAAATCAAAGCCCCTTGCACTGATCGCTGCGGTTGCATTGATAGTCGCTGCAACAACCAGTACATATAACGGAATGGATATGGCTTCACTAACACCATCTTCTCCACAATTAAAACCTGATATTACCGCTACCGAGTTAACTGCAACTACAAAAACATCCACGCAAGCTATAGAAGGTGGCAAATTAACTCCAGAAATTACTAACATACCACTTGCTTCAAATGGGTTAAGTGAGATGCGTGATGATGTTGGAGAAGAGACAGATGATGGTTGTAATGATATATGCCCAGATTTTCTAAAGTCAAAAAAGAAAGATAGTAAGAGCAAGAAAGATAAGAAAGTAAAGAAGTCGCCAAAATCTGAAACCACCAGTGACAATGGTGAATACACAGATTCCTTTAATTTGGAGGGCTGCACCTTTTCATCCACCGGCAGCAATCGCTACTTTATCTTGGAGACAGATTACAGACTCGTACTTGAAGGAGAAGAGGATGGAGAAAACATACAGCTTACCATCACAGTTCTAGATGAAACAAAAACCGTAGGTGGTGTTGAAACTAGAGTTGTAGAAGAGAAAGAAACTAAAGATGGGGAATTGATAGAGATTTCAAAGAACTATTTTGCAATTTGCACTGAGAATAATAGTGTCTTTTACTTTGGCGAGGATGTGGACATATACGAGAACGGAAAAGTGGTAAGTCATGATGGTGCATGGCTGCATGGGACTAACGGCGCGAAAGCGGGGTTGATGATGCCAGGAATCGCCCTTTTGGGTTCAAAGTACTATCAGGAAGTTGCTCTAGGAGTGGCTCTTGACAGGGCGGTTATAGTGAGTCTTGACGAGAAAGTAAGTACACCTGCAGGAAAATTTAGTTCGCTTAAAATAAAGGAGACAACACCTCTTGAACCATCTGTCGAAGATTTCAAGTATCATGCACCTAACATCGGACTTGTTCAGAGCAACACTCTAAAACTGGTTGAATATGGATATATGTGAGTAATAAACAAAATCATAACCTATACTGTTTCAATTCTTGATAGTCTTTGAATGCAATGGTCATGCTTCCACAAAATTAATTATCGCAAAGAGGCGAATATAAAGAACTAGTTTTCTTCTATCTATATGCTCTTGCTAGTTGGATTAGGAATACACGGATATGCTGGGCTTGGTGCAAAAGCACTTGACTCACTTCTAGGCATCAAGAACATTTATGTTGAAAAATATACCAGTCCGATGCCAGAGTCAGAGATTGATGGATTGAAGAGAATCTTGAACAAGGATGTTAAGATTGTGCCAAGATGGTTTGTTGAGGATGGAAGAGAAATATTACAAATTGCAAAGAATGATGATGCCGCATTAATTGTTTATGGTGATCCAATGATAGCAACAACACATGTTGAATTGAGGGTAAGGGCGGAGAAGAATGGCGTAAAGACAAAAGTTTTGCATGGTTCATCATCTATAACTTCCATCATAGGCGAATGTGGTTTACACATGTACAAGATAGGAAAAATCGTCACGTTAACTTCAGAAATGCAGTCAGTTCCAACAGTTTACTATACTGTTTACAGCAATCTTCTATCAGGAAGTCATACACTCATACTGTTAGAATATAATCAGGAGAAAAACCTCTTCCTCAAACCTAACGATGCTCTCAATATGTTACTTGAAGCAGAGAAGGACAAGAAACATGGTGTTTTCTCTGAAGATACTTTTGCTGCAGTAGCATCAAGGATAGGCTCTGATGATCAGAAAATAATATCTGGCAAGATTAAATCGTTGATTAAAACAGACTTTGGGGAACCACCACATTCTATTGTTATAACAGGTAACCTGCATTTTACCGAGATAGATGCCTTGAATGTTTTGACAGAATCTCTCGATGAACCAGTTGATAACTCCAAAAATATAACGAGGATAGCAGATCAGATGATTGCAAAGTATGTTCCAAAGGCAAGAAAAGCATTGGAGCAGGCAAGGAGTCTGGTTAATAATGAAAAGAACTATGGTGACATATTTGATAATGCAGAGTATTACATAGGTGATGCGGAGAGGTTCCTGCAGCAGGGCAAGCCAGAGCTCGCCATTTTAAGCATAGGATATGCTGAAGGTCTGATAGATGCAATAAGATTCCTCAAGGGCGTCAATATTTGGGAGTAAGGTAATCATCTATGTAGATCACACTTGCAACAGAACACCAAATGTTCTTGGAAGTATGCCAATCATTCAATGAAGGTTACGTTTTCTAACTTCTTGAGATGTGGATCACTAGTGATCAATTTGGCATTGTTATCAATTGCTGTGGCATATATTATAGCATCAACCATAGCAAGCCCTGACGCTAAACTAATGTCAGCTGCTTTTAGTGCTATATCTTCCGTCAGGGAAACTATCCTTGTGTTTAGCATATGTGCATACGCTTCTAGAGCTGCCTCTTCTCCTATACATGATTTTAATTTTTTATAGACTTCGTGTATTATGATGGTTGGAAGTATCATTTCTTCACTAGCTTCTATATATCTACCATATCTATCAGCTAATTTACCACCTGCGAAATACTCGATCCAACCATAAGAATCAACAATAAACGGTATTATACGGATAATTCCATCCTTCTCTACAACTACCATTTCCTGCCCTGCATGCAGCCTAAGTTTTTACGTATTTCTAACGGTATGACTACCTGATACTTTGGTGATAGCCGTAATGTAGGCATCGATATACACTTGGTTAAACATTAACATGAACGATATGTAAATTGTTTTATTAGAGACCAATTAACATTAGATCATTTGCAATAAAGAAGAGAGGTTAACAGCTAACTTACTCTGTGCTGAATGAATGACCGCAGGAACAAGTTTTTGTTACATTGGGGTTGTTGATCTTGAAACCTGCTCCCATCAAACTCTCTATGTAATCAACTTCTGTACCTTTCAGGTGCCTTCCGCTGTAACTATCTACAAGCATCTTAACTCCATACTCTTCAATAACAGTATCATCCTCATCTGCCTTCTCCTCAAAACCCATACCATATGATAGTCCAGAGCATCCTCCACCTGACACATAAATGCGCAAGTAGAGATCGTCTCTACCTTCCTGCTTCATGAACTCCTTTACCTTCTCCGCTGCTTTTGGAGTTAGCGTTACTACTTTTTGTACTGTTTCCATACTGCCTTCACTTCCCTTATATGATATAAGAACTTTTTGTTCATTTGCAGTAATTTTCCAGCAATAAACCACTTGTTAATAAAAAGAAAAAAGGAAGATCTATTTCTTCTGCACAAACGCTGTCATTCTCTGTTCTCTATCCGGATGAGTGAAGCATACAGTCCAGCCAAAGATTTCCAGTTTCAACCCAGTGTTTATGTCAGAATCCATGCCTCTGTTCAACAGTGTCTTTGAGACTCTAACTGCAATTGCGCTGTTCTTTGCAATTTGCTTTGCAACATTCATGCATTCATCCATCAGTTGCGGCAATTCAACCACTTTATTCACAAGACCCATCTGGAATGCTTCGTCAGCACTTATCCTCCTGCCAGTAAAGATCAAATCCTTTGCTCTTGCAGGCCCAATAACTCTCATCAATCGTTGAGTACCTCCCCAGCCAGGGCATATGCCTATTGTAACTTCAGGCTGACCCATCGAAGCATTTTTTGATGCAACCCTGATGTCACAGGAAAGTGCAAGTTCGCATCCTCCCCCCAAGGCATATCCATTGACAGCAGCTATCACTGGTTTATTCAAATTTGCAATTCTATTCAGCGTGTCATGGCCTGTTAATGCGTACTGCTCTGCTTCCAATGGTGATATCTTGCTCATGTATTCGATATCTGCACCAGCAGAAAACGCCTTTTCTCCAGTACCGGTCACTATCACGACCTTAACACTATCATCCCTGTCCAGCTGCTCCATTATGCTTCCCATCTCTTTTATTACATCAAGGTTCATCGCATTGAGCTTCTCCGGCCTGTTTATCCTCACTATTGCAACTTCTTCCTTCTTTTCAACCTGTATGTATTGCTGTGAACCCATGCAAGCCTTTCAGAACTGGATCAACTTAAATCTATTGCATTCTGAATTAAAAATTGTGGGGATTTATTTGTTAAGATCCTTTGATCTTGCCCCATTTCACAAGCGCACTTGCACTTACAACCCAAGGCAACACTTCGTGATACACCGGTATATGCTTCTCCTCTATCGCCTTTGACATCTTTTCAGTAAATGGTCCTCCTATGCAACCAATAAGTATAGGTTTCTTTGCCTGCTTCTGGAACTCTGCCAAAACATCAACTATACTCTCTTCCAGAGGATCATCTTGAAATACGAACCATGGCATGATGATGTCAACGTTCGGATCCTCGATGAACTTCTGTATGGCGTATTGGTAATCAGCAGCAACGGCAGAACCTGTAACATCCATAGGGTTACCAGTTGGGAAAGTTGGAGGATAGTGTTCCTTCATTTCTTTCAATGTTTTCTCCTGTATATTGGCAACCTCTAACCCATACTTTTCAAACTGATCTATTGCAGCAATCATTGGCCCTGCACCATTAGAGACCAGAGCAACCCTATTACCCTTAGCAGCTGGTTGCCACGCCAATGCTTTAACAACACCGGCAAGGTCGGAGTAACTGTCAACAGATATGATACCTGCTTGATCAAATGCTCCCTTTACAACAGCATGGGTTCCTCCAAGAGAGCCAGTATGTGAAGCGGCCTGCTTTGCACCTCTAGCAGACCTGCCGCTCTTTAGCACCACAACAGGCTTGCCCTTTTCTTTCATCACACGCTTGGCAGTGTTTACAAACTTCCTGCCATCTCCGAGACCTTCAACATACAATCCAATTACCGTTGTATTAGGATCCTCAGCAAGATACCAAATCATATCTGCCTCATCAACATCAGATCTATTACCATAACTAATCATCTTGCTCATACCGAAAGTTTCGGCAGTCTCCATGAAACTTATCCCGATAGTACCGCTTTGGGTGAGAAATGCGATTGGACCCAAGGGAGGTCTTAACATTCTGCTATGACCCTGAAAGGCAGCATCCAGTCTGTTCTCTGCATTAAACATACCTATACAGTTGGGCCCTATGACACGGATCTGATGCTGTTCTGAAAGTTCCTTTATCTTCCTCTCCGCTTCTGCCCTCTCTCCTCCAAGCTCCTTACCTCCTCCAGATATGATCAAAACATCATGTATGCCAAGTTTTGCACATGTCTCCATTATTGCTGGTGTCTGCAAAACATCAACACATACAACAACCAGATCAAGAGGTTTCTTGATATCCTCGAGCGATTTGTAACATTTCTTACCCAGTATCTCCTCCCTATTGGGATTGATTGGATATACTTCTCCTTTGTATTCATGGTTGACAAGGCTATCCAATACGGAATAGCCGATCTTCCCTGGAGTGGCAGATGCGCCAACCAATGCTATGGATCTTGGGTAGAAGAACTTCTCCATGAAATTCGAGTTTGCTTCCGCTTTAGAGATTGGGTTCTGTATAGGCTGATCCCTTAAGAGTATCTTTGCATCCACAACCCTGTAATCATCAGGATAGACAACTATGGGATTAAAGTCAACACTTTCATAGTATGAAGCCATCTCCGCTCCCAATTTACCAATCTTAACCAATGCGTCTGAAAGCATATCCAGATCTATGGGTTTGGAACCTCTGAAGCCATGAAGTATCTTCTTTCCCTGCAGGTCATTGAGCATCGATTTTGCATCATCCTTGGTTATGGGAAGCATTCTAAATGATACATCCCTGAAAACTTCCGTAAATATGCCTCCAAGACCGACCATCAATACTGGTCCGAATTGATTATCATACTGCAATCCAACTATCAATTCCACACCAGAGGGAACCATCTTCTCAAGAAGAACGCCCTTCACATTGTATTGCTTGGAAAGCCTTCCGTACATATCGTTGAATACCTGCCTTGCCTCCTGCTCGGAAGAAACTCCAACCTTCACACCGCCAACATCTGTCTTGTGCAATATTTGGGGTGAGACGATCTTCATCACCAATGGAAAACCGATCCTCCTTGCTTGAGCAGCTGCTTCATCAGCAGATGTAACTAATGCATAATCAGGAACCTTTACTCCATACTCTGTAAGGATCTGCTTCGCCTGTTCTTCAGTTATGACCTTGTCCTTACCAGATATGGTTCCCTTGAATATCTGCTCTACAGCCACCATGCAATGCCCCTTTCGCTATAAACCAAAACCTTGTTTTTATATAAACTTTAAGCAAACTGGAATTTTATTGTATCAACTTCTTGAAGTTTTGGTACAGAACCCTTGTGTATTCATTTAAAGCGTGAACATTTGTGCCTAATCCTGCCATTATCGCATTTGTATCTATATAATGACGCACCGCTTCAACTTCTGCTCTATATTGCTCCATCCAATCAATAATCATATCCCTAGAAACCTCCAGATGGAACTGTATTCCTATTGCATTTCCCACTCTGAATGCTTGCACAGGATAAAGTTCTGACTTGGCTAATGTTATGGCATTATTTGGCAAATCGTATGTATCACCATGCCACTGGAAAACCAAGATATTCTTTTCTAACCCTCTGAATATATCATTCATCCCATCATCAGTTAATTCAACGCTATACCAACCAATCTCCTTCTTCAGCCCTCTATACACTCTACCTCCAGATGCCTTTGCAATTAGTTGCGAGCCTAAACAGATCCCGAGTGTTGGTATCTTTCCTGCTAAAGCCTGCTGTATGAGTTTCTCCTCATCCCACAAGTATTTGTGATCCTCGTAAACACTTGCAGGCCCACCAAGAATTATCATTGCGCTGTAGTCATCTATTGTATTGGGCAAGGAATCACCTTCCACAGCAATTGATCTGTCAATTCTAAAATCATCGCTTTCAAACAATGCTTGCAAGGTGCCCAAGTGTTCGCATCTGGCATTCTGTATAACCAGTAAACGTTTCATCGCAACTCCTTTACAAAACTATAACTTATTTCATTCGATGTAAATATCAAACTTGTTGCAGTGGAGCTGGCAGCACATTTTGCTGGTCAGGCATCACTATGCCCATTACAAAAGTAAGAATGAAGCTTGCTGCAATAAACACGATTATTGCTAAAACAGCTATCCCAATGGCAGATAACCATCCGGTCTTGAAGCTAGCCTTATAGACCCAGAGCCAGACTATCAACGCCAGTACTATTGCGGGTAAAGTTGCTATACCTCCCACTATAGAACCGAGTATTGCTGTTGATACTATCATGGTTGCCAGATATGCTAATGGTCCCAGAATCGTGGCTCCCATAGCCCGTGTAAACTTCGCTTTACCACCAGTAACTGCCTTTCCTGCAATGTAAACAGGAATGGAGACTATGATCCATAGCCCAAGCAATGTTGGTACCAATGCTATGATCGCTCCTACATCTATACCTGCCACATTCTTTTGATGAACCTATAGGTAATAATCGTTAAACTCTAAATTTGTTAACGGGAGATAGTGTTAAATTGTCTTAATGCAAAATAATGGTATTCGATGACACGTATAGATCAGGACGAAGTGGAACGTCTCCAAAAATTCGTGAATATGCTAAATTACGAGTCTGATAATGGGGCTGTTGTAGTTGTTGAGGGAAAGAGGGATGTTAACGCATTGGAGTCAATTGGATTCAAAGGAAATGTTATTACCATCAACAACTACAAGGGTATAAACAAACTTGCGGATAAACTTGAGAGGGAGGACAAGGTAATACTGATGCTTGATATGGATAGCAAGGGCAAGTATCTAACATATAGGATCCTCACACTCCTGCAATACAAGGGGAAGAATGTTGACATGTTCTACAAGAAGATGCTACTTACGATAACGAAAGGTAAGGTAAGGCATACCGAAGATCTTGTGATTTATTACAAGTATATATCGGGATTCAACAAATTTGAGTTCTGAGTATGGATAGTTGTTCATATGATTCAATTGGGAGTGAAATTGTTTCGAGCTCAATTTTTATCTGTTTAATTGCAATTGAGGATGCTCTATGAAGGACGTAGTCATAGTAGGTGGAGGAATACTTGGAACCTCGTTGGCACTCTGGCTAAGTAGACTTTATGATGGAACCGTATGTGTTCTGGAGAAGGAAGGAAGGATAGCATCACATTCTAGTAGAAGGAATACTGGTGTTGTACACAGACCATTTTACTTGGATCCTGAAAAGAAAAAGGTCTTTGCAAGATCAACATCGATAATGTATGGAATATGGAAAGAGTATGCTGCAAAATACAACTTGCCATGGTTGCAAGTTGGCACGTTAGAGGTTGCTATTGAAGATGCTCAATGCAGTCGCCTAGAAAAATATCTTGTATGGGGAGAGATAAATGGCATGGACAGAAAAGACCTGAACATTCTTTCAAAGAAAGAAGTTAAAGAATTGGAGCCAAATGTAGAATGTGTTGCTGCGTTGCATTGCAAGAGTGATACCGCGGTTGATTATGGACGTATTACCGAGCAACTTCGAATTGAGGCTGAGGCAAATGGGGCGGAATTTATGCTAAATTCACAGGTAGAAGATGCAAGGGAAGAGAATGGATATGTTAGTATGAATGTAAGAAATGTTTCCAAACCCATCCAATGCAAGTTAATGATAAACTGCGCTGGCGGAAATTCTGTTGATTTAGCACATATGTTAAACGTTGGAAAAGAGTATACTGATCTTCACTTTCGTGGAGAATACTGGATAGCCGATCAATCATATTCTTCCATTGTCAATACAAACATCTACTCTGTTCCTAGGCATCCATCTTTTCCATTCCTTGATCCGCATTGGGTGATAAGGGTAGATGGCACACGTCAAGTTGGTCCGAATGCTGTTCCTGTAGCAGGACCGTATGCGTACGAAGGAATGGCGGTAGACGGTAACGAGTTGCTAGCGAAGATTAAAGAGATATTTCAAAGTGGCACCAGAAAATTGGTTCTTAACCCTGAATTTCTCTCACTCTTCTGGAATGAATGGATGAGTTCGATTTCGAAAGACGCTATGATTAAGCGGGTTCAGAGATTCATTCCAAAACTTAAACCTGAATACTTTACAAAGAAGGGCATTGCAGGCATAAGAAGTCCCGTCATAGATAACAATGGGAATTTTGTCTCCGATACTATAGAAGCGCAAGGAGAGTATACATTTCATATACTGAATTACAATTCTCCAGGAGCAACGGGTGCTCCAGCATATGCTGCCTATATAGTTAGCAAATTAGAGGATATGGATACGCTTAACCTCCCTAAGAAAAATGAACGAACGGATATCTGGAACTTTGATCAAATAATCTCGCAATTTGACTAGATACTGTTTAATGCCAGAAGGTATTTCCTAGTGTTTTTATTTTAATCCTCAACATTCTGAAGCAGGTTTAGCCAGAAACTATGCCATGAAAACCAGTATTGTGTCATCTTCCAGCAATAGTCGGCCCAGAATTCTATCATCTCCTTGCTAAGGTCAATGTATGGCGATTGTGCAGCCATCACATGAGGTACATGGGAAGTGCTATTTAACCACGTCGTTTGCATAACGGTAAACTATTTGGGCAAAATATCATTCCATGCTAGAATTCAGAATTATCAGAATTTACTGATAGCAATAACTTGCCAGATTGCTCTTCTTTCTTCCCAAGATTTGGGGATAAAATATCACGCTATGCTTCTGCTTGCCTTTAGATATGTAGAATTTTCATTCGTTATAATTCCATTCTACGCTCACCATTCTTAATAATTGCTAATCTAAATTACTAAACATGGTTACGAGACTAGTGGTACTGTTAGTCATGGCTACATTAGTTTCAGGTTCTCTAGCGGTTGCTCTTCCTCTAAGTTCTACTGATAATCAGGCTGGTACAGAGTTAAAGATGTATGATTTCGCTGGAGCTGAGTTGCCAAAAGATGGTACTGCATATATTGTAAGAAATGGAGAGATTGTGTATCTTCAATTATTAAATATCGTTGATAACAACATTCTCTCAAGTGGTAACACAATTACAAATGGGGAGTTGGAGGTTAACATTCACTATTCAACAGGTAGTATAACCCGTGATGCCCTGTTCTTACAGGTCTTTGTGCAGAATGGAAATAGTGAGTTGGTGGCATGGACAGTTGGCGACTTTGATGCTGATGGGCGATATACGCCTGGTAATGGCATCGATACACCGATTCAATGTGACACAACAGGAGTTGTGATGTACGGTCAGGTAAGATCCGCTGGTTTCAAGGATTATGCCATTGCCTCTTCTTCAGCACCAGATATTGTTGGTTATTGCGGATCAAACCCCAACGATGGAACAGGTACGGGCTCGACTGGTTCTGGCTCGAATGGATCTGGTTCCAATACTGGTGATACAGGAGGTACCGGCTCTGATGGTAGTGGTTCAACAGGTTCAGGGTCTACAGGTTCAGGTTCTGGTTCAGGTTCTGGTTCTGGATCTAATAGTGGTTCTACTGGTTCTGGTTCGAGTGGATCAACAGGATCTGGTTCCAATACTGGTGATACAGGAGGATCAGGCTCCAATGATACGGGATCTGGCTCTGGGTCCACAGGTTCAAACGACGATGGAACAGGATCTGATGGTGAGAGATACTGCACTTCTGATATCATCGAAGGATATGTAAAGATCAAAAATGAAGGGTATGTTGAGTTCTATAATTGTGATATACGTGGCAAAATGTACATAAAGAATAGTCATGTTGGATCAATAGATAGCATCCATAAAGGCAAAATAAAGGCAGAGGATAGTTTTCTCAAAATAGAAAGGGGTAAGATGTATGGAAATCTGTACTTGAAAGATAGTGAGGCGGAAGTTAGAGATTCTACCATAAAGGGGAATGTGAAGGTTAAGGAAAGTGATTTGATGATGGAAGGAATGGAGATCAGGGGAAACGTGTATGTTGATGGGGGATTGTTTACACTGATTGATGTAATCATATATGGGAACATAAAGTGTGATAAAGATGTACAATATTCATTCACCGATATCATAGTAAATGGAAAGGTTGAAGAACATTGCTCTTGGGGCGATGATGATCACGACGATGATGAAGATGATGATCACCATGACGACGATGATGATCACCATGACGATGACGAAGATGATGATTAAGGTGTCAGGATTTCTATATGTTGTGCGCTGAAACCTTTATCCTCCATGCGTATAGCAAATGAGAACACCATTTCACTTCGTTATGAGGGTATACGGTCTATATGAAAATCAGTTTTTCTGCTCAGTAACCAAAATCCAATACCCTATTTAACAAGTTTATGCTAATAACGGTATGGCGCAGGAGCAGATTGATCGCAAGAAGAAAATTGCAATAGGGTTCTTCATAACATTTGCCGTATTTTTAATATTAATTACATTATACGAGTTGCTTTAGTGGTTACTGATCAATCATCTTCATAGAGTATGCATAGTATTCATTCACAGATACTATAGTAAATGTGAAGGTTGAAGAATACTGCTCTTATGGAGATGATGATCACTATAATGAAGAAGATTGAATGTCTATGAGAGCTTCCACGATATCTACTCCATAAGTATTTAATACTACCTTGTCCTAGTCATACTTGAAATAAGTTGTACAAGGTAAAAGTCAAACGCAAGGGGCAGGTGACCGTTCCTGCGCCTCTTAGAGAGAAGATGGATATTGGTGAGGGTTCCGTATTAGAGGTAGAAGAACGCCCAGAAGGTATACTGCTTAGACCTCTCCCAAAGATCAAGGTTGGAAAGGTTGTGGGCAGAAAAAAGTATAAGAAAATAATCGAGGAACTTGATCAACTTCGCAAGGGATGGAGATGACTTCAGTAGCTGATACAAGGCTTCTCCTTACTTTGCAGTTTCCACCTGATGATGTGGTTAAGAGAAACATACAGACATTTATTCAGAAGGAGATGGCTGATGGAATTATATTACCAAGTATAGTCCTTAGTGAATTCCTGAAGATTGCGGGTTCAAGAATTGGTGTGCAGGCAGTAACCAGAACCATAAACGTATTAAAGGAACGTGGAATGAAAGTTAGATCTATAGATGAGGTTCTAGCGTTGGAAGCAGGAAAGTTGCTTATCCAACATACATATGTTCCATTTGCAGATGCTTTAATAGCCTCATTTGTATCTACTAAAGCTGCAGAATATGTCTTGAGCGATGATCCACATTTTAAGATTCTAGGTATAAAGATAAGATGGATCTGAAGAGGTGTATACGACGGAACATTAAGGTACGGCACAGGAGCAGATTGATCGCAAGAAGAAAATTGCAATAGGGTTCTTCATAACATTTGCCGTATTTTTAATATTAATTACATTATACGAGTTGCTTTAGTGTTTACTGATCAATCATCTTCATATATTCAATAAACCTTTGCTATTCTTAACACACATAAATGTGAGATTATTATGGCATGCAATGCGTACGGTGCTTGTGCTTATCATGTTGGGAATCCTTGTTTCACCATTAATCGTTGATGTTTATGCTGAGGCTCTTACAGCCAACACTGACAAAAGCACTTACTCTTTTGGCTCAACTGTTAATGTTTCAGGAAAAGTTCCTTTATTTATTGAGGGAGAGACAGGAACAATAAAGGTGTACACTCCAAAGAATCAGGTGTTTTTAGATGGTAGATTCACGCCAGATGCAAATGCTTCCTATATTTACTCCTTCACGCTTGAAGGTAATATTCTGCAAGAAGGTTCATGGATTATAAGGATAGGTTATCATGGCAACACCAAGATCATAAGCTTTGAAGTTACCAGTGAGGTTGAAGAAGAAGGAGGAATAGAAACTCCCGTATCGTTGACAGCCTCAACAGACAAGAAAGAGTATCTGCTTGAAGAAACGGTAACGATAACTGGCAAAACTTCGCCTGTTAGTGATAAAAGTGTTATAGTACAAGTATTTAATCCGTCCAATATGGCAATAAGTTTTGCTCAGATCCAGCCATCAAAGGATAGCAGTTTTCAACACTCATTTCCATTGAAAGGCAACCTTGCTATAGCAGGCAATTATACAATCAATATAACATACTCTGGAAAATCTATAACAATGAGCATGATGGTTATTGAACCTCCCCAAAATGAGCCAGAGGAAGAAGAACCTATGGAAAAGATTACTGCTGCAGGCTTGTCATTCGTTGATGCTAATGGTTCGATAAAGGAAAGTGTTTCTGTTGGTGAGCAAATACTAATACAAACGCGTCTAACAAACAACCAGAGTGAAGAGCAGGATTTTGTGTATCTGGTACAGGTAAAAGATATCGACGGAGTTACGGTTATGATATCATGGATCAAGAGTAGTATCAATCCAGGACAAATAGTAAGCGTAGCCCAATCATGGCTTCCTGAAGAAGATGGTAATTATAATATTGAAGCGTTTGTTTGGGAGGATATATCGAATCCAATGCCGTTGATAGTGGATGTTTTGGAATTATCGGTAACGATTAACAAGTAAAGCGCACATTCATTTGAACATGGATTAATAATCCTATTCCTTATGAGTAGGAATTATTATATAGTAGGATTTGCGTTAAAATCATATGGCTGAAGAAGTTGTTGTAACCCGTAGAGGCCAAACGACAATACCAATTGAAATACGGAAAAAATTGGGAATCACCGAAGGTACTATTTTGCGAGTCACATTAAAGAATAACGAAATTGTATTCCATAAGGTCAAATCTACTTTTGATCTTGCGGGCACTAGCAAATTATCCTATAAGAAAGCTGTCAAACTCTTAGACAGGATGCGTAGTGAAGAGTGACACAAATAGATCGTGTTTATGATACTCGCTATTTTTGGGCATTGTATACAGCCAAGGATCCAGAAAGGATTAGAAAATTAAAATCCCTTATTGTGGAAAGAGGGCATAGATTCGTATCATCCATAACATTGTATGAAATATACAAATTATCTATAGCAGAGGAAGGAAGGGACGTTGCTGAGCTCCGTTGTAATACCGTGAAGAAGGATATGCAGATGGTAAGCGTTGAAAGTGAAATAGCAGAAGAGGCTGCAAGAATGAGTCATGCGAACAAAATACCTATGGCAGATGCGCTGATCATGGCTACCGCAAATGTACTTGGTGCCGAATGTATAACTGATGACCCGCATTTTATTTGGGTGAAGACAAGATGGATATAGCGACGATACTAGCAAAACCTACTCAATTCTTCTTCACGCACAATGCCTGACAAACAATCTGAACAAGCGGCAGAAGTTTGCCTTCATCATTCAGATAAAGGATGTGATGATGAGACCGTTATGATATCATGGTTACAGAGCACGTTAAATGCAAAGCAAACAGCGAAGATTGTTCAGTCATGGCTTCCTGAAGAAGATGGTAATTATAATATTGAGGCATTTGTTTGAGAGAATGTATCGAATCTCAAAAAAACTTATCCTGCCCTAGTAAAATCCTTCAATGTAATTCGTTTAATATCAGGCACGTCGTCGTAAAATGGGTCATCTGAAACTATTATTGCATCATGACTTTTTGCTGTTGCCGCGTGAAGACAGTCAAAGAGATTAGTTGTTCCTAACTCCTGCTCAATCTCCAAAGCCGAAAGCAAAATGGTATTGGTAAGAGGTATTTCCCTGATAGAATGAGTTAATGCGTATAAGCTTCTAAGAGTTTCAATTATTTCTGTTCTACCCAAGCTGCCCCTTAATCCGATCCCAACCTCAACAAACGCAGAGCCGCAGATAGCCAATTCACTTGATTCTGCTGCTGTTTCCAATATCGCAGTGCTTAAACCATATTTTTTATCCTTCTTCCGGAGACCTAAAAGAAAATCAGTTTCTAGAACCGGCAAGGATTCACCTTTGTTTCAATTTGCGTGCCAACCCCAATTTTGCTTCCTTGAGTATTATTTTCTCCGCCTCTCCCTTCATCCCTTCTACCTTGAGGGAACCGATCAGCTTTTCCAACTTTTCCGATGGATCTGACGGAAGGGGTTTGAGAACTATTTTATTGCCTTCTATACTTACCTGTACAAGCTGACCTATTTTTAGTTCAAACTTCTTTCGCACACTCTTCGGTATGGTAACATTGTACTTCTTTTTTATCTTGACACTCTTATACATGAGATGTTATTATTTGTGTATACTAAATTAATAAAGGTATCTATTTTCAAAAAAGATCATCCTTATATAAAAATGGTTATATTTTCGAAAAATGTCGATATTTGCATTTGAATCACTGGACTTAGCCGGATCCTCTATCTGTTAGACAGAAGGGAGTCATAGTGGTGCAACATCTGGATTGTAGATTTACTGTAGTACCAAGACATGATCCCGTTGATAGAGGAACGCTATCAGGAATTGAGGATGTTGGGTTATCTAAGGAAGAGTTTGTAACATTGCTGAAAAAGAAGAAATGATGCAATAAAAATTAGGCTACACAGAACTAATAGGCGGGCCGTCGAGATATGGTACAAAATTGATAGAAATCGAACTTGATGTTACCAACTGGAAGATATTAGATTCACTCAAATAGGCACTTAGCTAGGATGCAGGATCAAAAACAAATGCAAACTCAGCCGAACTGCCGCTTAATGTGATAAGCAATGAATTCCCATTGGATACATTTATGCTCTTATACTGCCCCTGCGAGAGCAAGAAACTCTGTGTATTTGTACCGCTGCTGCTCTTATGCGATACACTTACACTGATAGAACCCTTCATGCTCTCAATGTAAAATGTGCCATTGCCATGATCAATCGAAACATCATAGATTCCCAATTTATTTGATTCATGCACCAAGAAACCGTAAAAACTGTCAAACTTACTTACGCTTAATTTGTATACTGTAGGAGAGCTTGAAGGAGGATAGTTAACCTTCACGCTTATTGATGATGATGCTGAATTGCCAGAGGTATCATACGCCTTTGCAGTTATGCTATAAGTTCCATTTGGGACAGATTTTGGATCCCATTGAACACTATATGGAAAAGTGGTATCAGTTCCAATCAATACTGAACCATAGTAGAACTCTACCGTTGTAACGCCTTTATTGTCAGATGCTGTTGCAGATATTTGGAGAGAACCAGAAACAGTTGCCCCATTAGCAGGGCTAATAATCGCCACTGTTGGAGGGGCTGTATCTTTTGCAGGGGCAGGTGTGGCACTTGAGGACCCGCCTTTCTTTGATTTTGACTTGCTCTTTGACTTGCTCTTTGATTTAGATTTCTTCTTTGCATCTGGACACTTATCGCAATCATCATAGTCCTTATCATCAGAATCATCATCAGGCATGCTCAAAAGACCACCGTTGTAGAAGGAAGTTGATTCAGCATTAGGGAGCTCGAAGCCTCCAACAGAAATCAATATAGATGCTAGGAAGCTAATTAGAATAGCCTTATACTGTAAACGCATCAAAGTATAGTCATTGTTCTTTCCTAAAAATGTTGATGTGTGTGATTTAGCTTATACTGTTCCATAATTCCTAATTAATACTTGCTTAGCCTCAACATGCTGTAAAAATACCAAATTTGACCTGTTTTTAGATATAGATGATAGCAAAAAAAGCAAATTTGCCCTACCAGATTGATTGTATCACCCACAAGATTTATCTTGTGCGTTGGATGTTTTTCCTCGTGCACAAAGGCCTTGGTATCGTATGCAGCATAATACTTGTAACTGGTTTAATTTTGCCCTCTGAACTCTTATCTGAAACATATACAATGAAATTTGATCTTAATGCTGCGGCATTAAAGGAACCAAGGAAGAATGTAATTATCATGTTCAGAACAAATGTGACTGATTATCATATAGACTATCTTAAGAATTTAGGTGCAAAGATCAATCATATTTATGATATCATCCCAGGCATTGCTGCCAATATCAAGATAAGTGATGAAGGTATCATTCGAGCAAATGAAAATGTTGAATCCGTGGAAGATGACAATAATGTCTACGCTTTCCTGAACACCAGCATGCCCAAGATCAAGGCTAATCAGGCGCATGCAGCAGGATTAACTGGCTCTGGAGTAAAGGTATGCATCGTTGATACTGGTATAGATGATTCCCATCCTGCCTTGAATGATTTGATAGATGAGTATGATTTTGTGAACAATGATAATGATGCTATGGACGATAATAGCCACGGTACACATGTTGCAGGTATAGTTGCATCCAACGATTCAACATACAAGGGCGTAGCCTATGATGCCTCATTAATGGCTGCCAAGGTGCTGGATGCATCAGGTACTGGATTGGATTCTGATGTGATTGCTGGAATTGAATGGTGCGTAGAGAATGGCGCGGATATAATTTCTATGAGTTTGGGCTCTGGTGCCTATACAGGTAGTTGCGATAGTGAGGTGATTGCACAGGCAAGCAATAATGCTGTAGATAGTGGAGTTGTTGTTTTGGCAGCGAGTGGAAATAATGGTTTCATTGATAAGATAAGTGCTCCAGCATGTGCAAGCAAGGTGATTGCGGTTGGTGCTGTTGATGACAATGATGGCAGAACCGATTTCTCCAATGAAAGCAACGAATTGGATATTGTTGCTCCCGGAGTTGATGTAACCTCCACAGTCTTGAATGGTAATTTTGATACCTTTGAAGGTACGTCCATGGCTGCACCCCATGTTGCTGGTGCTGCTGCTTTGCTATTGCAAAAAGAATCAAGTTTAACACCGGCAGAGGTTAAAGCTGTGCTAACAAATAATGCCGTTGATCTGGGAGCATCTGGCTTTGATACAATTTATGGATATGGGAGGATGGATGTTTCATTCCTTGTATCTTCAAACACAAGTCCAACATCTAATCCTGGAGGACCATATTCAGCAGATGAGGGACAATCTATCAGTTTCGCAGGTACAGGCTCCTCAGATCCTGATGGTTCAATCATAAGTTACTCCTGGAACTTTGGTGACAGCAGTACTTCCCAAGGTTCGAACGTAAATCATGCTTATAGCGATAATGGAGTTTATACAGTATCATTGAGAGTTGTTGACAATAAAGGTGGTGTAAATACTCTTACCACTACAGCGACCATTAGCAATGTTGCACCAAGCGTCAATGCCGGTGCCGATAAGCAAGCTGGTGTAGGTGAATCTATAAGTTTCAATGGAAGTTTTAATGATGCGGGTTCTGCAGATACGCATACTATTACATGGGATTTTGGCGATGGCTCTACCTCAAACTCCCTTCAAACTTCACATGCATATCAATCACCGGGAACCTATACTGCAAAACTAACTGTTATGGATGATGATGGTGCTTCTACTTCCGATACATTGCAGGTGAGCATAGCGCAATCAAAACCAGATCTCATTGTTTCAAGTTTGTCAGTTGATACTGTGCAGAGCAAGTCCGGTCCACCCAAGATAAATAGCGTAGGTTCAAACACAGAAATGAGGCAGGAAAACGATTCGGAGGATGAAGATTCTGATGAGTATGATTGTGACAAGTGTCCTGATTTTACGAAGAAGAAATCTAAATCAAAGAGCAAGTCAAAGAGCAAGTCAAAATCGTCAAGCAATAAATCAAGTTCAAAAACATACTATGTTATAACTGCCACAATTTCCAATTCTAATGTTAAGGCTGGTTCGTTCACTGTTGGATTTTATCTATCGAGCGATGCTTCCTTCTCCAATGATGATGTCGCGTTGAAGGATGTTACAATCGATAGTTTGAAAGCAGGCAAAAGTCAGACAATAAAGTTTGCTGTGGAAAAGCCAAACACATCCAAAATGGATACTCTACTAGCTGTGGTTGACATAAACAATCAGATAGACGAATCGGATGAGAATAACAATAGTAAATCCATGAAAATCTAGAAAATGGATTTTCTATCAGATCCTATGCAAAACTATTCCTTGCGTGCATTCTTCACCCTTTCCTCCAAAATCGTCTTAAAACATTTTTCGCATAGGATGGAGCTAAAACCGTTACGCCTTCCACAATTTTTACATGTATGTGTATCCATTACCTGTTCGTTCCAAGGATCCCGAAATATAACTTTCTATTAGTTATTACACCTTATACACCATAAACAGGATCAGGTTTTCCCCTGCATTTCCAGCACTCATTTTGGCAAGTTCATCTGGCCATGTATCTATGAAGTCCATATCCAGCAGTATCTCGCCCCTTCTAATGCTTCATTGTACTCTCCAGTTTCTATCAGGCGTGATACAGCATAGTTATGGTGATCAAAATCTTATTCTGTCAATGTTCGAAATTAAACTAGGCGTTTTGTTAATAAATGCTCAATGTGCTTAACTAAAGGCCTTAACAATGATGCTTAGCGAACGCATACACCATCCCCAGACCATGCCCCAAGCCAAGGAGAGGCCATATTAGCCTCTCCTTGCTGGTCGATTCTAAAAAGCGTAAAACATATCATACAGTTATTCTATATTAATGGGAGATGAGTTTAGTGCCAATGTTCACGATTCTAATAGAGAGCCCAAACATAGATGATTTTACGGTTGCTATAGCACTCATTGCAGTTGGAGCAAGTGTTTTGCTATACCAATTTTTCAAGCGAAAGGCAAGGAATTAGTGAATATTCTTCGATTTCTTCATGAACCTTTCCCCTATGATTATTCCCGCTATAAAAATTCCTGCTATCAGCACCAATCTGAGGCTGATGTTCTTGAATGGATCTGCACTAGTTTCGGAACTAGCATCCTCAGATCCCTCTATATTCTCCTCAACTACACCATCAGATGGGAAAGGTTCCACTTGAACAGGCTCATTGTTCACAGCCAACGTGCCTAGCAAGAGTATCATTAGGAAGGCAGAAAATGGCAATAATTGCCTCATATTGTACGCTGTGAATTGATAACTCATGCATCTTCAATCTTCTGCCTTTTTATAAAATACTGCGAAATAGAGTTTCTATGCTTTCCTCTTTATCGCATGCATTCTTCCAAGTACCAAGATTGTTCCTGCTGCTGCAAGCAATGCTACAGGATAAGGAAACTCGGGCACAGCAAAGTATGAACCCCTTCCCAGTTTTTCATCATAGATAAACATCACATTACTTACACCGTCAACAAGCGGAAAGAGTATCTCGCCCCTGATCTCTGTCCCTGCTGCAAGCTCACCCTGCCTTAAAGGATTGTACATGAGATCAAGGTTCTTAACATCTGGGGGATATAGGTAACCATCCTGATCCTTCACAAATGAATATGTTGCACTGTATGATATTGCTTCCTTGCTCAGACTCTTGATTGAAATATCCACATGATAATATGGAGGCGACTCGTTCAAGCGTTCATCATGTATGGTTAATTGTGTCCTGCCATCAGAAATTACTCTTCCCTTGTTAGGAGTTAATACCCAATCGCTCTTTGGTATTGGATCAGCAGGTTGTTTTATCTTTGTTAGATCAACGGTTAGTTTTGAACCGTCAGACTCCTCCCAAACAAGTGATGCTGCATTTGTATCGGGAGGGATAGGGAATACTAGAATCCCACGTATAATATCATTGGAGGGGATGCGTATTGGCAATACAGTGCTTAGTAATGGAGATACCTTATGCTCATCTCCATTTGAATCTATAATTTTAACAAAGAAGATGTTAAAGGCTCTTGCATTTGGCTCCAAGTTCTTTATAATCACCTCTACATCAACGCGCTTGTTTGGTCCGCCTTCATCTTGCTCCGTAAGGGAGACTACATAGATCTGCATCTTCTCATTGCTAACCACTTCATGTGCTATACCAGAAGTGGATGCGAAGGAACTGTTGATCAGAAAGGGAAATAGCAACAAAACAGCCAAAGCCACCATCTTAGTTATCATACAGGTAGGAGAAATTGTACGCATTAATTAATTATACATTAAATCCCTTGCATGCGCAATAGGAATGTTTGCCAATAGTTGCATATTTGTAAAAAAATTATGGGATTGTGCAGTATTACCCGCTTTCCTGCACATTCTCTCTATCTACGTTTACTTCATCTTTCAGGAATGCAAAGTAGTGCAGCGAATACTCCTCATTTTCTCCGCTAAACTTTCCCTTTACCATGTATAATCTTCCATGATTGGTTTTGCCTAGCAGGTCT
>Ga0073934_10003770_pt1 | contig 26928 bp, 22 predicted proteins | sample LarsenN4metaG_FD_76834 | JGI IMG/M metagenome (GOLD analysis project Ga0073934, IMG submission 76834) | Hot spring sediment bacterial and archeal communities from British Columbia, Canada, to study Microbial Dark Matter (Phase II) - Larsen... ... | reverse complement strand
GCCGCCACCGCCCCCTCCTCCCGCCCCAAGCCCGCTCGCGATTACCACGACATCTCTGCCTGGCGGGACGGCCGGGACAAGCTACAACACGAGCTTGGCCGCCAGCGGCGGAACTCCGGCCTACGTTTGGAGCTTAGTCACAAGCGGGGGCGCGTTGCCCCCCGGCTTGGCCCTCCAAGCTAACGGATCCATCGCCGGAACGCCAACCCAAGGCGGCACGTTCACCTTTACGGCTCAGGCCAGCGATCAGGCCAGCCAGGTCGTCCAAAAGGCCCTCTCCATCACCGTCGAGGCTCCCCCCACAACCACAACCACCACAAGCACCACCAGCGCCACCCCCTTGTTCCAGGACGATTTTGAGAGCGGGACTCTGTCCAAGTGGCTGTACGTCGCTCCCGCACGCAACTTTGGAGCTCCTTCTTCGACATCCGTCGTTGCGGGAGTTGGCCTTGACGGCAGCAAAGGTATGCAATCGACTTTCTACATTTGCGGAGACAGCACCAATACAGCCTGCGGATACTCCCACCAGGACCTCGGCCACTACGCGCAGACCAACTTCAACGAAACCAACGGATATCCGAACGGGCTGGGAGACGTTTTCGTCTCGGGTCATGTCAAGTTCCACCTGAATCCAGGTGGAACAGCCCAAAGTAACTTGCAGAGGAAGCTGTTTTATCTTAAAGGCGGTATGGCTCCCAACCAGGACTATTACTGGGCTGTGGTTCTCGCAACGCAAAGAGACACGAACCAAATCACCGTGTTCTTTGATGGCGGGCCTAACAACCCCTGTGGGAACCAGGGATCAACCTCTTACTATAACCTCGGCCAGTGGGCTTGGGACACCTGGTACTGGCTGCAAGTTCAAGTCAAGGCGAACACTCCTGGGTCGAGTGATGGTGTGTTGAACGTCTGGATCAATGGCAGTCAAGTTCTCAACAAGACGGGCTTGAACTTGAGAGGTACCTGTACGATCGGGTTGTCTCGATTCGCGATAGGCTTCCAAGCCGACCGTTACAACTACGATTTGGTGGATGAGAGCCGGGTGTGGGACAACGTGGCCATCTCGACCTCGTACATAAACTTCTAGGGCCGACGCGCGACGGGCGTTTCCCCGACGCCCGTCGCTTCTCAGCCGGGAATCTTTACAAATCCCCCGGAAACCATATCCATACAGGACCAAGAGCCGGGGCCAGGTAATGAATGTACCGCTGCGACCAAAGGATACCCTTCTAGGTCTTACGGCCGGTGCTGGAGTGTTTGTGGCCTGCTGGGTAGGACTGAGAATGGAGTCCCCTGCGGCAATAGCTTTGGGGGTCGGCGTATCGGCGGCGGCACTGACTCTTGTCTTTTTTGCCACTTACCGAAGATTCGAGAGGATCGGCAAGGCTGTCGAAAACAATTACAAGCAATTGGAGGGACTGGTCTCCATTTTGGCCTGCCTGCAACCGGAGCGCCCGCTGCCTCCCCTTAGAGACTGGGCGATTTCGCCTGACCTTGCGCATATCATCATTTCCAATGTCTTCCTACGCAGGCCAGAGAACATTTTGGAGTTCGGATCAGGAACCTCCACGCTCCTTCTGGGATATTGCCTCAAGAAACTGGGACGCGGAAAGGTCTGGTCCATCGAGCACGACGGCGAGTATGCGGAGGCATGGCGGAAGGCTGTACAAAGTCACGGGCTCGAAGACCGGGCCGCCGTAATCCACGCCCCGCTCTGCAAACCAACATCTCCGGGGTGGCCCCCCCTCTGGTATGATCTCAACTTCCTGGAAGGGGTGCCGCCCGTAGATATGGTCATCGTGGACGGACCCCCATCGCACCTGGGAGAGATGATGAGATATCCTGCCCTACCCTCGACCTACCCCCTTTTGGCGAAGGATGCTATTCTGATAATGGACGATGCATTTCGTGTTCAAGAACGAAAGGTCGTCGGCGCTTGGCTTGAGAAGTTTCCTGATTTTGAGTGCCAGTGGGTTGACACAGAGAAGGGAACCGCAATTCTGCGGCGCGTTTCGAGCCCTGCGAGAAGCGGACTCAATGCGAGGCCCTCGCCCAGGCACAAGGAGGTAGGCTAGGCCCCAGCGTTGGACCGATCTACAGTTTCGGTTATTATCCCGACGTATAACTACGGTCGCTACCTGCGAGAGTGCTTGGAGAGCGTGTTCGCTCAGACCTTGAGCGACTTCGAGGTCATCGTCGTTGACGATGGCTCGACCGACGACACCCCCTCCATATTGGAAACAATCACAGACTCCCGTCTGAGGTATGTTCGCATCCCCAACAACAGCGGGATTCCCTTCGCAAGGAACCTCGGCTTGAAGCAATCTTCGGGGGAATACATCGCTTTCCTGGACGCCGATGACCGTTGGCGCCCGAGCAAGCTAGAGTGCGAGCTCGCGGTTATGCGGAGCGAGCCGTCCGTCGGCGCGGTCTTCTCCGACTTCGTGCGATTTGACGAGGGTGGCTACCTGCCGAACCAGTTCACCTTCTATCCTGAGTTGGGATCTATTGCCGCTCGGGACTCCGCCGACGGTCGGGGTCGAGTAGTTCTGGGTGATGCCTTTTGTGAGTTGCTACGATTCGGGCAATTCCCGACGTACGTCCCAGCCACGCTCATTCGACGGGAAGTTATAGGCGACGTGCAATTTCCTTTGCGTCTCAGGATGAGTCAGGACCTCTATTTCCTGATGCGTGTTTTCGAGCGAAGCGGGGTTGCATTCGTCCCCGAGGTTTTGTCGGAGGTGCGCAGACACGGGACGAACATCAGTAGAAATATTGCCGAGAAGCCGTTCTGGGACCTGAAAGCCCTCATGCTTCTTGAGGAAGCGGTGGCGGGGAATCACCGGCACGCGGTACGACAGCGCATTGCGAGAGTCCATGCAGCCATCGGCCACCAGTCCCTCAACTCCGGCCGCGTCTTACTGGCAGCCCGTCACTACCTTCACTGCCTTGCCTTCCCCGGACGACGCGCGAATGCCCTGCTGCACTTATTGGCGCTGCCCCTTCACGCACTTACCCGCGCCAGGGCGAAAGGCGGTACGTAGGGGCGCGGCCGATGCGCCGACCAGAGGGGGAGCTTGTTCCCACTTCAGGGGAGACATCTGACGATCCGGGGACCGAGCCAGTTGGTAAGCGTCAGCGGAAGGCGTTTCCAGAGGGCGATGGCGAGTTTGTAGCGAGGGTTCTGGGGATTGAGTTCGGGCAAGGATGCGCCTTCCGACAGCCAATAGGTCCAGAACAGGGGGACTTCCTGCGAACCCCATTGCATCTTGAAGCGGTGGGTTCCGGATCCCACTGAGGACCGGCCGAAATCGAACACCCGGTAACCCTTTTGACCCGCCAGGCAGAAGATACTCCAATAGAGGAAGACATTGGGCTTCAGGGCCAGATACGCGTAGCGGGAAGCACTCCAGCCGGCCTCTATCGTTTCACGGTGGCCCATGAGGAATGATGCCGCCACGGGTTTGCCCTGAAGGCGAACGAGACAGATAGCTGTATCTTGCGGGAACGCGCGGAGAATCTCGCGGAAGAAGTTCTTTGCATAGGCGGGCGTGCCCAGTTCGCGCATGTTGATTGCAAATATGTGGTAGAAGTCGTCGAGCCCTTCCTGCCCCAGCCACTCCGCAGTAAATCCGGATTTTATCGCCTTGCGAACGTCCGTCCTGACCTTGTGCGGCAAGCCCTGAAACGTCGCTTCGCTATCGGGGGCGAGGGGGCGCGTGACGGCCACTTTATTGGTTTTGACGGGCAGCGCGAGGTTCGGGTTATGGCGGAAACGGAGTTCGATGTGCTTCGCTCCCAGGCTCTTCGCCAGCTCGATGGCATGGCCCAGAAGGGCTTCCTCGGCTGCCCGGCTGGACGCTGCAATGCCTCCACCGTTGAGGAAGGGGAGAGAAGTCAGAAAACTTCCGAACAGGCGGCTCTTTTGCCAAACCAGGGGGAGAAGGCCCTCGATCTCCCCCCCTTCTTCGACCATCAAGAAGAACGTAGGCCAGCGAAAGCTGCGTTCGATGACCTGCTTCCAGCCCCAGCGGTGGTAGTGGTCCCCTCCTGGATGGCTGTCGATGTACCGCTCCCATTCTTCGCCGTCTCTCGGGGTCTTAGCTTGAAAGATCCGCAATTCTTTCCATTCTCCTCTTGGCTGGCGTGGAGAAAAGACGTTTCCGGAATACTTTTAACAGCCGCTTCCGTTGGTTGGCGATACTCAATTCCTCTTCGCAACGTTTGCGGCCGGCCTTACCGAATTCCTCAGCGATGTCTGGGTGGTCCAGGAGATACTCGATGGCGTCCGCCAAGGCCAACGAGTCCCCTGGCTCGAACAGCAGCCCGGTCTTCTTGTCGAGCACTGCCTCAGGCAGTCCATGGAGCCGCGAGGCTATCACGGGCAATCCACAGGCTGCCATTTCGAGCGACGAGCGTGGAAACGAGTCCCACCCCGTGGAAGGGATCACGCCGCAGAAGCATGAGGGATAAATCTTCGCTAAATCGCTGCGATAGCCCCCGAATCGGATCAGTTCCTCTATTCCTTGGCCACGGTACATCTTCTCAAATTCCTCGCTCTCGTTTCCTTTGTTGCCGAACAATACGAACGAGACGTCAGAACGGCGGCGTTTGAGGAGAAGCTCCATGGCCGCTTCGACAAGGCTGCGGACGCCCTTGCGTTTCTCCATGTGGCCCACATAGATGACAACTTTGCGATCGCGCGGTAGCCCAAGCGTTTCGTAGACGTAATCGGATTTGACGGGTTGAAAGAGCGTCGTGTCCACCCCCAGAGGAACAACATCAATCAGGTGGGGGGGCACACCGCGTCCGTAGAGAGCCAGGTCCGCCATGGCTTGCGATTCGAAGATTAACCCGTCGGCGCGGGACCGAGCGAGCGCAAACCCTATCCTCTTTATCATCAACCTCCAGGACGGCATCAAGGAGCAGATGGGCGCTCCCCAGTAAGCCACGGCTGCCCGCACGCCGGCCTTGTGCAGTTGCCGGAAGACCGGACGGGTCGGTTGGATATCGAAGATCAGGACAAACTTGATCTGGTGAGACCTAGCATAGTCGGAGGCGCGCCGGAGACTCGCCGAACTCATGTCCCGAAAATCAAACTGCACAAAATTCTTGAAATCCGCGGGCAAGGTGTGCGGATGACCGCCCAGAAAGTCGGGATATCCGAAATGCACGAGTTGCGGGTCTCCGCCTGCGAGTTCGACGCCAACCTCGTAGAACGTACGTGCCAGAGGCCCTAGGGCGTAGGCTGTATCGGTTCCGAATGGCATCACGAACAGAGAGGCAATTTTTTGCTCGGCTGTTCGAGTTCCACTTGCATCCCCCTCTGGTGTTGTCAAGACTGCCTCCAATATAGACCGCGCCGCGCACAAGACCCTAAGGTCGCAGCACGCAACTCACCCTATTCACAAACAGTTCACGAATCCAGGGAATCTGTCCTAAAAATTTGAGTCCCTTAACACACTCGTAATTCTTCTCTGCTGTTTTCAGGCCGCTGGCTGAGATGATTCGTTCGAACTTCGCCACCGTCATCCTATTTAGACCACCCTCGACCTCCTCATAGCGCGTCGCGCCGTCGTTCCGAAAATGCCGTCGTACGCTCATGACCGTTTTTTCGGAAAACAAGATGTTGACCCAGGGGACCTTCGTAAAAAAGTGCATGTGGCTTCCATAAGGTGCGAACCAGGGCGGCCCAAAAGTGAGGAAGATCGCACCGGTGTTCTTCAGCGCCCCTTTCATTTCTTCCAGGACTCGGACGGGATCTCCGAAATGTTCGAAGCTGTTTTGCGAGATTACCAGGTCAAAGGTCTTCTGCAGTCGGGGCTCGAGTCGTTCGGCAAAATCGATCCTCGATCCCAGGTGGAAAGAGGCCGCGAGTGCCCTTGCTCTCGATAGAGTCATGTTGCTGGTGTCGAGCCCGAGCGCGTACGCTGCACCGCTCTGAACTAGGGCAACAGTCTGGTAGCCATCTCCGCAACCAAAATCCAAAACGCGCTTCCCGGCAATGGAATCCAGGAAGCCTGGAAAAACGCGGCAGAGCAGATCGAGGGCGCACGGGAAATCGTGCTTTTCTGCGCCGGTCCGATAGTTTGATGCTGTGGGGTGTCTAGAAAGCAAAAGGAGCACCTTCTCGGCAACTCTGAATCCCCCTGGTGCCTTTGGCCTTCTCGAGAACGGTGAGGTCGAGGTGATCTTCATGTTGTCACCCGTGCTCGTTTTGCTCCTTCAAGCACGCAACCTGGAGATTGCAGAGCACAGTGATATGCTGCCTCCAGGTGATCCGCGATAACTTCCCAACTGTACAGCCTTTTGACATGCTTAGAACCGCTTAACCCCAGGCGGTGGCGCATGTTCGAGTCGGCGAGTGCTCGTAAAGTCTGGTCAGCGAAATCCTTGGGTGAGTCTGCGATCAACACATGTTCCTCGGGACGCAGGTCCAATCCTTCGATGCCAATAGATGTCGTCACCACGGTCTTGCCCATTGCCAGGGCGTCCAGAATCTTCAAGCGCGTCCCGCCGCCATCGAGAATGGGGCAAACGAAGACGGCTGCCCGCCATACCCAGGGGCGGATATCCTCGGGATCTGCGACCAAGGTGATATCGGGGTCACGCGCGGCTAGCTGCGCGACCGCGCGGCAGGGGCTTCTGCCCGCCACGCAAAGTCGGACACCTGGGCAGCGCCGCTTCACCTGTGGCCAAATTTCGCGGACGAAGTACTGAATTCCGGAGACGTTGGGATACCAGCTCAAGCCGCCGGCAAAGATCAGGGTGTTCGGTTCGGGTGGAACATCCGAAGGCACAAAATAGTCCGTGTCGGTGCCGTTTTCGACGACGTGGAAGTGCGCGCCCGGACACGCGGCGCGGAGCCGCTCGGCGTCGAGTTCTGACACCGCCAGATTGACATCGACTTTGGGGCACCACTCCTGTTCCGCCCGGGCGATCTTGGCGGCTTGATTTCGGAGGTACGCCTTCTTGAGCGGATGGGGTTCGTTGTCCGCCCGACGCGCTGCCATGACCGATTCGCAGTTGTGGTGGTTCAAGGCGCGCCGGAAGCCCTCTGCCGCAGCAAAGTATCTGACGAGATCAATGCTGTCGAAGTGGACGATTGCCCCCCGATTCGGGCCGAGGACGATCTTCCAACCTGCTTCCAGTTCCGGTGACCAGAGCGCCTGGGCCGCATAGTGGTGATAAGAGAGCGGGCTCCATGCAAGCTGGGCCCACCAACGGGCGCCTCGCCACCGGTAGGGGGTTTCCCAGATCTCGACTCCCTTACAGTACTTTTCGAACTCCCTTTTGTACCCCGCCAGCGCCTCCCCTCCCTCCCCGAGCATGTTCAGCATCACCACATGGACTTCATGCTGGGCGGCGAGATGCCGGATCAGATTGTAGGACCGCTGGCGCGATCCGCCCCGGGGCGGGTAAGGGATGAAGTGTGAAAGCCAGACAACTCTCATTTCGGTTCCACGAGGGAGCGATAGAGTTCTGCCACTTGCGTGGCTGTGCGGTCGATGGTGAATTTCTCCGCGACGGATTTGGGTCCCGACTCCGCCAGGCGCCGGGATCGGGATGAGTCCGCCAGAACCTCCAAGCAGGCGGAGGCTAGCACCGTGGGATCATCCGAGCTGACCAGGATGCCGTTCTCGCCATCGCGGATAACCTCGGGCACCCCTCCCACGTCTCGGGCGACGACAACGAGTCCTAGGGCCAAGGCTTCCAGCAGCACCATGGGGAGGCCTTCATGGTCCGAGCAAATTACCAGAATGTCGAAAGCGCGGAGAACGTCGTAGATGTCATCGCGCTGGCCGAGGAATAGGACTTGGCCACCGATACCGAGTTTGCCAGCCAACTGTTTCAGCCGCACGCGTTCACGTCCCTCACCGGCGATGACGAAAGAGTACGGCGCGTTGGCGGCGGAAAGTCGGGCCGCCGCATGGAGGAAGATGTCCAAGCGCTTGATGGGTTCGAGTCGTCCCGCCACACCGAGGACTCGGTGGTGAGAAGGAATGCCGAGGCGAGCTTTGGCTTCAGCGGCAGACAGCTTGGAGCGAACGCTTCCCAGGTCAATGCCGTTGATGATCGTCACGAGTTTGTGGGGCGGCAGTTGCCCGCGCAGATTCTGAGTCATTTCCGGACTGACGCTGATCACCCGATCCGCCGCCAGCCGCGCGACCCATCGATCCAGTTGGTGGATCAGGCGCTGCCGAAAGGATTTCAGTCCGGTCTGTGGTTCGGGCAGGCCATGCAAGGTTTCAACGACGAAGGGGATGCGGCATCGGCGCGCCAGCAGGCCCGCCAACAGGTTCTCCTTGTAGCGGTGCGAGTGCAAGATCTGAACGTTCCTTACCCGCAAAAACTCCGTCGCCTCGCGGGCGATTGCCAGCAGGCCCCTCTGGATCTCAGGAATAATTCTTGTTTCGACTCCAAAACTCCGCACGGCTTCGGCCAGCCGCCCGGGGTTCAGAAAGATCGCACAAAGATCGAGTGCGGGCTGGCGGGACAAACGCCCGAGCAACATGGCAATCTGGGCCTCGGCGCCCGCCCATCGATCGCCCGAAGCGATGTGGCACACTTTCAATCGGGTGGCGCCCGCCACCGCTTCCCGGCTCCAAGCCTCATCGAGATCAGTCGCGCCTGGAGGGCTCCCAGGTGACAAGCTTTTCTCCTTGGCAGAATTTCCACCAGGCCACCAACGTGGCAAGGTTTCCCATGACGAAGAAACCGGCAAGCCGGAAGAGTCCCGCGTGAGTCATGCGTTTCGCAGCGTGGGCGAGGGTGCCCACCCCATACCCGCCCAACTGGAGAACGAGCGTCAATCTATAGAACCAGCCCGATTCCCACAGGAAGCAGTTGGCAACCGCCACGGCGACGACGGCAAAGGGAAGAAGCCAGCGGAACAGCTTATGACTCGCCAGTTGCCAGGAAAACAGGCCGTATCGAAACGGGTTGAGCAGCCGCAGGTGGGCGAAGAAAACCACCAGCCCGTGCACAATCGTCCGGACTTTCCGCGTCAGTTCGGCGCGCTCCGAACGCACCACGCCGACGTGCGCGACCGCCTCCGAATCCAGCACCGCGCGCAGGCCCCGGCCGGCGGCGTGGAGGGCAAGAAAGAAATCGCTGGACTGGTCGGGGTGCCACTCGTCACACAGGCTGCGGCGCACGGCGAACAGCGATCCGCTCAGGCTGACGAGCGTGCTGACCCTGGCCTCGAGGGCCCTCAATCCCATCTCCCCGTAGACGTAGAAGCTCTCTCCCCCGCGGCCTTTCTTGCTGTCCAGCATTTGATCGACACCGCACACCGCGCCGATCGAGCTGTCCGCGAAATGGGAAACCATTTTTTTGAGGACCTGGGGGTCGGCGCGGACCGAGACATCGGTGAAGACCAGAATCTCACCGCGAGCGATGTCGCGGGCGAGCATTTGAACATGATGCTTGCCAATCCATTCCGAACTCTCGACGAGTTTCACGTTTCGGTCCGCGAAGGATCGGACCACTTCCGCCGTGGCGTCGGACGACCCGTCCGACCCGATGATCAACTCGAGTCGGTCTTGGGGGTAATCGAAGGCCAGGGTATTCTGGATCTTCTCGGCTACGCGCGCGGCGCCGTTGTGCACGACCACGATGACGGTGACGCTCGGCAGGATGTCGCCGCGCTGGTGATGGCGCGCCCGCAGGCGCGCGATCAGCCACAAGAGAGTCGGATATCCCACCAGAGTGTAAACAATGAACGCCGCGGCCAGCCAGAAGACGTAGATCATAGAAGTTCAGCAGGACCGATGTGGCGCTGGTACAGAGCCTCGTATTCCCTAATCATTTGCCCAATTGAGAATCTCCGGGCGATTTTCAGTTGTGCCTCACGAGCCAGGGTGGCCGACAAGTCGGGCCGCTGGAGGAGTTCGCCGATCCTTCCCGCCAGGGCGTCCGCGTCCGCGACGGGAACCAGGAAGCCGTCATGGCCGTCCTCGATGATCTCGTCAGGTCCACCGGAGCGCGTCACCACGACCGGCTTCCCGGCGGCCATCGCCTCCAGGACAACCAGCGGGAAGCCCTCGCTCGTGGAGGAGAGGACGAAGACATCCAGGTTGCTGAGTATATTGGGAATGTCCTGTCGAAAGCCCAGAAAGAAGAACCGATCCTGAAGGTCGAGCTGCCGAACCAGGTTCCGCAACCCTTTTCCGAGCCTTTCGTCAACCTCACCCACGGCGAGGAAGCGCGCCTCGGAGTGAGTATTCGCCACTTTTCGCGCGGCCCGGATGAAATAATCATGGCCCTTGGTCTGCCGAACGTTCGCCACCATTCCGATCAACTTGACGTCCGCCGGGAATCCAAGTTCTTCCTTCAAAGATGACCTTTGCGGGCCAGAAAATTCCGCGGGGTCGATACCGTTGTAGATCCGCGTGATCTTCTCCGGGGGAAAAGAGAATTCACTGAGCATTCTACCGACGTAGTCACATACCACGACCACTGTCCAAGCAGTCCGGCGCACCACCCAGAGCTTAAAGGCTCCGCGCCGCCGCCTGGCCCGCACCAGTTCGGTGGCGCCGTGGTACGTCACCAGGGTTTTGCATCCCGTCCAAGACCCCACCAGACAACTATAGAAGTTCTGGTCGGGCAAGTGCGAATGAATCAGGTCCACGTGTTCGTCGCGGACCAGCCGCGCCATAGCTCGCGGGAGGCGGAAGTCGTGCCAGGCGTGCCACTCGACCACCGTAGTCGCGACCCCGTGGGCCGTGAGTTGGTCCAGCAACCACCCTTTCTGATTCAGGAGCACGAGCGAACGGAAGCGCGCCCGGTCAAGGCGCGTGGCCAGTTGCAGCAAGAGGGTTTCCGCCCCGCCGGGCCCGCTGGTTTCAATGGTATGAAGAATCGTGATCGGCCGCACTCCCGATTTCACCCTGATGAGATTACCTGTCCTGCCGCCTCATCAACGGCCGCTTCACCCTCTCTTATTCCCAGAGGATTTCGCCAATGTACTTCCTGATCTCGAACCACGCGGGGGAGAGGTCGTCCAGTCGCTGCACTTCATATCGTGTGTCGCGCTCGCATAGCTTCACGAAATCAAGCACGGCGCGCCATTTGGACTTCTGACCGGCCATACTTACGCCGGGCGGGCCAGACCGCCGGAGGCGAATGAGCAAGTGATCCAAGTCGCCGAGCAGCCAACGGCTCTTGATCCCAATCTTGTACTCGAACATCGATGGAACCTTTTCCCCCAGAGCCAGCCGATAAAGCATCAATGGAAAGTCTATGCCAGCATCAATCGCCAGCTGGAGCGAACCCCAGAAGCGCCCGTTAACCTCCATCAGCTTCGGCCGGCCATCCCGGCGATCGACCTTGAACTCCACCATGGCCACGCCCTGCCAGCCCGCGGCGTTCAACAACGCCACCGATTGCTCCACCAGGTCGCGATTCAAGGCGATGCTCTCACTCAAGACGCTTACGCCTCCCCAGGGCGGTTTCTCACGCAGGCGCCGATGGGCGAAGGCCGCGCGCAGTTCCCCGTTCCACATCAGGAGAAAGATGCCCTGACCCTCGCCTTCGATTCTCTCTTGAACCATGGGGAAAGGGATCAGGGCATGGAGTCGACGGTATTCGGCGAGGAGCGAAGACCGGTCCGAGGCGTAAAGCACGGTCCCCGCCATCAGTTTGCCGTCTTTGAGGAAGCGCGAGAATCGAGGTTTGAGCACCGCCGGATAGGTCATCTTCGCGGCCACCTCTTCGAGCTGCTCATCCTCACTCAGCATGTAGGTGTTGGGATAGGCGATGCCGATAGTCCGGGCCAGGCGAAGCATCTCCCGCTTGTCTTGGACCCGGGCGACGCGGTCCTTGCTGGGGAAGGGAAGCCCCACGAGTGGGCTGAAGGTGTCTCGCGCGGCCGCCAGCAGTTGCACGGACACGTCCGTCATCGGCAATAGGAGTTCGTACTTTGCCATGCGGAGTTCCTGCCTGAGGCATGCGAGGAAATCTGCCGCGTTCCTGTCCGGGGGCGGATAGCAGAGGCGCTTGGCGCAGTATCGTGAACTCCCTGCCAAGCTGGTCCGCGTGCTCTCGGCCACCGTCACAGCGACACCAGCCTTACCCAATGAACGCACCACGGCGAGCGTCGAACGCTGATTCCCATCCGTGACAAGCACCGCCAAGGGAGACCTTCACCTCTAACGCCAGCCCATCAAGCTCAGGCTCAGCATGGCTGGCGAGAATTTCCCGGAAAGTCCGGTGACCTTCCCTTCGTGCAGCATGATGCGCGGGATGGTGTAACGATCGTCGCCGAGATGATACCAGCCGCGTTGGGTCGTGAACGCGCACTCGTACCCAGCGTCCTGCACCATGCTGCGAACGCGCCCGTCCCAGGCACCATTGGGATAAGCAAAGGCCCGGACCTTCCTGCCCAGTTTTGCCTCGAGTATGGACTTTGAAGTCTGAAGCTCCCGCGCCACGGTGACGTCGTCCTCGTACACCAGCAGGGGATGGGTGTCGGTGTGGGACTCACATGCTACCCCGCCCCTCTCCATTGTCAGGATATCCTCCCAGGCGAGCATTGCGTCGCTGCGCTGCGCCTCGGCGCCGGGTTGCTCCACATCCAGAGCCGCCAGGATTCGCGCGCGCGTTTCGGCGGGCATCTGCTTCAGACGCTCCACCGCATCATATAAATCCTTAATCGCAACACCCAGAGTTGTTCTCAACTGAGAAAGCAGCAGCGAAGATCGTGCCGAGTCACGCCAAGCCCAACTCAGGTGCTCGACCCAGAAACCCTCTTTGCTGCCAATCTTCCCGGTTACAAGGAATACCACGGCCGGAAGGTCGAATTTCCTCAGCCAGCGGAATGCGGTCGTGTAGTTATCTTTCCATCCGTCGTCAAACGTAATCAGACACAAGGGCTTGGATGAAGCCCGACGGCCGGGCTCTTCCTGCAGAAACTCCTGCAAAGAGATCACTGTGAAGTGGCGCCGGAGAAACTCCAGCAGGGCCGCAAAAGTACTCTCCTCGAGCACCATGCCTGGAAGCGACCCCGCGTTTGCCGTCTGTGCGTCCGAGAGCACGCGATGCAGACAAAGTACGTAAGCCTCCCTCCGGCCCAGCAACCTCCGCCTGAGGAGCATCAGGGTGCGGAGTATTCCCGAGTAGTAGAGACACGCCGCCAGCATGAGGCGAGCGATCCGCCGAAGGCTAATGTTAATGCTCACGTAAGAGTCTTGGTACGATGTCTCCCGCTTCCCATGTGAAACCCAGTCCACAATCGGCCTTTTGTTACTTGACAGGAATTAGTCCAGCGTCGCATGTATGTCGTACCAACCGTGAAGAGTATTCGAAGCTCTCGCCTCGCGGAGCCGGGCAGGCGTCTCCTCGCCCGAATACCGTCGGCCATTAGAACGCCAAGGCACTGGGCCAGAACTATGGCCACTCGCAAAGAAACGCCCCCTCCTTCTTATCATACGCGGCTCCGCGTAGCCCAAGTACCACATCAAGCGACGTGCCACTCGGTCGTACACGCATTCTTGGTTGGCAAGTTCGCGGAATGAAAGTTGATGGATGATTTTGAAATGCTTGAAACCGATCTTCTCTGTGTGCTCAACAAGCTCGTTAACATCGTCACTAACCTCAAATGACAGAAAACGAGGACGATTGCTTGACGTCAGGGAGAGAACGCAGAGCCGATCTGCGCCTTCAATATCGACCTTTAAGTAATGTGTCACTCCATACCGTTCAAATAGTTGAGGCAGAGTTACCCCGGGAACCTTAATCGAACCAATAGGCTGCCTGTAGGCCACCCGCTCAGTGAATATCGAGCTAGAGCCGAGGTCGGCACCCGACAGTGCCAGCTCAACTGCTTCACCATTCGGTGAAATTGCTGCGTTTACACAAGTCAGTTGGCCTGAGGCGATCTGATCCCTGAACCGTTCTGTCGCGCTTTGTACAAGGTCCGGATTCGCTTCTACAGCAATTACTTGGAAGCCACACTCGAGATAGTAGCGCGTGTCGGCACCGTCATACATGCCGATGTCGAAGATCGTCTCCATGAGATGGTGCTCTCCCGTTGATAGACTGCGTTTCCTCCTACAATTCTCTCACTTGGCTCGTCCCGTGGATGGCTGGACTTGAGAACTGGTGCGCCGTGGTGAATTCCGCGAGGCCTTTCTTCGCGGGCACCTTGTCGGCGGTCGAGCATAAAATCACCTGGCAGCTACTCCCCTTGAGCACCGCGATGAGCCGCTTGCGCGTCTCGACGCCCACCTTGTTGCCATCGTCCATAGCGCTCATCCCGAATCTACCACCTCGTCGAAAACACCCGCCAGCCTCTCTGCCAGTCGGTCCCAGCGAAACTGTTCCAGGTTTCCAGGATGTGCTCCGGGCAAACGCTCATTCCGTTCGAGCTTGCAGATGATCTCGCTGAGCGTCGCCTTGATGGCCGCAGGGTCATCAGGGTTTACGACCCAACCCGCCTGGGCGGCGTGGATTCGCTCCGCTACCGTCCCTGGTCCGGTTACAGCCAGGATGGGGCGACCTGTTCTGAGGTACACGTATGTTTTCCCCGCCGCCGCGAGCCGCGAGAAGTCTCGATCTCCCCAGAAAAGCACCAGGCAGTGACTGGCGTACATTTCCCGCAGAGCCTGCGAATGGGAGGGAATGAAACCCCGGACCTCGACTACATCACGCAGGCTATCCTGAAGCACAAATTGCCGGATGCCTTCGTCCGGAAAACCCACCAGGTGGAATCTGACTCGATTTCTGAGTTCGGGCCTTTCGGTTAGGAGTTCTGCCAGTGCCGGGAAGAACTGCCCGGCATTGCGGGGATACACCGTCCCGAAATGCGAAAAGTGAATGTATCCTGACGCGCACATCTCTGTACTCTGGCCGACCAGGGCGGAATCCTCGGGGTGAAAGTCCTCTTCATCGAAGCCGTTCGGAACCACGAAAAGCTTGGAATAAGGGACACCAAAGCGCTCCTGGAGGTCACGCTCGTGGCCTTCGGTCATCACCACGACGGCGTCGGCGCGCCGCAGCATGAAGCCCAGAAACCAGTGTTCGAATCGGCGCCGCAGGGGTCGGGCGGGGGCGTACCAGGGATCCATCAACTCGAAGACCCAAGGGACTCCCAGGGTCATTCTCAGCAGCAGCGCGACCACCGAGGCCGAGCGAGGGGGTTCGCTGCTGAAGATCACATCGAAGTGGCGCTGGCGGAGCAGCTTCGCACCACGCGCAAAGCCGAACGGTACCCATCCGACGCTGCTGTCGGGGAAGTAGAGGCAGGAGCGAACGAACGCAGCCAGGCGGCGAAGCATGCGGTCGAACGCTGAGGGCCGGTCGCCCCCCGCCGGGGTCTTCAGTTTCCCGGCAGAACGAACCTTCTTGTGGACGACCCCTTCCCACTTGCCAATCTGCCAGAAGCTTGTCCGCTCGATGGGAATCTCCCGGGGAATTTTCTGGAACTGTTCAGGTTCCAAAAGATGCTCCGGACGAGGTTCAATGGTCAGAACGGTCGGATGCCACCGGGAACTCAGTAAGTAGCGTGTAATATTGCCCAGCCGGTAGGTTGCACTGGTGCGCCGGGGTGGGAAATCAAATGAGATGACCAGCACCCTTCTGAGCTCTTGGTTCCCTCTGACCATTCCGACTCTGGCGATCCTTTCTCTCCCCTAGGGCTGGCGCCCCAGGGTTGCCAAGACCCTCTGCGCCGCGCTCCAACTGATTTGGCGGACCATGCTGCGCTCATGCGGCTGGAGCAACAGCAGTGCCATCAGCCCGAACACCCCTATGAGGCCCAGATTTACAATGATCGATGGGATGACGGGCAGCCTCACGACCATGCTCAACATGTAAACGAACACGGCAGACCCCAATGCCAGGCTGCTGCGGACGCGGTCGTACTTGATGGAATAGACCCGCTGGGCCGCCAAATAGGTCAGGCCCAATCTGAGGGTATATGCAGCCAGCGTCGCTAGTGCGGCGCCCATGGCCAGATAGCGGGGTATCAACAAGTAGTTGAGGGCGAGGTCCGCGACCGCGACCACGCCGCCGATCCATGCATGGTAGTGAGTGACGCCCCGCACCAAGATTCCACTGAGGATGACCGCCCGAGAGTTATCAAGGATGTAGCAGAGTGCAATCAAGGGGACGATGCGGTAGCTATCCCAGTAGTTTTCTGGGGTGAGGATTCGCAGCACGTCTCGAGCCAGAAGACAGACAGCTACGCCCACGAGCAGTGAAACCAGAAGCTGATACAATTGGATCTTCGCGTAAAGGTCCTTGGCGTCCTTTTTCGCGGCGAGATCGAATTGCTGCCACTGCCATGTCAACGCAAAGGGGCTATTCGTAAGCACGGCGACAACCATAGCCAGTTTGTACCCCAGGGCGTAGATCCCAACTTCTGCCAGCGTGCCAAATGTGCGCAGAAAGAAGCGATCGGAGAAAGTCAGGACGAAGGATGCCAGAGACCCCAGGACCATGGGGAGTCCGTAATGCAGCATTTCCGTCAACTTTTGCCGAACGAGCCGTCGCGGAATATTCCGAAGGACCGTTTTCAACAGCACCATACTCACGACCGCATTCGACAGGCAGCCGGCAAGCAGTACCCCTTTTACCCCCCACTGAAATACGGCCAACGCCAGCGTCAGCAGGGATGCACTGAAAACAGTCCGCCCAAGACCGAGGCCTACAAATAGGAGACTGCGTTCCTGGGCTTGCAGATAGGCCATGGGGAGTTCGCAAAGATTGGAGAAGAAGAACGTAATCCCCACAATACGCACGTAATGAGCGTATCCGGCGCTGCCCAGAAGCCCCTGGGCTATCATTGGTGCCGCAACGAACAAACCTGAGGCCACCAGAAGCGAGCAAGTCCCCGTAAAGTAAAGCGCCGTCCCGATAACTTCCTTCTTGTCTTGCTGCGAAGTGTACGCGGCGTAGAAGCGGAAGACTGCCCCATACACTCCCATGGAGGCAAAATTGGTGGCCAGGAAAACCAACACGTCCAGGAGCTCGAGCATCCCGTAGTCGGCAGGGCGAAGATAGAGCGTATAGACCGGGAGCATGACAAAGCCGACGAGTTTGGAGCCTACAATGCCCAGTCCATAGATGCCCGAATGCTTGGCCAGCTTTTTCAGTTCGGCAATCATCTTTCTAAATGCTCCACAGAATTCCCCGGATCTGCTCGAGATCTCTCTCGGTGACATGCGGGCCGGTAGGCAAGGTAAGTAGCGTCCGTGCCAGTGATTCAGCCTGCGGCCGATGGGGGTTGCCTGGGCCGGTATACCGATCGATCCCGCCGATGTCGCAAATAGCGCTGGGGTAGAAAGGGGACGCGCCAATGCCCTTCGAACGCAACTTGGCGATCGCCCGCGCCCTGGTTTCCTCGTCCCGGGCAATCACGGGAAAACGGATGTAAGTCGGCATGCACCCCGGGGGAGGTTCCAGGATCACAAACTTCGGGTGACCCTGAAGGTCGCGGGTAAATCGGGACGCATAGCTCCGCCGAATTGCCCGGTGGTTCCCCATTCCGGGTAGAAGTTGCTGGACGACCGCCATGGCAAGGGTAGACGGCTTCGCGACCACGAAGGCTTGGTTGAATTCTGTGACGCCTAGTTTCAAGAAAGGAAGGGAGTTGGGAACCCAATACCAACTCGGGTCGAAGAACACCGAATAGGCGATCATCTCCAGCAGCAGCCGCCCGTCACTCACGAAGCCCGCGGCGGGAAGCGTGTCGTTTTCGCTTTTCACGGCGGCGGCGATTTCTGCGGAACGAGTGACGATCAGTCCCCCTCTGAGGCTTCCAAGGACCTTTCCGCGACCGAAGCTGAACAAGCCCACATCCCCGCCCGTCCCTGCCAAACGGCCGTCGCGAGTTGCGCCGCATGCCTGAGCTGCATCGTCAATGACGAATGCACCTGTTTCGCGGGCAATCCTTTCGGTTCTCGCGAGGTCATTGACCAGGCCAAAGAGATTGGCGCTGAGGATGCACAAGAGGCGCTCGGAGACCACGCTTTCGAGATGCGCGAAGTCAAAATCGAGCCTGCCGGGGTCAATTTCAATGGGCAACAATTGGAGGCCAGCGCGCGCCACCGCGGCGGGAACTGAGAAACAGACGTAAGCCGGTACTGCCACCACCTTTCGATCCGGACGAAGGCGGTGCAACGCGCGCAGGATGGTGTAAAGGCCAGCGCGCCCGGAAGAAGTCCCATAAGCGAATGGAACGCCCAGCTGGTTCGCGAATTGTCCAACTATTTCGTCACTGTTCCTCCTTTTTCTTACGGCGCGCACCAAGGCGCCCACTATCTGGGATAATCCTAAAGGGGCACCCGCAGGGGGGATGAAGCGAAGCATCGCGCATTCCTCTCACGCCGGCGCTGGCCGCCACGATGGGTCGGTTGCGGTGGGCGGGCCGTATTCCTGCCCGGGCCTCCTGCGAGAGCAGGCCGTGTGCAACCCCGAGCTGAGCCCCAACAGCACCCACAGGTGGGGATAATAGAGCACGGCGACAAAGGCGCCGCTGGCCAGATAGCCCACCATGGCGAGATCCAGCCCGCAGGCCAGGCAGAACTCAAAGCTCCGGCGGTTCGTGGGATCCTCCCCAAGCAGGCGCTTGCGCGTCCGGGAATTCGTCACGAATGACAAGATCCAGAGCCCCACGAAGGGCGCGGTTCCAAGGATGCCCAGCTCCGACAGGGCCTGGATATAGATGCTGTGCGGGACATAAGCACGGGCGGGACCTTCATCGTCTAAATACTCCGCCACGCGCACGTTAGCGAAATTCGCTAGGCCGACGCCCATCAGGGGGTGATCGCGGAACATTTTGAGACCCGCTTTCCAGAAAATGATCCGGCTGCTTGCGGTGGGGTCCTGCTGGTAATTGATCGCGGACCTGAAACGCTCCTTGCTCGCCTCAGGCAACACAAAGAAGATGCCCGGGAGAAACAGGATCACCATCAAGAATGCTGCCGACTTTCGCACGGTCCTGACCCACGCAACAAGCAGAATGCAGATTGCACCCACGACTGCTCCTCGAGAACCACACACGAGAATGGCGAGTAGCAGAACTGGCACACAAGCAAGGAGCAAGAATCGCCAGAGGCCCTTCGGCCTGGAAAACAGAAGCATGGTGGCAATCGGCCAGACAACGCACATCGCCACCCCATAATCCGCGGAATTAGAGAAAAAGCCCGTCGATCCCGCCCGCGCTCCTTCCCTGACGGCGACCATTTCGTCTCCCCAGTACGCCCGGGAGTTGTAAAAGTATCGGATACCGGCTTGCGCGAGTTTGAGATTGAGTAGAAGCAACAAAAACACAAAAATCTTCACCCGCCAACTGCTGATTACAATCCGAGCGATGAGAAAGTAAATGACGCCCCATTTGAGCAGGTCGAGATAGGCATCCCACGCCAAGTCAAGGTACGTAGCAAAGAGCATGGAGAAAAAAACTCCCAAGAGTAGGAGACCTACCATGATGTCCAGGGCGCGCGGCATTGATCGGTCGCCCCCGCGTAAACGTGGTGAGAGAACCCAGCCCAACGCCGCGACCAGAATTACGACCTTGCCGATATAGATGGTGCGGAAGATTTCGTAGGACATGGGCAACCGCATGTACTCGACGATCACGTAGCCCAAGATCCCGACGAAGGCCAGGCTCCAGCGGGGCTCGGTTAGACGTGCTGCCTCCGCAGCGGGAGTCGTGGGGGGTGCCTCGGCGGGTTGTACAGTCGCCAGTTCTTTCACCATCAAAGTCTCTTCGTGAACCTAATGTTCGCTGTTGGCGGGCGCATCGCTAACGGGTACTACGACGGGTACATCCGCAACCGCCTTCATGTTGGCGCCCTCCACGTTCTGGATTCAGTCTCCATCTTTCTCCACGAGATCTCTGAATGTGATCAACCCGAAGTCCGTGATCAGCCGCCGCAACTTGGGCTCAGTGCTCGCCAGATTGACGTAGGACTTGAACCTTCTCACCGCGCCCATCCGCAGCCGGGGGTGGTCGGGGTCGACCTCCCGCGGGTGGACATAGAAGACGACGGGGCGGCCTTCGCGCTGCACGCGCGTCGTCATGCGCTTGATCAGGAAGTAGGGGAAGAGCCTCAGATAACCTCCCCCGAAGAAGCACAGGGGTTTGCCGAGAACCTTGGTGACGGTGATCGGGAACTCCGTCAGCACGCCCTGCGAGGTCTGAACCGTGTAAGGGGCAAGTTGCGCGCCGTCCATGCCCCCGTGCTCTCGCGGAGCAGGGAAGACCGAAGAATCGTACCGGAATCCTGCTTCCACCAAGGTCTCAAAGAACCAGGGCGTCTTTTCCGTGACCGAGAAACCCGAGGAGCGATAGCCGAAGATGGAATGTCCCACAATCCCTTCCAGAATCTCCTTGGATCGACGCGCGTCCTGCAGGAACTCTTCCCGGGTCATCTCGTAAACCAGCCGATGGGCGTAGCCGTGGGAAGCCACTTCGTGGCCGCGGTGGTCGGCTTCCTTGACCAGATGCGGGTATTTCTCGGCCACCCAACCCAGGAAAAAACAGGTCACGCGGACGTCGTGCTCGCTGAAGATGTCCAGCAATTTGAGAAAATTCTTCTCGACGCGGGATGGTAAGGCATCCCATTCCGACAGGGGTGGGGTTGACGGGACATCCAGAATGTGGAACCAGTCCTCAACGTCTACTGTAAAGATGCACTTCATACCAGTCCTAGCGGGACCCCCTGCCCAGCAACAGAACCTTGATGGTTCGGAACGCAATCAGGAGGTCCAGGCCCAACGACATGTTCTTGATGTAGAAGAGGTCGTAGGCGAGTTTTTCGGCATTGTCCTCCAAGGTGGCGCAATACCCGTGGTTGATTTGTGCCCAACCGGTTGCGCCGGGCTTCACCATCCAGCGTTGGCTATAAAACGGGATCTTCCCAGCGAGTTCCCACTCCTGGTCCGGCACGAAGGGCCGGGGTCCGATAAAGTACATGTCGCCGCGCAGGATGTTGTAGAGTTGCGGTAGCTCATCGAGGCGCGTGCGTCGCAGCCAGCGCCCGACCCGGGTGAAGCGATGATCGTTTTCTTCCGCCGGCCGGAACTGGGCAGCGGGGTCGGGATCCACCTTCATCGAGCGGAACTTGAAAAGGTCAAAAAGCCGTCCGTCCTGTCCGACCCTTTTCTGGCGGAAGATGATGGGGCCCTCCGAATCCAGTTTGAGAGCGATCGCGATCAGCCCCATCAAGGGCAGGGCGAAGACCAGGCCCACGACCGAAAGCACGATCGACATCATGCGTTTGTAAACGAGGACGAGCTGCGAAACGGGGTAGCCGCGGGAAAAGATCAGCCAGCTCAGGCGCAGGGAATCCAGCGGCAGCTTGCCCGTCAGAGTTTCGTACACGTCATTGCCATCCTGAACCAGGATGCCGCGCGTTTTAAGGCGCAGAAGGTCTTCGACGGGGAGCCGGCCGCGGCGCTCCCCCATCGCGACGATCACCTGAGCCACTCGTTCCCGTTCGATCACCGCCTGGAGATCCTCGATGCTGCCTAGACGCGGGAGCCCGTTCGTGGCAGCGGCAGAATCCGCCGCCTCGCCCACGTACCCGGCAAGCGTCACGCCCCATTCTGGTCGTTTCGCGATTTCAGCGCTCAAGGAGGCCACCTGCGGGCCCGTTCCCAGCAGCAGGGCGCGCCGCGCCAGGTGGGGCGACGCGTTTACGATGAAGAAGAGCTTTCGCCAGATGGCCAGAAGAATCCCCGCGAACAGGATGCCCATGACAAAAATGCCGGCTTGCAGCCGCGCCCCCGGCAACACATAGGAGATAGGCGCCATAATCAAACACGCCGAGCCCAGGACCTGGATGAGCCGGGTCAGCACTTCGCGCGGATTGCTGATGATCAGCGAATCGTACAGGTCGAAGTAATAAAGACAGATCAGGCATACGCCTGCCGCCAGGGCCACCCGGCCGTAACCACCTTCATAATTCAAATAAATAAATGTATCCTGCCCGTACTGCAGGTACACGGCGGCCACAAAGGACCCGAAGACAAGCGCGGCCTCGCCGACCAGCAAGAGCAAGACCCGCGTGGGATAATAGACACTGAAGAGACGAACCACGATGGATTACCCCTTGGCCTTCTTTCCGTTTCGCGCGCCGCGGTAGTATCCGTAGTAATAACGGCTCCCGGTGGAATTCATATCGACGCGATTCAGGACGACGCCCAGGAGCCGGAATTTCTTGAATTGCTCCCGAGTCTTCTGCGCCATATCAAACGGTGTCTTCCCGGCGGCCACCACCATCACCACGCCGTCACAAAATTCCGCCAACAAGCTGGCATCGGACATTGCGACGGCCGGCGGCGAGTCCATGATGATCCAGTCAAACAGCGGCGTGAGGTGCTCCAACAGCAGCTTGAGTCGGCCGTTCGCGATCAACTCGGCCGCATTGGGTGCAGTCTTACCCCCCGGGATGAAATACAGGTTGTCGATCGGACCGCGTTGGAGAATGGAGAGTTCATCCGCCTCGCCGCGGAGGTATTCGGTTAACCCGGGCGAGAGGTTGGTCCCGAGAACCGTGTGCAGCCTGGACCAGCGCAGGTCAGCGTCAACGAGCAAGGCGCGGCGTTCCCGCTGCCGAACAATCGCGTGCGCGAGGTTCACCGCCACATACGTCTTGCCCTCTTGCGGCAAGGCGCTGGTCACGAGTACCTTGCGGAGCGGCCCGGCATCCCGGCTTTGATAGAGTTTGGAGCGCAGGGAGCGGAATTCCTCCGTCCCGAGTCTGGCATCGGTTCCCTGGTAGGCTATAACCTTCTCGGGATCCGGCTTCCAGTTGGCCACGGAGACGCGGGTTTGCAGGGCGTCCAGCGTGGGCCCTTGCGCGAGGAGGGCAGCGCGCGAGGAGGCCACCGGTTTCTCTCCCGGCAGGGCGACCGACGGGCCCGTTGTGGCCGCGGGAGGTTGCGCCACTTCCATCGTGCTGCCGGATGAGGCCGGGCGATGGAGGTTTCGCTCCTCTTCAGCCTTTTTTAGTGCGTCGTGAATTCGACTCATAGAGCTCTCTCCGTGCTGCCCGCGCACTCAGTGTGAGCGTCGCAGTTTGCTCGTCACAATCCCAGCCTGCGGCGAGGCTTGCCCCCGCGGCGCCCCATCCTGCCACGGGGCTTGGCCCGACGAGACCACCGGACCAATCATGTCCAGCTCAAACTCCTTCGCCAATCCCATCACAATGTCTGGCCCGATCACCGCCTTTTGGTCGGCAAAGCCGCTGATCAAGGCATGCTCTGCGAGTAGGTTGATCACGCGAGGAATACCGTGGGAAAACCGGTGAATCGTTTCTACGGCCTCTGGCGAAAAGATCGGCCGCCCGTCCCAGCCTGCCACTCGCAGGCGCTGGGCAATGTATCGCGGGGTTTCTTCGGCGCTGAGGGGATAGGTCTTGCTGCGCAAGGTAATTCGTTGCCGAAGCTGCCTGAACTGCGGTTGCCCCAGTTTGCGCTCCAGCTCGGGCTGCCCGGAGAGGACGATCTGAAGGAGCTTTTCCGACGCAGTCTCAAGGTTGGTGAGCAATCGCACCTCTTCCAGCACGTCCACGGGAAGATTCTGGGCCTCGTCCACGATCAAGACGGTGGTTCCGCCAGCCTGGTAGCGCTCGAGAAGCCACTGGTTCAGCCGCATCAACATCTGACTCTTGACCCGCGGCTCCGTGGGCAGGCCAAAATCGGCCAGCATGAAATCAAAGAACTGGATGGTGTTGAGGCGGGAATTGAAAATGAATGCCGACGCAATTCCTTGCTGCCGCAAGCTCTCGAGCAGCTTGTTGAGCAACGTGGTTTTGCCGGTTCCCACTTCCCCCGTCAGCAAGACGAACCCCTTGCGATGCTCGACGCCGTAGTGCAGGCACGCCAGGGCCTCCTGGATATGTTCGGTCACAAACAAGAACCGCGGATCCGGGTTTACATTGAACGGGTTCTCCGTCAGGCCGTAGAATTTCTTGTACATTCCCGAGTTCCAGCCTCCTCAGTTGTCCTTGGCGGGCAAAGACCTGCGTCGCCTATTGCGTGGGATGCAGCCACTCCCCGGCGGAGAAATCCACACGGCGCGTGATGATGGCTCCCGCCCTCATTTCGAAAGTTCCCTCGTAGATCCTCGAGTTAGGCAATTGGATCCGATACTTGTGGGTTCCCGCCCCCAGCGTGGCCTGAACCGGACTGGGATTGAACGGGCCCCCGTCGATCGAGACAGCGAGTCCCGGCGGATTGGTGATGATGTTGATCTCGCCGCCCGCGGCTTTGAGTTGGGCATGGAAGGCCGCAGTTCGCCCGGTTTGGATAATCACTTGCCCTGCCACATCGTCATAACCCGGTTTGGATACGACCACCCTGTGCGGCCCAACCGGTAAGTTGGAAAACTCGCGAGGCGTTACCCAATCGGGCGAAGACCGACCGTCGATGGTGATTCTTGCCCCCTCCAGGTTCGCCCGCACCACCATGCCGCCCACGCTCGGGACTGCCGAGGCGTCCGAGGCAACTCGCGGCTGTGCAGGTGCAGCGGTTTGAGCCCGAGCAGGGGCGGGCGGCAGCACTCGCTCGCGTCGCGCAGACGGTCCCAGAGGTAGTCGCGCTTCTGCCTTGCTTTCCGGCTGCACGCTCCTCTCGGCCGGTGGCGTGATCGAGGCGGGGGGAGCCTGAACTGGGCCGGCGCTGGGTGCGGCCGGTGGAGACTCGGACGGGGCCTGCGGTTGCGGGGTCAGTTCGGCAACTGGGGGTGAAACCCGCGCCGCTTGTTCGCTTGGTGAAGCTCGCTTGAGGATCAGAATGGCCCCGACTCCTCCCAGGATCACGGTTGCGAGCAGACCCACCCAAAGCAGCCACGCCTGGGCCCGCATCCGTCGGGTCTCAACCTTGGGGGCGGGCGGGATGATGACGAGCTTCGCCGCCGGCGGCGCGGGTTTGACCGAGGGCGGTTTGGGCTCAGGCTTGGGGGTTGCCTCACTCCCTCTCAGTGCCTGCAGAATCTCGTCATCCGACGCGCTCATGTCCCGCGGCGTGACTCCGCGCTCCGGAGGAAGCATTGACGCCGAAGCGCGCGGACTAGGTTTGAGGGCTTCCTCGACCTTCTCCGGACCGGTTGTGGCTTGGGACTCCTCCCAATCGCGGGAGGTCGCCGGCGCGGCTGCGGGGCCTGGGGCAGGGACTGGTCTCTCGGCCCGCCGTTCGCCGGACGCGGCTGTTCGCGGCCCAGCCGCCCCTGAGGTCGCATACGGCGCTCTGGCCGCAGGCGGCGAAAAGTAGGGTCTGTCTGGCGCGGCGGTCCGCTGAGCCGAAGTCCCCCGCTCGGGTTTGCGACCTCTCTCCAGTATGTCGTCCGGAGAGGGCTCCAGAGGGGGCGGCGCCGTGGCAGGATAGATATCCAGCTCGAGTTCGCGCGCGGCCGCCTCCACCATGGCGCCCGAGATGATCGTCTTGTGGTCGGCGTAGGCGTTAATCAGCGAGTCCTCGCAGAGGATGTTGATCACTCGCGGGATCCCTTCCGAGTAGTGATGCAGGGCTTCGATAGCCTCGCGGGTGAAGATTTCCCGACCATCGCTGCCGGCCACGCGCAGGCGCGTCGCAACGTATTCCTGCGTCTCCGCGAGCGACAGGGGATGGGTCTTGGTGCGCAAGGTAATGCGCTGTCGAAGCTGCCGGAATTCCGGCAGCCGGAGTTTCATATCCAGCTCCACCTGGCCGGCGAGGATGATCTGCAGAAGCTTGCCGGTGGGCGTTTCAAGATTGGTCAGCAGGCGGATTTCTTCGAGCAGTTCGGGCGACGCATCCTGCGCCTCGTCGACAATCAGCACCGCCGTCGTGCCCGCTTTGTACCGCTCAAGCAGCCAGCTATTCAACTCCGCCAGAATTGCGCTTTTCAGTCGCGACTGGCAGTTGACCCCGAAGTCCGACAACGTATAGTCAAGAAACTGGAAGGGATTCAGCCGCGGGTTAAACACGAACGCCGAGGGGATCTGTTCCTGCCGCAACCATTCGAGGAGCTTGTTCAGCAGCGTGGTTTTTCCGGTTCCGACGTCTCCGGTCAACAGGGCAAAGCCCTTACGGGCCTGGACGCAATAAGTCATGCACGCCAGGGCCTCCTGCGTGTGCGGCGTCAGGTAGAGATACCTGGGGTCGGGCGTGACGTTAAACGGGTTGTCCTGGAGCCCAAAGAACTGTTTGTACATGCGTTTGGCTTCTTATGCTTCCCCTCTTGCTTCCGGTTGTGATCGCTTGCGCGGCCAGCGCATCCAGAGTCGTCCCTTGCCCTTGTGGCCGTCTTCCGCCACGGGAATAAGCGCCAGGGTTGGCATTTGCAGGAAGAACTTGACGTCCCCTTCGGTGCGGAGCGACTTGTCTCTCATTTCGAGCAGCAGGCTGATTCCCAAGCCCAGAGCCAGCCCCACACCCAATCCCGCGGCGGCGAACAGCGGACGATTCGGGAAGGAGGGACTCTCGGGAAGATTCGCCGTATCCATCACCCGAAACTGCTCGCCCTGCTGGCGGAGTTCCAGGTTCGTCGCCATCTTGGACTGGCTCTCCTTGGCCAGCAGGTCGTTATAGAACTCGAGGGCCGTCTGGTAATCGCGTGTCAACTCCTTGAACTGCTGCTCGACGCTGGGGCTGAGGGAGAGGCGCGACTGATAAGTCCCAATCTGCTGTTGCAGTCGGGCCTGGTCCCGAGTTTTCCCCGCAATGGTTTGGTCCAACTGACGAATCTGGGCTCGCAACTGCTGGATCTGTAGCGGCTCACGTTGCGGCGCCTTGCTCTCGGTCGGAACCGCCGGCTCCGGTTTCGGGGTGTCGGCGGCCTCGAGCTTCCTCTGCACTTCTGCGATGTCGTTTTTCAGCTTGATGACGTCCGGATGATCGTCGGTATACCGCGCCTGGGCGATGAGGAGGTTGTTCTGGAGAGTCGCGAGTTGGTTCTGCAGGGCGTCCGGCGGCGGGGCGCCGGCCCCAGCCGGG
>Ga0073934_10003767_pt1 | contig 26940 bp, 25 predicted proteins | sample LarsenN4metaG_FD_76834 | JGI IMG/M metagenome (GOLD analysis project Ga0073934, IMG submission 76834) | Hot spring sediment bacterial and archeal communities from British Columbia, Canada, to study Microbial Dark Matter (Phase II) - Larsen... ... | reverse complement strand
TTCATCAGGTCGGCCAGGTCGGTGATGTTCTGCTCGCTGATCAGGTTCTCGATCATGCCGATGCGCTCCAGGCGCGAGCCGGCGCGCAGCGCCTCGGCGACCTCGCTGGCCTCGACGCCGGCCACCGCGGCGAGCGCCGCGTAGGCCTCGTGCGCGTTGCTGACCTTGAACTCGACGAGCAGGCCGCGCAGGTCGCGCTGCCAGCGCGCCAGCGTGCCGTACAGCAGCAGCGCGCGCTCGGCCGGGTTGAGCTGCAGCAGGCCGGCCAGCGCGTCGATGTTCTTCTGCACCAGCGTGCTTTCCTTCTTCAGCCGGCGCGCCAGCCACTCGCAGGTGGCGCCGAGCACGGCGAGCAGGTCCTTGGGCGCGTCCTTGACGTACTCGTCGAGGTAGAAGAACAGCGTGCCTTCCTCGTACGGCCCGCGCCAGGGGCCGTAACGCGCGACGAAGGCCTCGTCGGCCAGCGCCTCGTGGCCGCGCCACAGCGTGTTGCCCTTGCAGCGCGTGACGAGGTAGCCGCGCACGCGCGCCAGCACCGGCAGCGGCCACACGAGGTGGCGGCCGACGATGGCCAGCAGGCTGTTCCAGTCGCGCCGCAGGTTGAAGCGCCCGGCCTGGCGCAGCGTGAGCGTGAGCACGAAATGCGAGCACAGCAGATCCATCACCGGCGCTTCGGCGAGGCCGGGGGAGAGGATCTGGCGTGCTTCGATCGGCGCACGGGCCATGCGCTGCCCCTTGAGGAAAACCGCGACCGATCTTGTCGCAGGCGGGGCCGGGGCACAAGCCCCGGGGCGGCGCGCGCCCCTCGGTGCGTCCTGGCGCGTCCCGGCGCGCCCTCAGCGCGTCTTCAGTGCATCAGCACCGGCTGCTGGGCCAGCACGGTGAAGCCGGCGATGTAGTCGTCCAGCGCCTCCATGCTCGGGCCGTCCTGCGCCGAGCCGGCCACGATGTCGCGCACGCCGGCCTCGAAACGTTCGGCCATCAGGCCCTCGAGGTAGATCTCGCGGCGCGCGAACTTGTCGACGATCTCGTAGCCGCCACGTGCCAGCGCGCCGTCGGCGGCGGGCACGTCGAACTGCACGACGACGTAGGCATCCGAGTTGTAGAGCAGTTGCATGGTGCTGCAAGACCCTCCAGGCCGCCTGACGTGGGTGCGGCGGCCCGCCTTTCAAGGCCGGGTTTCATGGCATCTGCAACGCGGTGAGCGACAGCTCGGTGGCCTCGCCCGCCGGCCACGCCTGCAGGCGCAGGCGCACCGGCAGGTGGCGGCGCGCCGGGTCGAGCCAGACGTCGGCCCGCACGTCGTAGGCGCGGCGCGGCTCGCGGACGAAGTGCAGCGCCTCGACCGGCGCGCCGTCGGCCCCTTCGAGCGGCACGCGACCGGCGGCGGTGAAGGTCCAGACCACGGCGTCGCCACGCGCGCCCACCACCAGCATCGACACCTGGGCCCCGGCCCGGCCGAGCGCCGGCGTGGCCTCGACGATGGCGGCCAGCTGGATCAGCCAGCTCGCGCGGTCCTGCACGCCGGGAACGAGCGGCAGCTCGACGCTCGGCCCGGAGAAGGTGATGCGGCCGCCGGCGGCCTCGTCGCGCTGGAAGTTCGCAGCCAGCAGCTCGCGGGCGCGGCGGCGCACGGCGAAGCGCTCGGGCGCCAGGCCATGCGCGTCGATGCGGCCGCGGCTCGTCCAGCCGAAGGCCTCGCGATCGCCGAAGGTGCCGCTCAGGGCCAGCTCGTAGCGCGCGCCGTCGAGCACCCAGCGCAGCTCGGCGCTGCCGGCGGCCTGGTTGCGCCGCAGCGCGTAGTGCAGGCGCAGCGAGGGCGGCGGCTGCGTGGCGTAGGTGGGCAGCGGCCGGCCGCCGACGTCGGCGTCGGTGGAGGATTCGGCGGCGGGCTCCGCCGAAGATCGGGCGGCGGGCGCGGCGACAGGCTCAGCGCGCCCGGGCTGCGCGGGCGTGGCCGCCGCCACGCGTCGCACCGGCGCCGGCGCCGGCGCAAGCGGCCGCGCCGGCGCCGCCGCCGCATCGACGCCCGACTGCCCGCGCGGCGCCACGATCTGCCGCACGCTCAGCGGCCGCACGCCGGGCTCGCGCAGCGGCGGCCCGGCGCCGAACGGCAGCCCGAGCAGCACCAGCGCGTGCAGCAGCACCACGCACGCACCGACCGCAAGTGCCAAACCCGCACGCGCCGGCCGCAGGCCCTTCGGCAAGAGGATGCTCGGCGCGTCGGAGCCCACCCCACAATACTGCCACCGCGCCCCGGCGCGAACACCCCGAGCATGAAACTCGCCACCCTGAAAGACGGCTCGCGCGACGGCCAGCTGGCCGTCGTCTCGCGCGATCTCGCCACCGCCCACTTCGCCAGCGGCATCGCCGGCACGCTGCAGCGCGCGCTCGACGACTGGAACTTCATCGCCCCGCAGCTGGAGGACCTGTACGCCACGCTCAACGGCGGCAAGGCGCGCCACGCCTTCCCGTTCGAGCCGGCGCGCTGCATGGCGCCGCTGCCGCGCGCCTTCCAGTGGGCCGACGGCTCGGCCTACCTGAACCACGTCGAACTGGTGCGCAAGGCGCGCGGCGCCGAGGTGCCGGCCAGCTTCTACGAAGACCCGCTGATGTACCAGGGCGCCAGCGACGACCTGCTCGGCCCCAACGACGACGTGCCCTTCATGCCCGAGGCCGGCGCCGACTGGGGCATCGACTTCGAGGCCGAGGTCGCGGTGGTCACCGGCGACGTGCCGATCGGCGCCGGCCCCGAGCAGGCGCTCGAAGGCGTGCGCCTGCTCATGCTGGTCAACGACTGGAGCCTGCGCAACCTGATCCCGGCCGAGCTGGCCAAGGGCTTCGGCTTCTTCCAGAGCAAGCCGGCCACCGCCTTCGGCCCGGTGGCGGTGACGCCCGACGAGATCGGCGCCGCCTGGCAGGGCGGCCGCGTGCACCTGCCGATCACCAGCACCTGGAACGGCCAGCGTTTCGGCCACTGCGACGCCGGCCCGGAGATGACCTTCCACTTCGGCCAGCTCATCGCCCACGTGGCGCGCACGCGGCGCCTGGGTGCCGGCTCGATCGTCGGCAGCGGCACCGTGAGCAACAAGGACTGGAGCCGCGGCTGCTCGTGCATCGCCGAGAAGCGCGCCATCGAGACCATCGAGAGCGGCGCGCCGAAGACCGCCTTCATGCAGTTCGGCGACCGCATCCGCATCGAGATGACGGGCGCCGACGGGCAGAGCGTGTTCGGCGCGATCGACCAGCGCGTCGTCGCCCTCGCCCGCTGAAGAGCGCATGCGCGAGCTGCCCGGCTGGCTCAAGCACGCCACGGCGTGGCTGCTGATCGGCACCGCGGTGCTGCTCGCCGTGCAGGCCTGGCAGGCGCGCCGGCAGGCGGCGCAGTTCGTGCTCTCGGGCGCCGGCGCGATCGAGATCCGGCGCGACGTCGACGGCCACTACCACTGGCCCGGGCGCATCGCCGGGCGCGAGATCGAGTTCCTCGTCGACACCGGCGCCACGCGCACCGCCATCCCCGCGGCGCTGGCCGAGCGGCTCGGGCTCGAGTCGATCGGCAGCGCCCAGTCCAGCACCGCCGGCGGCGTGGTCACCGGCAGCGTGGTGCGCGCCGACATCGAGCTCCGGGGCGGCGTGCGCGTCGAGCGGCTGCGCGTGGTGGCGCTGCCCGACCTGGCCTCGCCGCTGCTCGGCATGGACGTGCTCGGGCGGCTGCAATGGCGCCAGGAAGGCGGCGTGCTGCGCATCGAGCCGCCGGGCGGGGGCCGCTCGTGAGGGCCTGGGCCCGGGCGCTGCGCGCGGCGGCCATCGTGGCGCTGGCCGCCGCGATGGCCTCGGCCTGGGCCAAGGGCAGCGACGACGAGGATCCGGCGTTCGCGGCGCCGCCCCCGGCGCCGGCCGCGCCGGCGCCCATCGCGGCACCCGCGCCGCCGCCTCGGCGCCGGCGGAGACGCGCCCCGCGCCGACCTCCTCAGCGACCACCGTAGCGACCCCCGCGCCCACCCCCGCCGCGGTGGCTTCCGCTCCGATACGCTGCCCGCCGCCCCTCACCGCCAACGCCGGCGGCCCGCCGCGCGACCGCGGCCTGCTCTGGCGCATCACGCGCGACGGCCGCAGCTCGTGGCTGTTCGGCACGGTGCACATCGGCCGCCCGGGCTGGCGCGCCTTCGGCCCGCGCACCGCCGCCGCGCTGCGCGAGAGCGACCTGCTGGCGCTCGAGATCGACCCCACCGACCCGGCGGTGATCGCGGCGCTGATGATCGGCCACGAAGGGCTCACCCTCACGCCGACGCTCGCGGCGCGGCTGGCCAGCGCCATCGAGCGCGCCTGCCTGCCGGCCAGCGCGCTGGCCGCGCTGCACCCGGTGCTGCAGGCGACCACGCTGACCGTGCTCGACGCGCGCTGGCTCGGGCTCGACCCGGCCTACTCGCTGGAGATCCTGCTGGCCGAGCGCATCAGGAGCGAGAAGGCGCCGGCCGGCGCTGCCGGCGTGTCGGCCAACAAGGGCGCGCGGGCCACGCGCAGCGCGGCCGGTGCGCCGGCGCCGCGCAACCGCATCGTCTCGCTCGAGACGGTGGAGGCGCAGAAGGCGGCCCTGGTGCCGCGCGACGCCGCCGAGGCGCTGGCGCTGGTCGACCTCAGCCTGGCGCAGATCGAGGACGGCACCAGCCGCCGCGTGCTCGAGCGCCTGGTGCGCGCCTGGGAGCGCGGCGACCTCGCCGAGCTGGAAGACTACGGCCGCTGGTGCGAGTGCGCCGCCAGCGACGACGAGCGCCTGTTCATGCGCCGCCTGATCGACGAGCGCAACGGGCCGATGGCCGACGCCATTGCGGCCTGGCACGCCGGCGGCCAGCGCCTCTTCGCCGCCGTCGGCGCGCTGCACATGACCGGCGAGGCGGCGCTGCCGAAGCTGATGGAGGCGCGCGGCTTCCGCGTCGAGCGCATCACCTTCGCCCCCTGAGGCGCGCGCAATCGGCGCACAATGGGCGCCACGATTGCGGAGGTGCTTGGCCATGGTGGTGCCGACCGACTTCACGAAGATGGTGCCCGGCTTCGATTTCCTGCAGGGCCTGATGAAGAACGCCGGCGCGGGGCTGCCCAGCATGGGCCAGTGGATCGCGCCGACCCTCAACCCCGAGGAGCTGGACAAACGCATCGAGGAGCTGCGCACGGTGCAGTTCTGGCTCGAGCAGAACGCCAAGCTGCTGGCCACCACGATCCAGGCGCTCGAGGTGCAGCGCATGACGCTGTCCACGCTCCAGACGATGAACCTGCCGCTGGCCGATCTGCGCGACGCGCTGACGCTGCCGGCGGCGCGGTCGGCGTCGGCGTCCACGCCCGCGGCGGCACCCGCGGCCGCACGCGCCGTACCACCCGCATCCGCCGCACCCGCCCGCCGCAAGCCACCGGCACCGCGCGCCGCAGCGGCAGCCGCCAACGGCAAATCCACCGCCGCGGCCGTCGACCCGATGCAGTGGTGGGGCGCACTGACCCAGCAGTTCACCGAACTGGCCGCCAAGGCGGTGCGCGACACCAGTGGCGAGGCCGCGCGCCAGCTCGCCGGCGCGGTGGTCAAGCAGGGCATCGACAGCGCCGGGCAGACGCTGAAGAAGGCGGTCGGCACGCCGGCCAAGGTGGCGGCGCAGATGGCCCGGGCCACGGTGGCGAACGTGGCGAACGCCGCCAACGCCACGAATGCCGCGAATGCCGCGAACGCGGCCAGCGCGGCGAGAGCGGCGAGCGCAGCGAAAGCGCCCCGTCCCGCCGGCCGCGCCACGCGCCGCAGCAAGGGCTGAGCACGGCCTGAACCGGCCCCGGCACGCTGACAGGCGAGCGAACGCCATGGCCCCGTCCTTCCTCGTCGGCCACGCCACGCACCCGGACTGGCGCGCCGCGCTCGCGCTCGCCACGGCGCAGGTCGAGGCCGGCAGCGCGGCGCTCGAGGCGAGCGGCGCGCCACCGCTCTCGCTCGGCTTCGTCTACTTCAGCGACCACTACGCCGCCGAGGCCGAGGCCCTGCTCGCCGCGCTGCGCCAGCGCTGGCCGCGGCTGGCCTGGGTCGGCTCGGTGGGCGTCGGCGTGGCCGCCGGCGGCACCGAGTACATCGGCGAGCCGGCGCTGGCGATCATGCTGGCGCCGCTCGCCGCCGGGCGCTTCGAGGTCTTCTCGGGCGCGCGCAAGCTGCACGCCATCGAGCCCTACACCGCGCTCGTGCACGCCGACCCGGGCACGCCCGACGTGGCCGAGCTGATCGTCGAGATGAGCGACCGCACCGCCTCGTCCTACGTGTTCGGCGGCCTGGCCAGCTCGCGCGGGCGCCGCGTCACCATCGCCGACGGCGTCTGGGAAGGCGGCCTGTCCGGCGTGGCCTTCTCGCGCGAGGTGGCGCTGCTGTCGCGCGTCACGCAGGGCTGCCAGCCGGTGGGCGCCACGCGGCGCATCACCGCCTGCGAGGGCCACCTGGTGCTCGAACTGGACGGCCGGCCGGCGCTGCCGGTGCTGCTGCACGACCTCGGCATCGACGGCCTCGGCCGCATCCGCGAGGCGCTGCCGCGGCTGCGCGCCACGCTGGCCGGGCTCACCGACCCCGGCGCCGCGCCGCTGGCGCGCGGCGGCCAGTTCGGCGTGGACACGCGAGTGCGCCACCTGATCGGCCTGGAGCCGGCGCGCCAGGGCGTGGCGCTGGCCGAGCGCGTGCAGACGGGCATGGCGCTCGCGTTCTGCCAGCGCGACGTGGCCGCCGCGCGGCGCGACCTGGTGCGCATCTGCAGCGAGCTGCGCGACGAGGTCGAGTCGCTGCCCGAGCCGGCCTGGCAGGGCGAGGCCGAACCCGCCGGGCCGCGCGAGGGCGCCTCGCGCATCCAGGGCGCGCTGTACATCAGCTGCGCCGGGCGCGGCGGGCCGCATTTCGGCGCCCCCTCGGCCGAGCTGCAGATCGTGCGCCGCGCGCTCGGCGAGGTGCCGCTGGTCGGCTTCTTCGCCGGCGGCGAGATCGCGCACCACCATCTGTACGGCTACACCGGCGTGCTCACCGTCTTCACCGAACACGGCGCCCTGCAGTCAAAGCTGTGATGACCGCACGGCGGGCGCGGCCGGCTGGGCAGCCGCGCGGGCCTGGCTTAGAGTCGCCGCCAGCATGAACGCCCCTGCCGCCTCCGCCCCGGTCGCTGGCGCCGAACGGGCCGCCCGCCAGCAGCAGGTGGTGGCCGCGCTGAGTCGGCTGCTGCCCGCGCACGCCCTGCTCTGGCAGAGCGAGGACACCGTGCCCTACGAGTGCGACGGCCTCACCGCCTACCGCGAGCGGCCGCTCGTGGTGGCGCTGCCGGAGACCGAGAGCGAGGTGGCCGCCGTGCTGCGCGCCTGCCACAAGCTCGAGGTGCCGGTGGTGGCGCGTGGCGCCGGCACCGGGCTGTCGGGCGGCGCGCTGCCCAATGCGATGGGCGTGACGCTGTCGCTGGCCAAGTTCAACCGCATCGTGCTCGTCGACCGCGTGGCGCGCACCGCCACCGTGCAGTGCGGTGTGCGCAACCTCGCCATCAGCGAGGCGGCGGCGCCGTTCGGGCTGTACTACGCGCCCGATCCGTCGAGCCAGATCGCCTGCACGATCGGCGGCAACGTGGCCGAGAACAGCGGCGGCGTGCACTGCCTGAAGTACGGCCTCACGCTGCACAACGTGCTGCGCGTGCGCGGCTTCACGGTGGAGGGCGAGCCCATCGAGTTCGGCTCGGCGGCGCTCGACGCGCCGGGCCTCGACCTGCTGCCGCTGATGGTGGGCAGCGAGGGCATGCTCGCGGTGGCCATCGAGGTCACGGTCAAGCTGGTGCCCAGGCCGCAGCTGGCGCGCTGCATCATGGCCAGCTTCGCCGACGTGCGCCAGGCCGGCGACGCGGTGGCCGCGGTCATTGCCGCCGGCATCATCCCGGCGGGCCTGGAGATGATGGACAAGCCGATGACGGCCGCGGTCGAGGCCTTCGTGCACGCCGGCTACGACCTCGACGCCGCCGCCATCCTGCTGTGCGAGAGCGACGGCACGCCCGAGGAGGTGGCCGAGGAGATCGACCGCATGCTCGACGTGCTGTCCGGCTGCGGCGCCACGCGGCTGGAGGTGAGCAAGGACGAGGCGCAGCGGCTGAAGTTCTGGAGCGGGCGCAAGAACGCCTTCCCGGCGAGCGGCCGCATCAGCCCCGACTACATGTGCATGGACTCGACGATCCCGCGCCGGCGCCTGGCCGACATCCTGATCGCCATCGCCGAGATGGAGAAGAAGTACGGCCTCGCCTGCTGCAACGTCTTCCACGCCGGCGACGGCAACCTGCACCCGCTGATCCTGTTCGACGCCAACGACCCCGACCAGCTGCACCGCGCCGAGCTGTTCGGCGCCGACATCCTGGAGACCAGCGTCGCCTTCGGCGGCACCGTGACCGGCGAGCACGGCGTCGGCGTGGAGAAGCTCAACTCGATGTGCGTGCAGTTCTCGCCCGATGAGCGCGAGCAGATGCTGGCCCTCAAGCGCGCCTTCGATCCCAAGGGCACGCTCAACCCGGGCAAGGTGGTGCCCACGCTGGCGCGCTGCGCCGAGTACGGCCGCATGCACGTGAAGAAGGGGCTGCTGCCGTTCCCGGAGCTGGAGCGCTTCTGATGGCGGCGGCCCCGGAGCCCGCGCTCGCCCGCCTCGTCGACCAGGTGCTCACCGCGCGCGCCCAGCACGTGGCGCTGGACATCCGCGGCGGCGGCAGCAAGGTCTTCTACGGCGAGGCCGCGCGCGGCGAGCCGCTCGACGTGAAGGCGCTCGCCGGCATCAGCAGCTACGAGCCGAGCGAGCTGGTGGTCACGGCGCGCGGCGGCACGCCGCTGGCCGAACTGGAGGCGGCGCTGGCCGCGAAGGGCCAGTGCCTGCCGTTCGAGCCGCCGCGCTTCGCGCCCGGCGGCACCGTCGGCGGCATGGTCGCCGCCGGTCTGGCCGGGCCGGCGCGCGCCGCGGCCGGCGGCGTGCGCGACTACGTGCTCGGCGCCACGCTGCTCAACGGCAAGGGCGAGGTGCTGAGCTTCGGCGGCCAGGTGATGAAGAACGTGGCCGGCTACGACGTGGCGCGCGCGCTGGCCGGCTCGCTGGGCATCCTGGGCGTCATCTGCGAGGTCTCGCTCAAGGTGCTGCCGGCGCCGGCGGCGAGCAGCACGCTGCGCTTCGAGATGAGCCAGGCGCAGGCCCTGGCGCGGCTCAACGAGTGGGGCGGCCAGCCGCTGCCGCTCAACGCCAGCGCCTGGTGGGAAGGCACGCTGGTCGTGCGCCTGGCCGGTGCCGCCGCGGCCGTGCAGGCGGCGGCCCGCAAGCTGGGCGGCGAGACCATCGAGGCGCCGCTCGCCGCCGCCTTCTGGAACGGGCTGCGCGACCACGGCGACGAGTTCTTCGTCGGTGCCGCGCGGGCCGTGGAGCGCGGCGCCAGCCTGTGGCGCCTGGCCGTGCCGCAGACCGCGCCGCCGCTCGATCTGTCGGGCGAGCTGCTCGTCGAATGGGGCGGCGCCCAGCGCTGGCTGTGCACCAGCACGCCGGCGGCGCAGGTGCGCGAGGCGGCGGCACGCGCGGGCGGGCACGCCACGCTGTTCCGCGGCGCCGACAAGAGCGCCGGGGTGTTCACGCCGCTGGCCGCGCCGCTGGACCGCATCCACCGCGAACTCAAGCGCGCCTTCGATCCCGAAGGCGTGTTCAACCGCGGCCGCATCTACCCCGGGCTCTGAGCCGCATGCCCACGATCCGCAGCCTGCGCTTTCGCGTCGCCAACCCGCCGCTGGCGGTGCCGCACGCCACCGCGGGCGGGCTGGTGGCGAGCTTCCCGATGGTGCTCGCGGAGATCGTGCGCGACGACGGCGTGCGCGGCACCGCCTACGTCTTCACCTACTCGATCGCCTTCGCCGGCCCCGTGGCGCGGCTGCTGCAGGAACTGGCGCCTTCGCTCGTCGGGCAGGACGCGGCGCCGGCTTCGCTTCGCGCGCTGCTGGCGCGGCGCTTCCGCCTCGTCGGCCCGCAGGGCTTCACGATGATGGCGGCGGCCGCGCTCGACATGGCCGCCTGGGACGCCGAGGCGCAGGCCGCGGGCCAGCCGCTTTATGCGCTGCTCGGCGCCGCGCGGCGCGGCACGCCGGGCTACGCGCCGGTGGGAATGAGCGGGCCGGACGGCGCGGCGCGCGAGGCCGCGGCCGGCACGGCGCTCGGCTTTCGCGCCGCCAAGGCCAAGATCGGCTACGCCAGCGTCGACGAGGACCGCGCCGTGGTGCAGGCGATGCGCGCCGCGCTGGGCGCCGGCGGCACGACGATGGTCGACTACAACCAGTCGCTGTCCGTCGACGAGGCCATCCGCCGCGGCCGGGCGTTGGAAGGCGAAGGCCTGGCCTGGATCGAGGAGCCGGTGCTCGCCGAGGACTACGCCGGCCACGCGCGCGTCAAGGACGCCATCGCCACGCCGGTGCAGGCGGGCGAGAACTGGTGGGGGCCGATCGAGTTCCGCAAGGCCATCGCCGCCGGCGCCACCGACCTGCTGATGCCCGACGTGATGAAGCTCGGCGGCGTCAGCGGCTGGCTCGAGGTGGCCGCGCTCGCGGCCGAGGCCGGATTGCGCGTGTCCAGCCACCTGTTCTGCGAGGTCAGCGCCCACCTGATGTGCGCCACGCCCACCGCGCACTGGCTGGAGTGGGCCGACTGGAGCAACGCAGTGCTCGAGCAGCCGGTGCCGGTGCAGGGCGGCGTGGTCTGGCCGAGCGACGCGCCCGGCATCGGCATCCGCCTGGACGAGGCGGCGCTGGCGCGCCACGAACTGCGCTGAACGTGTCCTTGGCACGCCCCCGCTGGATCCTCTCCCACACCCTCGCCTGAATGCAGACCCACCTCGCCGCCGAATTCAAGGACACGCGCCAGGGCCGCGAGGCCGAGGCCATCCTGCGCAAGTGCGTGCACTGCGGCTTCTGCACCGCCACCTGTCCCACCTACCAGCTGTTGGGGGACGAGCTCGACGGCCCGCGCGGCCGCATCTACCTCATCAAGCAGGTGCTCGAAGGCGCGCCGGTCACGCGCAGCACGCAGCTGCACCTGGACCGCTGCCTCACCTGCCGCAACTGCGAGACGACCTGCCCGAGCGGCGTGCAGTACGGGCACCTGGTCGACATCGGCCGCCAGGTGGTGGAGGAGCGGGTCGAGCGCCCGCGCGGCGAGCGCACGATGCGCTGGCTGCTCAAGGAGGGCCTGACCTCGCCGCTGTTCAAGCCGGCGATGAAGCTGGGCCAGCTGGTGCGCCCGCTGCTGCCCGCGGCGCTCAAGGCCAAGGTGCCGGCGCGCGGCGGCGCGCGCGCGCACCGCTGGCCGCAGCGCACGCACCGGCGCAAGGTGCTGCTGCTGCTGGGCTGCGTGCAACCGGCGATGCTGCCCAACATCAACTCGGCCACCGCGCGCGTGCTCGACGCCGCCTGCATCCAGACCCTGGTGGCCGACGGCGCCGGCTGCTGCGGCGCCATCCGCACGCACCTGAACGACGTCGAAGGCGGCCTGGCGGACATGCGGCGCAACATCGACGCCTGGTGGCCGCTCGTCGAAGGCCTCACCTCCGAGGGCAAGGTCGAGGCCATCGTGATCAACGCCTCGGGCTGCGGCACCGCGGTCAAGGACTACGGCCACGCGCTGGCGCACGACCCCGACTACGCCGACAAGGCGCGCCGCGTCAGCGACCTCGCGCGCGACCTCAGCGAGCTGCTGCCCGACATCACGCCGGCCCTGCAGCAGCAGCTGCGCGAGCGCCGGCGCACGCCGCAGGTCGAGCGCGTGGCCTTCCACCCGCCGTGCACGCTGCAGCATGGCCAGCAGCTGCGCGGCCTGGTCGAGAAGCACCTGCACGCGCTCGGCTTCGAGGTCACGCTGGCCGCCAGCGAGAGCCACCTGTGCTGCGGCTCGGCCGGCACCTACAGCGTGCTGCAGCCTGAGCTGGCCACCCAGCTGCGCGACCGCAAGCTCGGCCACCTCGCGGCCAGCGCGCCCGAGGTCATCGTCAGCGCCAACATCGGCTGCATCCAGCACCTGCAGAGCGGCACCGCCACACCGGTGCGGCACTGGGTGGAGGTGGTCGACGACGCGCTGGGCTGAAGCAGCCGGGGCCGGCCGTGCCGCGCGGCCAAACGTGGTCAGTCGAGTTCGGTCACCCAGTACGAGATCAGGCCCGCCGATTCGCTCGAGACCTTGTCGGGCACCAGGCAGTCCAGCACCACGCTGTGCGGGGCGGCAGACAGCAGGCCGTTCAGGTTGAGCGACGAGCTCGTCGCCTGGTGTGTCTTCGGCTGGCCGGTCTCCCACTTGGGGACCTTGAAGACCACGCTGTGGAAGACCGTGCCCTGCACGTCCACGGCACGCAGCGTGCACGTCCACTCCGCCCAGCTGGCGTTGCGCCGCACGTTCAAGGTCACCGACAAGGTGCCGGTGTAGGCCAGCGGCTGCGTGCGGTGCACCGGGCAGCGGAACAGGCGCGTGGTGGTGCTGTGGCCGAGGACCTCGTTGTGCAGCGCGCCGTTCTCCGGCCGGCTGACGGCCGCGTCGCTCTGGCAATGCCGGCCCGTGTAGACCGTGAAGGTGCCGGCCTGCGCGGTGGCGACCAGGCCGAGCAGCAGCGCGCCGAGTGGCGCCGCGCGCGAGGTGTGATGGAAGAAGCGGTCGAAGAGGCGGTTCATGTCTGCAGCTCCCTGCATGGATTGGAGCCGCAGTGTCCAGGCGCGGCCGTTGCAGCCACGTTGCAGCCCATCGGCACGCGCGGCCGCGCCTCCGTCTTCCGGGGGCTTGACTTCAGCCGATGCCGGCGCGCCAGTCGAGCACGAAGCGCCGCTGCTCGGCCGTCTCGGGCGTGCGCGCCACGTAGGCACGCTTGGTCACCGCCTGCCACTTGCGCTGCAAGAGTGCCAGCGCCTCCTCGGGCGTGAAGCCGTGTTCGACGAGCAGGCAGCCGGCCACCGTGCCGGTGCGACCGATGCCGGCGCGGCAATGCAGGTACACCGGCTCGTCGGCAGCCAGCGCGCCGGCGATGGCGCCGAGCACGCGGCGCATGCCGGCGGGCGTCGGCACGCCGAGGTCGGCGATGGCGTGCGGCTCGCGCCGCGCGGCGCGGCCGTGCACCGCCAGCGGCTGGTAGCTGCGGCGCGCGTCGGGCTCGCCGGTGAGGTCGATGCAGCACAGGATGCCGGCGCGCTGCAGGCCGGCCAGGCGCAGGTCCAGCGCCTCGGGCCCGGCGTTGCCCGGGTGTTCACCGGCCAGCACGCGGCCGGCGAGCAGCCAGTAGCTGTTGCCGAAGGGACGCGGCAGCACGTCGCCCGGGGTCTCGAAGTCTTCGCGGCGGATCACGGGCCGGAATCGTAGTGCCTGCCGTCGTGCCTGACGCAGTGCCCACGCGGGCCGCCCGCGGCAGGTGCGCCCGCCTTGTGGCATGCTCGCCGCCCGATCCCCGCACGCCGCCCCGGAGCCCGCCATGAACAGCATGGACGTCGAAGTCATCCGCACCGCCATGGACTGGATGAACCGAGGCCACCGCGTGGTGATGGGCACGGTGGTGCGCACCTGGGGCTCGAGCCCGCGCCCGCCCGGCTCGCTGATGATCATCCGCGACGACGGCCAGGTGGCCGGATCGCTCTCCGGCGGCTGCATCGAGGACGACCTGATCGAGCGAGTGCGCCGCGGCGAACTGGCGCCGCGCCTGCCGCAGGCCACCACCTACGGCGCCAGCGCCGAGGAGGCGCAGCGCTTCGGCCTGCCCTGCGGCGGCACGGTGCAGATCGTGCTCGAGCCGCTCGCGGCCGCGTCGCAGCTGCGCGAGCTGCTCGCCGCCATCGAGCAGCACCGCGTGGTGCGGCGGCGCCTCGAGATGGCCACCGGCCTCGTCTCGCTCGCGCCTTCGCAGGAGGGCGACGTGGTCGCCTTCGACGGCAGCACGCTCGTCACCGTGCACGGCCCGCGCCTGCGCCTGGTGATCATCGGCGGCGGCCAGCTCTCGCGTTACCTGGCCTCGATGGCGGTGATGCTCGACTACCGCGTCACGGTGTGCGACCCGCGCGAGGAGTACCACGAAGGCTGGCAGGCCATCGAGGGCGTGACGCTGTCGCGCCTGATGCCCGACGACCTGGTGCTCGGCATGAACCTGGACGCCAACAGCGCCGTGGTGGCGGTGACGCACGACCCCAAGCTCGACGACCTGGCGCTGATGGAGGCGCTCAAGACGCCGGCCTTCTACGTCGGCGCGCTCGGCTCGCGGCGCAACAACGACGCGCGGCGCGCGCGCCTGCTCGAGTTCGACGTCAGCGAGGCCGAGGTCGCGCGGCTGCGCGGCCCGGTCGGGCTGAACCTGGGCGGGCGCACGCCGCCGGAGATCGCGATGAGCATCGTCGCCGAGATGACGGCGGTGCGCCGCGGCGTGGCGCTGGACGGCCGCCTGGCCGACTGGAGCACGTCGCAGACGGCGTGCCGGACGCCGGCCTGAACGCCCTGAACCTCCGGAACGGGCCGACGGTCGCCAGTGTCAACGTCGGCACGGCGCGCGAGGTGCTCGTCGGCGGGCGGCGCACCACCAGCGCGATCGCCAAGCGCGCAGTGAGCGGCGCGGTGGCGGTGCACCGGCTCGGCCTCGAGGGCGACGAGCAGGCCGACCCCGGCTTGCACGGCGGCCTGGCCAAGGCCGTCTACGCCTACCCCGGCGAACACTACGCGTTCTGGCAGACGGTGCGCGCGCAGGCCCGCGTGGCGCTGTGGGACGAGGCCCTCGAGCCCGGCGCCCTCGGCGAGAACCTCACGCTGGCCGGGCTGCTGGAAGGCGACCTGTGGATCGGCGACCGGCTGCGCCTGCCGCGCTGCGTGCTCGCGGTCAGCGAGCCGCGCTTTCCCTGCGCCAAGTTCGCCGCCGCGATGGGCTTCGCGCAGGCCGTCGGGCTGATGGTGCAGTCGGGCTACTGCGGCGCCTACCTCGCGGTGATCGAAGCCGGCACGGTGAGCGCGGGCGACGCCATCGAGCTGATCCCGGGGCCGCGCGAGGTGGGCGTGCGCGAGCTGTTCAAGGCGCGGGCGCGCGGCTAGGTGTCTGCGCCGCGGCGGCGGCGACAGCAACAGCATCAGCCAGCGGCGCGTAGTCGGTGTAGCCGCGCGCCGGGTCGCCGTCGTGCGCGTAGTAGGTCTTGCTGTCGGGCAGCGCCAGCGGCGCGCCGCTGCGCAGGCGCAGGCCGAGGTCGGGGTTGGCGATGAAGGGCTTGCCGAAGGCCACCAGGTCGGCGCGCCCGCTCGCGACCGCGTCGCGCGCCAGCGCCGCGTCGTAGCCGTTGTTGACCATCCACGCCCCCGCGAAACGCCGGCGCAGCGCCGCGTAGTCGAACGGCCAGGCGTCGCGCGCGCCGCCGGTCTGGCCTTCGATGACGTGCAGGTAGGCCAGGCCGAGCGGCGCGAGTTCGTCGACCACGTGCTCGTACAGCGCCTGGGCCTGGCTGTCGGGCGCGTCGCCGGGCAGCGGGTTGGCCGGCGACAGACGCAGCCCGCTGCGGCCGCCGCCGGCCACATCCACCACGGCGCGCATCACCTCGAGCAGGAAGCGCGCGCGGCCGGCGATCGGGCCGCCGTAGCCGTCGTGCCGGTCGTTGATGCTGTCGCGCAGGAACTGCTCGATCAGGTAGCCGTTGGCGCCGTGCACCTCCACGCCGTCGAAGCCCGCCTCCAGCGCGCAGGCCACGCCGTGCGCGAACTGCGCCACCACGCCCGCCACCTCGTGTTGGGCGAGCGCGCGCGGCGCCGAGCAGGGCACCGGGCCGTCGGTGGTCCAGGCCTTGCGCTGCGCGGCGCGTGCGGTGCTCGACACCGGCGCCGCGCCGCCCGGCTGCAGCGAGTGGTGCGAGATGCGCCCGACGTGCCAGAGCTGGCACACGATGAGTCCGCCGCGCGCGTGCACCGCCTCGGTCACGCGGCGCCAGCCGGCCACCTGCTCGCGCGTGTGGATGCCCGGCGCGTTGGCGTAACCGCGGCCTTGCGGGCAGACCTGGGTGGCTTCGCTGACGATCAGCGCGGCGCCGCTGGCGGGGTCGGCGCGCTGCGCATAGTAGGTGGCGGCCAGTGGCGTCGGCACGTTGCCCGCGCCGGCGCGGTTGCGCGTGAGCGGGGCCATGACGACGCGCGTGGCCAGCGCGAGTTCGCCCACGCGCAGGGGGTCGAACAGGGTCGGGGTCGGAGTCGGAGTCTGGGTCGGGTTCGGGGACGGCATGACCGCGAGCCTAACGCCCGCCCGGCCGTGAGAGCATCGCCCCCGTGCTCGCCTACCGCCACGGCTTCCACGCCGGCAACCATGCAGATGTCTTGAAGCATCTGGTGCTCGTTCAGCTGCTGCATCACCTGAACGCCAAGGACAAGGGCTGGCGCTTCGTCGACACCCATGCCGGCGCCGGCGGCTACTCGCTGGCCGGCGGCTTCGCGACGCAGCGGCGCGAGTTCGAGCGCGGCATCGCGCGCCTGGTCGGCCGGCCCGAGGGCAGCGGCGCGCTGCCGGCGCCGGTGCGCGACTACGTCGACGTCGTGCGCCGCTTCAACGGCAGCGACCGCCTCGCGTCCTACCCCGGCTCGCCGGCCATCGCGCTGCTGCACCGGCGTGCGCAGGACCAGCTGCGCCTGTACGAGCTGCACCCCACCGAGCACCGATTGCTGGCCGAGCACTTCGGCCACGAGCCGGGCGTGGAGGTGCACCTCGGCGACGGCTTCGCCGGCCTCAAGGCGACGCTGCCGCCGCCGACGCGGCGCGGCCTGGTGCTGATCGACCCGCCCTACGAGATCAAGACCGATTACGTCAAGGCGCTCGCCGCACTGCGCGAGGCGCTGACGCGCTTCCCGGAGGGCCTGGTGATGGTCTGGCTGCCGCAGCTCGCGCTGGTCGAGTCGGCGCAGCTGCCGCAGCGCCTGAAGGCCACCGCCGACACGCTGGCGCGCAAGGGCTGGCTGCACGCGCGGCTCACCGTGGCCAAGGCCGACGAGCGCGGCTTCGGCCTGGTGGGCAGCAGCGTCTTCGTGGCCAACCCGCCGCACACGCTGCACGCGGCGCTCGCGCCGGTGCTGCCCTGGCTGGCGCGCGAGCTGGCGCAGTTCGACGGCGCGAAGAGCCTGCTCGAGCGCTCGGCTGCGGGCTGAAGGCTGAACGCTGGAGGCTGAAGGCGCACGCACCGCAGCGCGGCGGCGGTGCGGTGGTTCGGGCCGGCGCCTCAGCGCCAGCCGAACATCATGCGCCGCGCCAGCACGCCCTTGGCGGCCGGCAGCGCGTCGAGCGCCGCCAGCGCCGCGCCGCGCAGCCCGGCCAGGCCCGGCGCCTGCCAGGTGAAGCTGCGCGCCAGGAAGTCGGTGGCGGCGATCATGCTCCAGCGGTCGGCGGCGCGGCTCCACTCCACGCGGCGCAGCGCGGCATCGACGTCGTGCGCGTCGCGCAGCGCGGCGACCAGCGCATGCGCGTCGCGCAGCCCGAGGTTGAGGCCCTGGCCGGCCACCGGGTGCAGGGTCTGCGCGGCGTTGCCGATGCTCACCCTGCGGCCCTGCACCAGCGTGCGCTCGGCGTTCAGCCCGAGCGCGAAGCTCTTGAGCGGCGACACCTCCACCACGCGGCCGGCCGGCGGCGGGAAGATCGCGCTCAGCACGGCGGCGCGTTGCGCATCGTCGAGCTCGCGCACCGGGTCGTCGTCGTCGGGCACGCACCACACCAGCGCGGCGCGCGTGCCGTCGCGCGCCAGCGGCAGCAGCGCGGCGGGGCCGCGGCCCGTGAAGCGCTCGAAGGCCATGCCGGGCCGCGCGCCCTCGAGCCGCACCGTGCCCACCCAGGCGGTCTGGCCGTAGGGCCGGGCGATCGCCTTGCGCGCCTGGTCGGCGAACACGCCGCCTTCGGCGACCACCGCGAGGTCGAAGGGCTCGGCCACGCCGGCATCCACCTCCACGCCGGCGCCGAGCGGCTCGACGCCCGCCCCGGGCGGGCCGAGCGGCTTGAGGGCGGCCACCGGCGTGCCGAAGCGGGCCGCCAGGCGGGCCGGCTCGCGCGCCACGGCGTCGAACCAGGCGCGCTGCAGCGGCGCGAGCAGCGCGCCGTAGCTCAGCACCGCGCCGAGCATCGGCACGCCGAGTTCGGCGGCGGCCAGCCGCACCTCGGGCTGCGCGGCGCCGAGCAGCGCCGGCAGCAGGGCCGGCGTCTGCTGCGACACGTGCACCTCGGCGATCGGCACGGCCGCCTCGGCCGGCCAGGCGTGCAGGCGCTCGAGCAGGTGGATGCTGCCGAGCGCCAGCGCCAGCGTGCGCGGGTCGGCGCTCACGTCGCGCGTGGCGGGGCGCGCGTCGAACACCGTGATCTGCGCCTGCGGCAGCGCGCGCGCCGCGTGCAAGGCGAGCGCCAGCCCGACCGGGCCCGCGCCGACCACCGCAATACGCCAGGCCGTCTCCTGCATGCCGCGTATTATTCGCCGCACCTGCTGCTGCACGGGAAGGAGCGCGCGATGGCCCTGATGGACTTCATCAAGAAACAGTTCATCGACATCCTCGAGTGGACCGAGAGCGGCGACGGCACGCTCGCCTGGCGCTACCCGATGGCCGGCAACGAGATCCAGTACGGTGCCTCGCTCACCGTGCGCGAGAGCCAGATGGCGGTCTTCGTCAACGAGGGCAAGCTGGCCGACGTGTTCGGCCCCGGCATGTACAAGCTGACGACGCAGACCATCCCCGTCCTCACCTACCTCAAGAACTGGGACAAGCTGTTCCAGAGCCCGTTCAAGAGCGACGTCTACTTCTTCAGCACGCGCCAGCAGATCGACCGCCGCTGGGGCACCACGCAGCCGGTGACGATCCGCGACAAGGACTTCGGCGCCGTGCGGCTGCGCGCCTTCGGCAACTATGCCTTCCACATCGCCGACCCGAAGATCTTCTACACGGCGCTGTCGGGCACGCGCGAGCGCTACACGCTCGACGACCTCGACGGCCAGCTGCGCGGCCTGATGCTGCAGCACATCAGCGACGCGGTGGCGCAAAGCGGCGTGCCTTTCCTCGACCTCGCCGCCAACCAGATCGAGTTCGCCAAGCAGCTGCAGGAGGCCACGCAAGGCGAGTTCGCCAAGCTCGGCCTGGCGCTGGACAGCGTGACGGTGCAGAACGTCAGCCTGCCCGAGGAGCTGCAGAAGATCCTCGACCAGAAGATCGGCATGGGCATGGTCGGCGGCGACATGGGCAAGTTCATGCAGTACCAGACGGCGCAGGCGATCCCCAAGTTCGCCGAGGCCACCGGTGGCGGCGGCGGCGTGGTCGGCGATGCGATGGGGCTGGGCGCCGGCGTGGCGCTCGGGCAGGTGATGGCGCAGCAGCTCAACCAGGGCCTTCAGGGCAGTGCCGCCGCGGCTGCGGCGGCGGCCCAGGCCGCGGCGCCGGCGGCGCTCAAGCCCGACGAGATCATGGCCACGCTCGAGAAGCTCGGCGAGCTCAAGGCCAAGGGCATCCTCACCGACGAAGAGTTCAGCGCGAAGAAGGCCGAGCTGCTGAAGAAACTCGTCTAGGCCCAAGTTGGCCACGTCGCAGTCGCGCGCCTGGCGCGCCGCCTGCCCGAACTGCGGCGCCCCGGTCGAGTTCGCCTCGGCCGCGTCGGCCAGCGCGGTGTGCAGCTTCTGCCGCAGCACGCTGCTGCGCGACGGCGAGGCGCTGAAGCGCATCGGCGTCAGCGCCGAGCTGTTCGACGACCACTCGCCGCTGCGCCTGGGCGCCAGCGGCGTCCTCCAGGGCCGCAGCTTCACGCTCGTCGGCCGCCTGCAATACGGCTATGACGGGGGCACCTGGAACGAGTGGCACGCCTTCTTCGACAACGGCCGCTCGGCCTGGCTGTCGGAGGACAACGGCGCCTACGTGCTGGCGGTGGAGTCGCGTGCGCCGGCCGATGCGCCCCAGCTCGACGAACTGCGCGCCGGCCAGCGCGTGCTGGCCGACCGTCGCGCCTGGGACGTGGCCTCGGTGGTGCGCGCCCGCCTCATCGCCGCCGAAGGCGAGCTGCCCACGCCGCCGCGGCTGCAAGGCGAGTTCCTCGTCGCCGACCTGCGCAACAGCCAGGGCGAAGTCGCCACCCTCGACGGCAGCGAGCTCGACCGCGGCGGCGCCGTGCACTGGAGCGTCGGCCGCTCGGTGCTGCTGGCCGACCTGCGCATGCAGGGCCTGGCCGAGACGAGCGAGAAGACGCTGCAGGGCCGCGCCATCGAATGCCCGAGCTGCGGCGCCGCGCTCGAACCCAAGCTCGGCACGACCAAGAGCCTGGCCTGCGGGCAGTGCAAGGCGGTGGTCGACATCTCGGCCGGCGCCGGCGCCGAACTGGCCTTCTTCGCGCAGAACAACAGTGGCCCGGGCGGCCTGGAGCCCCAGATCCCGCTCGGCAAGACCGGGCAGATCGCGCTGGCCACCACGCCCGGCGCCGAGCGCGCGGCCTGGCAGGTGGTGGGCTACCTCGAACGCTGCGACATCCCCGACGACGCCGATGAGGACCAGACCTTCTGGCGCGAGTACCTGCTGTGGAACCGCACGCTCGGCTTCGCCTTCCTGGTCGACGCCGAGGACGGCTGGAGCTGGGTGCGCCCGATCACCGGCGCGCCGCAGGCCAGCGGCGACATCGCGTCGTACGAGGACGTGACCTATCGCCGCCAGTACACCTACACCGCCAAGGTGACCTGGGTGCTCGGCGAGTTCTACTGGCGCGTGCAGCGCGACGAGCGCGCCCTCGTCAGCGACTACGTCGGCACCGGCGCCCACGGCACGCGGCGTCTCGCGCGCGAGCAGACCGGCAACGAGGTCACCTGGTCGGCCGGCGCCACGCTCACCGCCGCCGCCGTGGCCGAGGCGTTCGGCATCGCCCCGGGCGCGCGCGCCGCGCTCGAGCGCGAAGTCAAGCCGCTGTCGCAGACCAAGGGCACGAAGACCTCGACCATCGTCATCGTCGTGCTGATCTTCATCGTGCTCGCCATCCTCGACAGCTGCGACGACGACGACTGCGACAGCGTGCGCGCCGCCTTCGGCGCGTCGAGCAACGAGTACCAACAATGCCTGGCGCAGCGCGGCTCGGGCGGCGGCTCGCGCACCGGCGGCGGCAGCTTCGGCGGCTGGTCCGGCGGCGGACACAAGTGAAGCCTTTACCCTGGAGGTGAACCATGCTCGGAATCGAATGGCTCAAGCCTGGCGTCTTCTTCGGATCGATGCTCTTCGCGCTGATGGGCGTGCTGATCTTCTGGCTGTGCTTCGTCATCATCGACAAGCTCACGCCGTACGACCTGTGGAGCGAAATCGTCGAGAAGAAGAACCTGGCGCTGGCCATCGTGGTCGGCTCGATGTGCATCGCCATCGGCCTGATCGTCAGCGCGGCGGTGCAGGGCTGATGGCGGCGTCGGCTTCGACGGCCGCGGCGGCACCGGATGCGCCGCACGCCCCGCGCGCGCCCAACCAGGCGCTGGTCATCCACGCGCCGGGCGACCTGCGCGTCGAGGACGTCGCCGCGCCCGCGGCGCCCGGCGCCGGCGAACTGCTGGTGCGCGTGCGCTGCGGCGGCATCTGCGGCTCCGACCTGCACTACGTGCAGCACGGCGGCTTCGGCACCGTGCGCCTGAAGGAGCCGATGGTGCTCGGGCACGAGGTCGCCGGCGTGGTCGAGGCGGTGGGCGAAGGCGTCACGGCGTTCGCCGTCGGCGAGCGGATCGCGGTGAGCCCGAGCCGGCCCTGCGGCGCTTGCCGCTACTGCCAGCAGGGCCTGCACAACCACTGCCTGGACATGCGCTACTACGGCAGCGCGATGCGCATGCCGCACGTGCAGGGCGCGTTCCGCCAGTCGCTGCTGGTCGACGCGACGCAGGCGCACAAGCTCGACGACACGGTGAGCGACGCCGAAGGCGCGATGGCCGAGCCGCTGGCGGTGGCGCTGCACGCGGCGAACCGCGCCGGGCCGCTGCTCGGCAAGACCGTGCTCGTCAGCGGCTGCGGGCCGATCGGCGCGATGGCGATCATCGCGGCGCGCCGCGCCGGCGCCGCGCACATCGTCGCCACCGACCTGCTCGCGCACCCGCTGCGCAAGGCCGCCGAGGTCGGCGCCGACGAGACGATCGACGTCGGCGCGTCGCCCGAGACGCTCGCGCGCTACGCCGCCGACAAGGGGGCCTTCGACGTGCTGTTCGAGGCCAGCGGCAGCGAGCGTGCGCTGAAGGCCGCGTTCGAGGTGCTGCGCCCGCGCGGCATCGTCGTGCAGCTCGGCCTGGCCGGCGGCGAGATCGCCCTGCCGATGAACACCGTGGTGGCCAAGGAGCTCGAGCTGCGCGGCGCCTTCCGCTTCCACGCCGAGTTCGCGCTCGCCGTGCAGCTGCTCAACCGCGGCCTCGTGAACCTGAAACCGCTGGTCTCGGCGACGCTGCCGTTCCGCGACGCCGGCCGCGCCTTCGCGCTCGCGGCCGACCGCAGCCAGGCGATGAAGGTGCTGCTCGACTTCGACTGAACCGGCGTGAACGAAGCCGCCGCCGACCCGGCCCGCCCGGGCCCAGCCCCCGACGCGCCGCCCGCCGCCGCGCGCATCGCGCCGGGCGAGGTGGCGCTGCTCGTCAGCGTGTTCGTGGTCGCGGCCTGCGGCCTGGTCTACGAACTCGCCGCCGGCGCGCTGGCCAGCTACCTGCTCGGCGACTCGGTGCTGCAGTTCTCCACCGTGATCGGCGCCTACCTGTTCGCCATGGGCATCGGCTCGTGGCTGTCGCGTTTCGTCGAGCGCCAGCTGGTGGCGCAGTTCCTGCGCATCGAGCTGCTGGTCGGGCTGATCGGCGGGCTGATGCCGGCGGCGCTGTTCATCTCGCACAGCCTGCTGCCCGAGGGCGGCGTGTTCGCCTTCCGCGTGCTGCTGTACGGCCTGGTGCTGCTCATCGGCATCCTCGTCGGCCTGGAGATCCCGCTCGTCATGCGCATCCTCAAGCGCCACTTCGGCGAGCGCTACGCGCTCAGGGAGCTGGTGTCGCAGGTGCTGACCTTCGACTACCTGGGCGCGCTGGCAGTGGCGGTGGCGTTCCCGCTGCTCTTCGTGCCGCACCTCGGGCTCGTGCGCACCGGGGTCTTCTTCGGCCTGCTCAACGTGGTGGTGGCGGTGTGGGCGCTGTGGCTGTTCCGCGCCGAGCTCAGGCCGTGGCGCGCGCATGCCGCGGCCTGCGCCTTCGTGGTGATCGCGCTGCTCGCCGCGATGGCCGGCGCCGGCCGCCTCACCACCTGGGCCGAAGACCAGTTCTACGGCGACGCCGTGATCCTGCGCCAGAGCAGCGACTACCAGCGCGTGGTGGTCACCTCGGGCCCGACCGGCCTGCGCCTGTACCTCAACGGCAACCTGCAGTTCCACTCGCGCGACGAGTACCGCTACCACGAGGTGCTGGTGCACCCGGCGATGGCCGCGCACGGCGCGCCCAAGAAGGTGCTGGTGCTCGGCGGCGGCGACGGCATGGCGCTGCGCGAGGTGTTCCGCCACCCGCAGGTGGAGCAGGTCACGCTGGTCGAGCTGGACCCGCACATGACGCGCCTGTTCGCCAGCGTGCCGGCGCTCGTCGCGCTCAACGCGAGAGCGCTGGCCGACCCGCGGCTGACGATCGTCAACGCCGACGCCTTCACCTGGCTCGAGAGCAACCGCGAGATCTTCGACGTCGTGATCGTCGACTTCCCCGACCCGAGCAACTTCGCGCTCGGCAAGCTGTACACGACGAGCTTCTACCAGCGCGTCGACCGCGCCCTCGCGGCGGGCGGCTTCATGAGCGTGCAGACGACCTCGCCGCTGATGGCGCGCCGCAGCTTCTGGACCGTGGTCGCCACGCTCGAGGCGGTGGGCCTGGCGACGACGCCGCTGCACGCGCACGTGCCGAGCTTCGGCGAATGGGGCTTCGTGGTCGCCGGCCGCCGGCCCTGGCCGGGCGTCAAGGCGCTGCCGGCCGGGCTGCGTTTCCTGAGCGTGGCCGGCATCGACGCGCTGACGCAGTTTCCGCCCGACATGGCCCGCGTGCCGGCCGAGGCCAACCGGCTGTCCAACCAAGTGCTGGTCAGCACCTTCGAGGAGGAATGGGGCAAGGTCCAGCGCTGACGCGGCGCGGCTTCGTCGCCGGCGCCGCAGCGCTGCCGCTGGCCGGCTGCTCGCGGCGCGACGCGCGGCCGGCGCTGCCGCCGCTGCCCGCGGCGCGCTGGATCGGCGCGCGCCACGAGCGCGGCCACCGGCTGCACGCCGCGGCCGGGATGGCCGCCATGGCCTGGCCACCGGCGACGCGGCGCGCCGCGGTGCTGATCGTCGGTGCCGGCATCGCCGGGCTCGCCGCGGCGCGCGCCTTCATGCGGCGCGGCGTCGACGACGTGCACCTGCTCGAGCTCGAGGACGCCGCCGGCGGCAACGCACGCGGCCACCGGCTCGGCGGCCTGGCCTGCCCGCTCGGTGCGCACTACCTGCCGCTGCCGCCGCCCGAGGCGCCCGAGGTGGCCGAGTGGCTGCACGAGTTCGGCCTGCTCAGGAGCGAGGCCGGCCGCAGCGTGCCCGACGAGCGCCACCTCTGCCACAGCCCGCAGGAGCGGCTGTTCTTCGAGGGCCGCTGGATCGAGGGCCTGCTGCCGCCGGCCGAGCCGGCATCGGCGCGCCTGGCGCAGTACCGCCGCTTCGCCGCGCGCGTCGACGAACTCGGCCGCGGCCGCCGCTTCACGCTGCCGGCCACGCGCGCACGCTGGAGCGCCGAACATGCGGCGCTCGACCGCGAGACCTTCGCCGCCTGGCTGGCGCGCGAGGGCCTGGACGAGCCCGCGCTGCTCGCGCACCTGGACTACTGCTGCCGCGACGACTACGGCGCCGGGCTGGCGGGCGTGTCGGCGTGGGCCGGCGTGCACTACTTCGCCAGCCGGCATGGCTTCGGGCTGCATGGCGACACGAGCGACGACGGCGCGCGCGACGCCGTCTTCACCTGGCCCGAGGGCAACGCCTGGCTGGTGCAGCGGCTGGCCGCGCCGCTCGGCGAACGCCTGCACACCGGCCGCGTGGCGCTCGCGCTGCGCGAGGAGCGCCGGCAGGTCCACGTGCTGGCCTGGAACGAGGCCGCCGGCGCCGCCGAGGCCTGGTCGGCCGACACGGTGGTGCTCGCGCTGCCGCTCTTCGTGGCGGCGCGGCTGCTCGGCGGCGCGGCCAGCGCGCCGCTGCGCGAGGCCGCGGCGCAGACCGGCTACGCGCCCTGGCTGGTGGCCAACCTGCACCTGGCCGAGCCGCTGTTCGACCGCGCCGGCGCCGCGCCGGCCTGGGACAACGTGATCCACGGCGCCAGCGGCCTGGGCTACGTCGACGCCGCACACCAGTCGCTGCGCCCGCACGCCGGGCCCACCGTGCTGACGGCCTACCACGCGCTGCCGCCGCAGGCGCGCGCCGCGCTGCTGCAGGACGACGCGGCCGCCTGGGCCGAGCGCGTGGTGCAGGAGATCGAAACCGCGCACCCCGACCTGCGCCTGCGCCTGGCGCGCGACTCGCCCATCGAGCTGATGCGCTGGGGGCACGCGATGGCCGTGCCGCGCCCGGGCGTCGCGACGAGCGCCGCCACCGGCGCGCTGGCCGCGCTGCGCGGCGAGCGCGGCGTGCGCGGGCGCGTTCGCTTCGCGCATGCCGACCTCGCGGGCTATTCGGTGTTCGAGGAGGCGTTCAGCGCCGGCCACGCGGCGGCCGGCTAGCATCGGTGGCCATGGCGGCAATGGCGGCAGGCTCCGACTGGTCCACACGCGGGCTCGACGAAGCGCTGCGCCGGCGGCTCGAGCAGGAGCTCTCGGGCAGCGAGCTCACCAGCGTGCTGCTCGCGCTGGCCGAGGCGCGCGCCGCGGCGCGCCGCCCGGCCGATCTGCTGGCGCAGTGGCAGCGCGACCGCTTCGTCGCGCCCTGCCCGGTGGACGCGCGCACGCTGCGCCGCGTCGAGCTCGCGCTGTTCGACGCCGCGGCCGGCTTCGAGGCGGTGGAGCTGTCGCCGCTGGCGCCGCTGGGCAGCTGCAGCGTGCTCGCGCCGGTGAGCCAGAAGCGCGTCGTCGGCACGCTGCGCTCGACCGAGGTGGTGGCCGACCCGACCAACGTGCTGGCCCTGCTTGCCGCCGAGCGGCTGCGGCGCGACCCGCAGGCCGAGTTGCGCCTGGCCGCCGCGCAACGCTGCGTGCGGGCGCAGGCGGTGCCGCAGCGGCCGGGCTTTCAGGCGCACTTCGCGCTGTTCTGCCTCGCCTCGGCAGGGCACGAGCGCGCCGCGCACGGCTTCGTGGTGCAGGCCGTGGTCGAGCAGGTGGGCATCCTGGTCGACGCGCTGGCGCGCCTGATGCCGGGCCGCCGCTTCACGCTGCGCCTGCTTGCCACACCCGAATGCGAGCACGTGGCCGGCCGCATCGCCGACGAGCTGGCGCGGCGCGACGCCATGCCCGCCGTCAGGCACGAGGCGCTGCAGTCGCCCTACTACGCCGGCCTGCGCTTCATGCTGGATGCCGCCGGCGAAGAGCACGAGCGCTGGCCGCTGGCCGACGGCGGCGTGTTCGACTGGCTGCAGCAGCTCGCCGCCAACCGCAAGCTCCGATTCGTGGCCTGCGGGATGGGCACGCAGCTGATCGCGTCGCAGCTCGCGGCCTGAGCGGTTTGAGCGGTCGGAACGGTTTGATGCGCGCTGCGCGCCGCGCGCCGGCCGCTGGCCGCGACGCTGGCGGCCGGCTCAGCCCGCGGCGCGATCGCCGAGCACGATCTCCACGCCGTCGTCCAGGCGCCGCCAGCCGGCGCCCATCTCGCGGGCACGGCGCTCGGCCACCTGGAGGCGGGCCTCGGCGTCGCCGTCGGGCGCGCGGCCGGCGGCCTCGCGCCGGCCCTCGCCGCGCACGCGCACGCACACGCCGCCGCCCTGCGCCAGGCTCTCCACCAC
>Ga0073934_10003766_pt1 | contig 26944 bp, 31 predicted proteins | sample LarsenN4metaG_FD_76834 | JGI IMG/M metagenome (GOLD analysis project Ga0073934, IMG submission 76834) | Hot spring sediment bacterial and archeal communities from British Columbia, Canada, to study Microbial Dark Matter (Phase II) - Larsen... ... | reverse complement strand
GGTTCGTGACGATCAGTGAGCTGATCGGCGGCTGAGGCTGCGCCCCCGGCTTAGAATGATCGCGTGACACGCGACCCCACGAGGCGATACCCCCGCATCGAGGACTACGGGCTGATCGGCGATTCAAGGACGTCGGCGCTGGTCTCGCTCGACGGCTCGGTCGACTGGCTGTGCCTGCCGAACATGGACAGCCCGTCGGTGTTCGGGCGCATCGTCGACTGGGAGCGCGGCGGCTATTTCCAGATCGTGCCCGACGTGCCGTACGAGGCGCGCCGGCGCTACATCGACGGCACCGCCGTGCTGGAGACGACGTTCACGACGCCTGACGGCGAAGTGGCGCTGATCGACTTCATGCCGGCGCAGACGGACGCCGCGAAGTCGCATGCGCTGGAGCCGCTGCGGGCGCTGTACCGCTTTGTCGAAGGGCGGCGCGGGCGCGTGCCGATGCGCCTCGAGTTCGTGCCCCGGCCTGATTACGGCGCCGGCGGCGTCCACCTGCGAGCGCGCACGCCGTACGAGGTGACGGCGTCGCGACGGCGCCACGTGATGCACCTGCGCAGCGACGTGCGGCTGACGGCGACGCCCGTCGATGCGCGCGGGGTGTTCGACGCGGTGGCCGGCGAGCGGCTGCGCTTCGCGCTGGCGTATTCGCTGGCGGAGCCGGCGGTGATCGTGTCGGACGGGTACGTCGACCAGGTGTACGAGCAGACGCTGGCGTTCTGGCGTTCGTGGCTGAGCCAGTGCACCTACGACGGACCGTATCGCAACGAAGTGCTGCGGAGCGTGCTGACGCTGAAGCTGCTGTCGTTCGCGCCATCGGGGGCGATCTCCGCGGCGCCGACGACGTCGCTGCCGGAGGAGATCGGCGGCGAGCGCAACTGGGACTATCGCTTCTGCTGGATCCGCGACGCGGCGCTGACGGTGAAGGAGTTCATGGAGCTTGGGTTCGCGGAGGAGGCGGCCGCGTTCGTGAGCTGGCTCCTGCACGCGACGAACCTGACGGCGCCCTCGCTGTGCCCGCTCTACACGCTGTACGGCGCGATCCCGGGGGACGAGCGCGAGCTGGCGCACCTGGAGGGGTACCGCGAGTCGCGGCCGGTGCGCGTCGGGAACCTCGCATACCGGCAGCGGCAGCTCGACGTGTACGGCGAGCTGATCGACGCCGCGCACCGCTTCCTCGCATCCGGCTACCGCCCGATCGACCGCGACGAGGCGCGGCTGATCGCGTCGATCGCCGATCATGTCGCGAAGATCTGGCGCGAGCCGGACAACGGCATCTGGGAGGCGCGCCGCCCGCCCGCGCACTACACGCACTCGAAGGTGATGGCGTGGGACGCGCTGACGCATGCGGCCGAAATGGCGCGCGAGGGCATCATCCGCGGCGATGCGCAGCGCTGGGAGCGCGAGGCGGAAGAGATCCGCTCGCTCGTGCTGTCGCGCGGGTACAACGGCCGCATCGGCGCGTTCACCCAGACGCTCGACGGCCACGTGCTCGACGCGTCGCTGCTGCAGCTGCCGATCGTCGGCTTCATCGACGCGCGCGACCCGCGCATGCGCTCGACGTGCGACGCGATCGAGCAGCGGTTGACGCGCGACGGCTTCGTGCGCCGCTACGCGGGCTTCGACGACGGGCTGGAGGGGCGCGAGGGTGTGTTCCTCGTCTGCAGCTTCTGGCTCGCGGCGGCGCGCGCGCAGGCGGGAGACGTCGCGGAAGCGCGCCGCGTGTTCGAGCACGCGATGACGGCGGCGAACGACGCCGGGTTGCTGGCGGAGGAGTACGACCCGCGCGCGGGCGCCGCGCTCGGCAACTTCCCGCAGGGTCTGAGTCACATCGGGCTGATCACGGCGGCGCTAGCGATTGCGCACGCCGAGAGCGGCGATGTCGCGCAACGGCGCGCGTGGCCCGCCGTGAAGTAGCTCCTCGCGCTCCTGCGTTCGTTCCTGCGGCCGCGTCTCGTAGAAGTGGCCGATGATGGCGCCGTAGACGACGTGCGCGAGCAGCGTCACGAGCGGCGTCTGCGCGCCGTAGTTGAGCGCCATGAAGCCGGGCGGCTCGAGGCCGCTTGTCGGCTGCGGGCCGGTGAAGTCGGACGCCATGCGGCGGTGGATCCCGGGCAGGATCGGCATGATGACGATGAGCACGAACAGCCCGTGCACGAGGCCGACGAGCGCGCCGAGCAACGCGCTCGAGCGGCGCCACGAGTGGAACGCCGCGACGTAGATGCTGCCGAGGATCCAGCCGTTCATCGCGTGGACGATCGAGCCGAGGATCTTCGCGCGGTCGCGGTCGGGCGTCATCATCGTGCCGAGCATGAGCGGGATGTCCATGCGCGTGAAGCCGCGCGCCTGCGCCACGCGCACGATAGCGGTGAGGAAGAGCGTGGCGACGAAGCTCCACAGCAGGTGGTCGCGGGTGTGGTAGCCGGAGGTGCCGTCGCTCATGCGGTCAGTCTATCGGCCCTCGCCGGGCGCATCAGCAGGCGTCCGATGTCCGGTCTGCGCCTCATCTCGCTGTCCCGTCCCGCGCGCGGCGTGTACGCTCGCTCCATGATCACCACCACTGAGCTCTCTGCCAACGGTATGACGTTCACCTGCCGCATCGCGGGCGACGCGGGCGAGCCCGTCGCGCTGCTGCACGGCTTCCCCGAGACCTCGCACATGTGGACGGACCTGATGCCGAGGCTGGCTGCGGCCGGCTATCGTTGCCTGGCGCCGGACCAGCGCGGCTACAGCGCCGGCGCGCGCCCCGATGATGTCGAAGACTACAGCTACCGCAACCTCGTGTCGGACGTCTTCGCGCTGGCCGACGCGGCGGGCTTCGATCGCTTCCACCTCGTCGGCCACGACTGGGGCGCGCTCGTCGGGTGGGCGTGCGTGAGCGTGCCGGAGGCGGCGCGCGTCGCCTCGTGGACGGCGCTCTCGGTGCCGCACACGCAGGCCTTCGCGCGGGCGGTGCGCGACGACCCGGAGGAGGAGCCGTACCGCCAGATCCTGCAGTTCCTGCTCACCGAGGGCGCGCCGGAGGCGTGGGCGCAGAACCCGGCGCTGCTGAAGAGCGTGTGGAGCGACAGCAGCGAGGAGCAGGTCGACGAATATCTCCGTGTGCTGACCGAGCCGGGTGCGCTGCGCGCGGCAGCGAACTGGTATCGCGCGTCCCGCGCGCACGCGCGGTCGATCGAAGATCCAGACGCGCCGTTCGGCGAGGTGACGACGCCGTCATTGCTGATCTGGGGCAAGGACGATCCGTACGTCCGGCGCATGTCCGTCGATCTCGCGCGCGAGTACATGCGCGGGCCGTATCGCGTCGTCGAGCTGGATGCGGGGCACTGGCTGGCGCAGCAGGCGCCGGACCGTATCGCCGACGAGATCCTCGCGCACCTGCGCGCGCACGCGATCGAAGGCTTGGCGCGCTAACCGCGAACACGCGCAATGGCGCCGGATGCCGAGGGGGATCGCATCCGGCGCCATGAGCGTCCGGTCAGCGCGCGCGGCGGCGTGCGAGCGCGAATGCGCCCGTGCCGGCGACCGCGACCGCGGCGGCGGTGCCGAGCAGCATGATCGACATCGAGCCGCCCGAGCCGCCCGAGCCGTCGCCGGTGCCCGTGTCGGGGACGGCGACGCCGGTGGCCGGCGTCGGCTGCGCGGGCTGCGGAGTCGCGGCGGGCGCCGTCGGCTGCGCCCCCGTGGCCTCGATGGTGCCGCAGGCGACGGGCAGCGTGCCTTCGTACGTGCCGTCGACGCTCATGCCGTGAATGACGACCGCGTTCGTGGCCATGTCGTCGTCGGGCGCGTCGAACGTGCCGCTGAACGAGATCGTGCCGTCGGGTGCGTTCGGGAACGGCTCGAGCGCGAGCTGCACCGGCCCGTAGTCGGGCGCGCTCTCCTCGAGCGTGATGATGCCGTCGCCGTCGGCGTCGGAAGAGGCGTCGGGGCACGTGCTGTCGCCCGCTCCTTCGAGGCTGTGGATGTGCTGCACGTGCACCTGGTTCGCTTCGAGGCCTGTCGCCTGGATCGCGACCGTGATCTGATCGCCCTGCTGCGTGATCGTCGCGGTGCCGGTTACGCCTGAGTCGTTCAACTCTCGCAGCGTCGCCGTGAACGTCTGCGTCTGCTGTGCGCCGGCCGGCGCCGCGAGCCCGATGGCCGCGGCGACCGCGACGATGATGAGAGCTGCCAGTACCTTCATTGAGTCTCCTTCCCTTGCGGTGCTCTCCCCTCGGGGAGATCTACGCCGGGAGGGTGGCGCGTAGTTTGGTAAGAGCGTGGGCAGATCTGCGGAAGAATGCGCGATATGCACGCGGCGGATGGCGTGGAGATCGTCGCAGTGACGCGCGGGCGCGCGACAAGAAGCGCGAGAGCGATGCGGTCCGATCAGCCGCCGGCGATCGGCGGGATCAGCTCGATGCGTTCGCCGTCCGCGAGCACATGGTCGGTGGAGATCATCTCTTCGCCGACGGCGCAGACGAGCGTGCTCATGAACGGCTCGATCTGCGGGTACTCCTCCACGAGGCGGTCGCGCAGCGCGCTCACGGTCGCGCCGTTCGGCAGCGAGACGACGAGGTCGCGCTTGCCGACGAGGCCCTGCAGCCCTGCGAAGAGATGGACGCTCACGTCCGGCATGAGTTGCTCCTGTTCTGTGCGTCCGCGTCAGTCATCGTCGCCGTCTTCCTCATCGAGATCGACGCCGAGCTCGTCGATGAGCGTCCGCACGCGGCCGGCGATGTCGTCACGGATGGCGCGCACGGCCTCGATCGGCTGGCCGGCGGGGTCGGCGACGTCCCAGTCAACGTACCGCTTGCCCGGGTAGTACGGGCACTCGTCGCCGCACCCCATCGTGACGACGACGTCGGCCTCGCGCACGTCGCTGTCAGCGATCGGGCGGGGCTTCGCGCGCGAGAGGTCGATGCCGACTTCGCGCATCGCCTCGACGACGACGGGGTGCACCTGCTCGGCCGGCCGCGAGCCGGCGGAGAGCACGTCGACGCGCCCGCGGGTCATCAGCGCGAGCAGGGCGGCCGCCATCTGCGAGCGGCCGGCGTTCTGCACGCACACGAAGAGCACGGGGGGCGCGTCGACGCTCATAGGTCAGCAGCAGGACGCGCGCGCGGCGGGCTTGAACGCCGAGATCGTCGCGCTGTACCAGGCCTTATCGCCGATCTCGCTGCGGCTGTCGACGCGCACGTCGGTGAAGCCGGCGCGCTGCAGCCGCGCGAGGTAGTCCGTCTCGAGGAGCGCGCCGGCGGCGCAGCCCGCCCAGAGCGCGAGGTCGTCGCGTTCGGCCGGCGACAGCTCGCGCGCGAGCACGATGTCGGACACGTGGAAGCGGCCGCCGGGCTTGAGCACCCGGAAGGACTCGCGGAAGACGGCGTCCTTGTCGGGCGACAGGTTGATGACGCAGTTGGAGATGATGACGTCGACGCTGGCGTCGTCGACGGGCATCGCCTCCATCTCGCCCTTGCGGAACTCGACGTTGGTGGCGCCGAGCTTCGCCTTGTTCTCGTTCGCGAGCTTGAGCATGTCATCGGTCATGTCGAGGCCGATGACGTGGCCCGTCTCGCCCACCTGCTTCGCCGAGAGGAAGCAGTCGAGCCCCGGCCCGGAGCCGAGGTCGAGCACGACTTCGCCGGGCTTCATGCCGGCGATGGCGGTGGGGTTGCCGCAGCCGTACGACGGCACGGTGTCGGGCAGGTCCGCCACTTCATCGACGACGTACAGCCGCTCGCGCGACGACGGGGCGTCGCCACAACACGACGCCGCGACGGTGCGCGCGCGTTCTCCGTAGTGCTCCTTCACCGCCTCTTTGATTTCCTCGCCGGTCCTTGCCATGGGTTGACCTCCTGTGGTCGCTAATCGGATTTTACCGATATGAGGCGCACGAAGAAGCGCGCGCTAGCAGCACGCTTCGCTCAATGCGCCGAACTCACGCTTCAGCCACTGCAGCGCCTCGGGCTCGAGGCAGTAGCAGGTGTTGGGGCCCTCGATGGTGCCGCGGACGATGCCGGCGTCCTTGAGGATCTTCAGGTGCTCGGAGACGGTCGACTGGGCCAGGGGCAGCTGGTCGGCGAGGTCGCCGTAGACGCAGGACTGGCGGGCGGCCAGGAGCTTGACGATGCGGAAGCGCGCCGGGTGGGCGATGGCGCGCAGGAGTGCGACAGTCTTCGCTTCGGCCTGGGGTACGGCGATGGTCTTCACATCGGAAATTTACGATGAAGGGCGGCGGGTGTCAACCCCGAAAAAACTGCGAGAGGCCCGTTCGGGCCTCTCTGCTTTCGTGCGGGTCGGGCGAGCTCAGGCGGCGTCGTCGAATTCGTCGCGCGGCGCGGCGCGGTGGGCCTCGGCCGGCGCCGGAGCGGCCTGGTGCGGGACCTCCATGACGGCGGGCGTGTTGGTGGAGTACAGCCACGCGATGGGGGCGGCGGCCACGAAGGTGAGGAAGCTGGCCACCTGCGCGGCGGCGCCCTCCGCGATCTGCGCGAGCGGGCCGGCGGCGCCCCACTGCTCCTGGAAGTAGCGCGACCAGAGGTCGGCGTTCGCCACTGTGGACTCTTGCGGCTTTCGGGTTTCGGTCGCCATTCGTCATCCCCTCCTGTGGACTCCGGCCTGCGGGCCGTGTGGTCAGCCTAGGCGCGCGCGTGGACGCTGCGGTTAAGGCCGCGTGAACGATTTGTGAACGTTGTGCCGTTCCGGGCGCTGCGCATCGAGGCGCCGTTCATATCATCGGCGTTGCGCAGCCAGCCTGATGCTATCGCGCTCGCGCGGCCGACTCAAGTATCCGCGCGGGCCGGAAGGGCCGAAATGAGGAGAATCCCGCGTCTGCGGGTCGTCGGGGCGGCCCCAGACAGTCGTGGCGAGCCGTCACCCCTTCTTGATGGCGCGCCACGGCCGCGGTTAACACGGGCGCAACGCCGCGCGCGCTACGGTGGTGCCTGCGGCGCTGCGCGACACGGATGGCGCGGAGCGGATGTATGACACGAGGCACGGGGCATCGCAATGTCCGTGCGCGCAGGGCCGCCCTAGAGACTTCCCCACGAGACCGCAGAGTTGTGAGCGCTAGCGGCCGGCGGCCGGGCGTGCGGCCTCCGCCGTCTCGGCGCCAGATGCGCCGTTGCCGTGGACGGCGTGCTGCTCGTACGTCATGCGGTAGAGGTTGGCGTAGCGGCCGCCGAGCGCGAGCAGCTCGTCGTGGCTGCCTTGCTCGACGATGCGGCCGTGCTCGAGGACGATGATGCGGTCGGCATTGCGGATCGTCGACAGGCGGTGGGCGATCACGAACGACGTGCGCCCGGCGAGCAGCGTGCGGAGGGCGCGCTGGATGATCTGCTCGGTGTGCGTGTCGACGTTCGCGGTCGCCTCGTCGAGGATGAGGATGCGCGGCCGCGCGATGATGGCGCGGGCGAAGCTCAGCAGCTGGCGCTGGCCGACCGAGAGGTTCATGCCGCGCTCGTGCAGCTCCGTCTGATAGCCGTTCTCGAGGCGGCTGATGAAGTCATGCGCGCCGACGAGCCGCGCCGCTTCCTCGACCTCCTCGTCGGTGGCGTCGGGGCGGCCGTAGCGGATGTTGTCGGCGACGGTGCCGGAGAAGAGGAACGGGTCCTGCAGCACGATGCCCATGTGCCGGGCGAGGCTCTCGTGCGTTACGTCGCGGATGTCGTGGCCGTCGACGGCGATGGAGCCCTCGGTGACGTCGTAGAAGCGCAGCAGCAGCGACGTCAGCGTCGTCTTGCCGGCGCCCGTCTGACCGACGAGGGCGATCGTCTCGCCGGGCTTCACGTGCAGGTCGATGTCCTCCAGCACGGGCACGTCGTCGACGTAGCGGAAGGTGACGTGGTTGAAATCGACGCGGCCGGTGATGTCCTCGAGTACGAGTGCATCGGGCTTGTCCTCGAACTCGGGCCTGGTGTCGAGCACCTCGATCACCCGCTCGCCGCCGGCCATCGCGCGCTGGAGCTGCGTGTACTGGAGGACGAGGTCGCGCACGGGGTCGAAGAAGAGGTTGATCTGCAGCGCGAAGGCGAGCAGCGTCTCGACGTCCATCTGCCCCTCGAGCACGCGGTAGCCGCCGTAGCCGACGACGAGCGCCAGCGCGAGCGCGACCGTGAGCTCGACGAGCGGCATGACGGCGGCGGTGAGCCGGCCCGCGGCGACGTTCGCCTGGAGGTTCTGCGCGTTGACGCGGTCGAAGCGGCGGGCGTTCTCGTCCTCGCGTGAGAGGCTCTGGATGACGCGCACGCCGGAGACGTTCTCCTGCAGGTTGGCGTTGACGATGGCGATGGCCTGGCGGACGCGGATGAACGCGCGGCGCGAGTACGCCTGCCAGACGGCCATGGAGATGACGAGCAGGGGCACGACGGCGAACGTGACGAGCGCGAGCTGCCAGTCGAAGTAGAGCAGGAAGGCGACCGAGAAGGCGATGCCGACGACGTCGCCGAAGATGGTGAGGAAGCCGCTCGTCATCAGCTCCTGCAGCGACGTGACGTCGCTGGTGACGCGCGACATGACGCGGCCGACCTCGTTGTTGTCGTAGAAGCGCAGCGAGAGCTTCTGGAGGTGGCCGAACATCTCCTTGCGCAGCTTGAGCAGCAGCCGGTGGCCCATCCAGCCGGACATGGTGAGCTGGAGGTACGAGAAGCCGGCGCCGAGCACGACGAACGCGAGGTAGATCCAGCCCCAGCGGTTGACGTCGCCGAAGTCGGCCTGGCGCGCGCCGGCGATGAGGCCCTGTACGGCGAGCGGCATCGACCGCGTCATGGCGGCGAAGCCGAGCGTGCCGATGAGCGCGAAGAGCAGGCGCCACTTGTACGGCGTGACGTAGCGCGCGAGGCGCCGCACCACGCGGTGGTTGTAGACCGAGCCAAGCTCGTCGTCGCTCCAGCCGTCGGTGCTGCGGGTGAGCGTGTTGGGGCGCAGTTGCCCGCCGAAGCCCCCGCCGGGCCCGCCGCCGCTCCACCCGCCGGCTCCGCCGGCGCCCCAGTACGCCATGATGCTCCTGACTTACGAACCGCCGGCGGCCGTGGCCGCCTCGGGCTCCACCTGCACGTCGCCGAGCGCGTCCAGCCGCGCGCGCTCGCGCTCGAAGGCTTCTTCCTGGTCGCGCAGCTCGACGTCGTAGATCTCGCGGTACAGACCGTCCTGCTGGATCAGCTCCTCGTGCTTGCCGCGCTCGACGATCTGGCCGTCCTTGAGGACGAGGATCTGGTCCGCCGCGCGCACGGTGCGCAGCCGCTGGGCGATGACGAACGTCGTGCGGCCCTTCATCAGCTCGGCGAGCGCTTGCTGGATGAGGTACTCGGTCTGCGTGTCGACGGACGACGTCGAGTCGTCGAAGACGAGGATCTTCGGGTCGAGCAGCAGCGTACGCGCGATCGAGATGCGCTGCTTCTGGCCGCCGGAGAGCGTGATCCCGCGCTCGCCGACCCACGTGTCGTAGCCGTCGGGCAGCGACTCGATGAAGTCGTGGATGCGGGCGAGCCTCGCGACGCGGACGATGTCGTGCTCGGTCGCGCCGGGCGAGCCGTAGGCGATGTTGTCGCGGATGGTGGCCGAGAAGAGGAACACGTCCTGCTGGACGATGCCGAACGTCCGGCGCAGCGAGGCGAGCGTGACGTCGCGGATGTCGACGCCGTCGATGGTGATGCGGCCGCCGGTGACGTCGTAGAAGCGCGGCATGAGGTTGACGATCGTCGTCTTGCCGGAGCCGGTCTGGCCGAGCAGCGCGACGATCTCGCCGGGCTGCGCGTCGAGGTCGACGCCGCGGAGGACGGGGCTGATGGCGTCGTAGCCGAAGGAGACGTTCTCGAAGCGGACATGTCCCTTCACGCCGGTCAGTTCGATTGCGTCCGGCTTCTCCTTGACCGCGGACTCGGCGTCGAGGATGTCGTAGATGCGCTCGCCGGAGGACTGGGCGCGCGCCCAGAGCATCGTCACCCAGCCGATGCTGCGGACCGGAAGCTGGAGCATCGTCAGTAGCGTCATGAACTTGCCGAGCTCGCCGACCGTCAGCTCGCCATTGGCGATGAGGCTCGCGCCGTACCAGGCGGTCGCCACCATCGCGAGCGACCAGACGCCCGTGAGGAGCGGTGTGTAGCGCGCCTGGAGGCGGTTCGACTTGTATGAATTCTCGAACAGGTCCTCGGCCTCGCGGTCGAACTTTTGTTGCTCCTGTCGTTCGCGGCCGAACGCCTTGACGACGCGCATGCCGCTGAGGTTCTCCTGCAGCACGACGCCGACGCGCCCCTGCAGGTTCTGCGTCTGCAGCATGATCGGCCGGAGCTGCGACGTGAAGCGGATGGCGACGCCCGCGGTGACCGGGATGAACGCCCAGCTCAGCAGCGCCAGCTTCCAGCTCGTGAAGATCATCAGCGTCAGCGTCGCGATGAGCAGGGCGATGATGTAGACGAGACGGATGGCGCCCATGCTGATGAACATACGGGCGCCCTCGACGTCCTGCGTGGCGCGCTGCATGATCTGGCCGGTCTGCGCCTTGTCGTGGTAGGCGAAGCTGAGACGCTGCAGGTGGTCGTAGATGTCGTTGCGGATGTCGTACGCGGCGTGCTGCGCGAGCCATTCAGCCGTGTACGTCTGGAAGTACTGGAAGATCCCGCGCGCCGCCGCCGCCGCGATGATCAGGGCCGCGACGATGGACAGCGTCCGCATGCTGCCGAGCGCGACACCCTGGTCGTTGATCTGCAGGCCCTGGTCGATGCCGTACTGGAGGAGCTGGGGGCCGGCGAGCTGGAACGTCGTGAGCCCGCCGATGGCGATCCACACGAGGAAGATGCGCCCCTTGTACGGCAGCGCGTATTTCAGCAAGCGAATCGGGATGGCGAGCCTTCGGGGGGCCATGACGGCGCAGTGTATCGGAATCTAACGTGCACGTAAAGGTGCGGGCGGTGGCCCGCCGCCGTATGCGCTTCTGATCGCCGCCCGCAACCTCCCCGGTGCGGCCGGTGGAACGGATGCGTTATGCGAAATGCGTCAAGATACAGCTTCCTCGCAAGGCCGGATTCCCCCTCGGAGAGAGCGAAGATGCGGTCCACGACCATCGTATCGCCTCAGGTCACCGTCCCCGTCCGCCATGCGCACCGCTCCGTGCCCGAAGGCGTCGTGCGGGCGATACAGCACGTTCGGCGGCTCGGGCTGGTCGATATGTACGACCGCGAGACGGTGATGCTGCTCGCGGCGAACCTCGGCTACGGCGAGGAGATGGAGTGGCTGGTGATGAACCGCCACCTCTACTTCGAGGCGCTCCGCCGCGCCGGATAAACCGCGCCAGAGACCGTCAGACTTCGTCCGCACGCGCCCATGTGAGGGATGCCCCTTTAAGCAAGCGTCTGCTTTATAATTCCGTCCGACCACGCATGCCGACCTGAGCGTGGCCGTGCTGTCTTGCTCACGGGTCACCCGCAGACCCTCCCGGAAGGAGTCCCTCCCATGATGAACGGCGCCGTCAACGGGAAGATGCTCAACGTCCGGCTGAATGCCGGCACGGTCGAGGTGGAGCAGATCCCGGAGGACATGTATCGCAGGTACCTGGGCGGCTACGGCATCGGCTCGCGGCTACTGTTCGACCGCATCCCGAAGGGGGCGGACCCGCTCGGGCCGGACAATGTGCTCGGTCTGTTCCCCGGCCTGCTGACGGGCACACCGTTCTTCGGCATCCGCTATCAGGCCGTCGCCAAGTCGCCGAAGACGGGCGGCTGGGGCGACGCCAACGCCGGCGGCGACTTCGGGCCGTTCCTGAAGAACGCCGGCTGGGACGGCATCATGCTCTACGAGCGCTCGCCGAAGCCTGTGTACATCTACATCGAGGACGACAAGGTCGAGATCAAGGACGCCTCGGACATCTGGGGCATGCAGGCGATCGACGTCGAGATGAAGCTCAAGGAGCGGCACGGCAAGAAAGCCAGCGTCGCCTGCATCGGCCCGGCGGGCGAGAGGCTCTCGCTGATGGCTGGCATCTGCAATGAGCGCGGGCGTCTCGCGGCGCGCAGCGGGCTTGGCGCGGTGATGGGCTCGAAGAACGTGAAGGCGATCGTCGTCAACGCGTCGAAGAACATCATCGGCTCGAGCCCGGAGATCATGAAGCAGGTGCGGCAGTCGCTCGACGAGTTCGCGAAACCGATCACCAACTTCTTCCGCACCTACGGCACGACGGGCATCACGAACTCCTCGGCGATGTCGGGGGACGCGCCGGTGAAGAACTGGGGCGGCGTCGGCATGGTCGACTTCCCGCAGGGGATGACGATGTCGGGCGACAACGTCAACCGCCGCATGGAGAAGAAGTACGCGTGCTGGCACTGCCCCGTCGCCTGCGGCGGCGAGTCGCACGCGTGGGACGACCAGGAGAACCAGGCGAAGATCCGCATCGCCAAGCGTGACGGGCAGATGAACGAGCTGCGCGCGCAGCTCGCGCAGGCGGCCGATGACCAGAAGCAGGCCATCGAGGCGCAGATCAAGAAGCTGGAGAACGACAACAAGGCGGACGCCGAGATCAAGAACGACGCGCGCTTCCCCTACCCGAAGCACACGCACCGCGCCGAATACGAGACGATGACGTCGTTCGGGACGATGATGCTGAACAACGACATCAACGCCCTCCACTACGCCAACCACCTCTGCAACCAGTACGGCGTCGACACCATCTCGGCCGGCGCGACGCTGGCCTTCGCGATGGAGTGCTACGAGAACGGCCTCATCACGAAGGAGGACACGGACGGCATCGACCTGCGCTGGGGCAACGCGGAGGCGATCATCGAGGCGCTGCACAAGATCGGCACGAAGGAGGGGGCGTTCGGCGAGCTGTTCGGCGACGGCGTGAAGGCCGCGGCCGAAAAGATCGGCCCGAAGTCGATCGAGTTCGCGATGGAGGTCGGCGGCGAGGAGCTGCCGATGCACGACCCGAAGCTGCAGCCGGAGTACTTCACGACGTACAAGCTGGACCCGACGCCGGCGCGCCACACGCAGTACGAGGGCGCGACGCGGCCGGGCTGGAACCTGCCGCCGCCGGTGCAGGACCGCACGGTCGCCGTCGGGCGCGGCGAGCACCACAAGGGCCGCTCGGACTACATGCACGTCGTCAACTCGGCGGGCATGTGCATGTTCATCATGATGTGCGCGCCGAACGACCGCATCCCCGAGTGGATCAACGCCGAGACCGGCTGGGACACGACGAAGGAAGAGATCCTGAAGACGGGCGAGCGCATCGGCAACCTGCGGATGGCGTTCAACGTGCGCGAGGGCGACATCGTCACGAAGCGGCGCGTGCCCGGCCGGCTGTGGGGCGCGCAGCCGTTCGAGGCAGGCCCGCACAAGGACCTCTCGCTGGACGTGAAGACGCTGGAGCAGGAGTTCCTGGCGGCGGCCGACTGGGATCCGGAGACGGCGGCGCCGAGCAAGCGCAAGCTGGAGGAGCTGGGCCTCGCCGACGTGGCGCAGGCCATCGGCGCGAAGTAGCGTCCGCAAGAAGGCACACACCAAGCTCGAAGGGGGCGCATCCCGATGCGCCCCTTCCGCTACTCCACAAACCAGACGCCCTCGGCTTTCAGTATCTCGAATGCATCTTCACTCTTGTACGGACTTCCGAGGGCATTGCGTCGGTAAAGCTCGAACAGCAAGAGCCAGTATTGATCTAACTCATACAAGTCGGATTTGCTGAGGTTCTTGGCAAACGCTGTCACATCGTCCTGCTGCTTCTTGTCACCGCATAGGTACAGCATCAAGAGCCCGACACAGTCGCGGGAAGCAAGTATTTCCGACGCGATGTCGGACGTCACGGAGACGCCATACTTCCGAAGGTAATACAGCATCCATGCCATCCCGTCAGACCGGCGAAAGCGTGCAGCCTCGAGCGCGAGTGCCCTGAGTTCAGATTCGTACGAGAAGGTCAGCAGTAAGGTGGAGTCAAACAGCTCCTCGAGCACAGGAAGGAGTGTCGGCTGAGAGAACGACAGCGTCAGCAGGTACTTCAGCGTGTCTACCTTCGCCATGAACGTGAGATCCTGGCGAGTTAGCGCCCGGGCGGCATACTTGATTACGCTTCCGTCGGGAACTTCCCGGGCAAGTTCGACGGCAAGGTTGAGGTAACTGACCGCGGGATACCGATGGACTTCGCCCTCTTTGGGGAGCATTAGGGCAAGCCGAGTGAGCCAGGCCGGAACAGGAGCTCTTGGCAACGGATGAATCTCCGTTTTCCCGATGTTCAGCGCGAGCTTGTACTTTGCGAGTTCTTCAGCCAACTGAATGACGAATGATTCTGCCTCGGCCTCGCTGTCACAGTACGCGGTGTAGTCGTCTATGAACCGGACGTAGACATACCTCTTGGCCATCTCCTCGTCGACTCTGGCCAAGATTGATTCTGCCACGATGTTCGACGTAGCTGGCCCGATGGCAACACCGTTCGTCTCGTTCCGATTCAAATGACGGACGCGTTGGTCGAGCTGATTGAACCACTGGTTCGGGTCGTTCTTGAGTGACTTTGCAGCCGACATACCTACGGCAGCCCAAGGTAATGCGTGCGAGTAGATGCTGGGAAAGAAGTTTGAGATATCAGTTTGGACAAACAGACGGCGTCCGAATGAGTACCGCAGATGCCGCGCCGTTTCTTCCACCTTTGCCTCGTAGTCCATGACCACCAAGCGCCCATCTTGGTGATCCATAGGACGTACAATGCTTGCGCCGTTGTGTGTGATGTAATCAAGCTCTTGCCAATTGTCGTGAATGCAAAGTGACAATGCTGCGTAAGGTACTGGGTGCGGTATCGAACAGGTACGTAGGACGCCGCTAAACCGCGCCATTCTGTACAACACTGCATCGTAACCGGCATACCCCTTGCGCGTACGGGGCTTGGTCGTCACTAGTTTCCGCGCGACGTCAGGCGTGAACGACTGGGAAGTGAAGTTCGGTGGGAGTTCCTCCCGCGTTCGCTTCTGTGTCGGCAGGAAATTGTGTTGAAGTAGCCCGCTCAGAACACGAGCGTCGCTTAAGCTCACGTCGCTCCCCCTAGAAACTGCATACGCCACGACCGTACCAAATGAGGCGTTAACGAGGTACCCCCGAGTGAGCACAAGTTGGAGTGAGCGTCCACCGTGAGCAAGGGGCTGCTTGCTAGGCGAGCGAACAAGGCAAATTGTCGAAGGGGAAGGAGCGCAACGACAGTTAACGTCCTCGTCGCATAGAGTGAGGCCATGCAGGTAAAGCTCGAGCAGGTCACGGTGCAGACGCGCGGCATCGGCCACTTCGCGGAGATCACCGACCTCGTGGCGGAGGCCGTGGCGCGGTCGGGCGTGCGCGAGGGCATCGCGCTCGTGCGCAGCCGGCACACGACGGCGGCGATCACGTGCAACGAGCCGGACCCGCGCCTCCATGTCGACATGAAGGACGCGGTCTACGCGACCTTCCCCATGTCGCGCGACTACCGCCACATCGAGGAAGGGGCGGAGAACGCCATCGCCCACCTGGCGACGTCGATGCTCTTCGGCGAGGCGACGTGGGTGCCCGTGCGCAACGGCCGCATCGACGTCGGGACGTGGCAGCACCTGTACCTCGTCGAGCTGTACGAGGGCCGGCTGCGGCAGGTGGACGTCGCGGTGCTCGGGGAGTGAGCTATGGAGGTGATCCCGCTCCGCCTGGCGACGGTCACGTACCCGTCACGGCACCCGCGGTCGGGCGTGGGGCCGGTGTTTGCGTTTCTCGTGCGCTCCGGTGAGGGCGCGGTCCTCGTCGACACCGGCATCGGACCGGCGCACCCACTGATCGACGAGGCGTACCGGCCGGAGCGCGTGCCGATCTCGGACGCGCTCGCGGCACACGGCCTGCAGGTCGAGGACATCGTCGCCATCATCAACACGCACCTCCACTTCGACCACATCGGCGGCAACGCTCTGTTCGCCGGCGTGCCGATCTACGTCCAGACGCGGGAGCGCGAGGCCGCGCATGGCGAACGGTACACGGTGCGCGAATGGGTGGACTTCGAAGGCGCGACGTACGAGCTGCTGGACGGCGATGCCGCCATTCGCGCCGGTCTGCGCGCGCTGTCGACGCCGGGCCATACGCCCGGGCATCAATCCGTCATCGTCGAAACTGAAGACGGGCCGGTGGTGATCGCCGGGCAGGCGTTTGAGACGGCGGGCGAGTTCCGCGAGGCCATCGAGCAGCCCGCGCTGCATGTCGATTCAGCCGCCAACGCGGAGCGGCTGCTCGAGGTGGCGCCCCTGCGCGTGTACTTCAGCCACGATGAGGCGTACTGGGAGCCGGAGGTCCCGCTATGACCGTATGCGGTTATCGCCGCCGCTACGCACTCATCGCCGCCCTTCGCACCACTCGATGTAGCGGTCGAGGCCGCGGCGGACGGAGAGCATCATGCGCGCGAGGTGGGGGTCGCGCGCCTGCACCTGTTCGACCACCTCATCGCGGAAGTAGCGCTCGCGGTACTCCACGGGGTCGATCCAGCGCGCGGCGGAGTGCTCGTCGCTGAGCACCACCTCACCATCGGCGCAGTCGCAGGCGTAGCAGAGCTGCAGCGCCTCGCCGCCGTAGACGAAGAGGTGGTTGGCGTCGATCAGCGTCAGGTCGCCGTCGGGGCGGAGGCCCGCTTCCTCGAACAGCTCGCGCCGCGCCGCGGTCTCGACGTCCTCGCCGGCGTCGACGGCGCCGCCAGGGATGAACCAGGCGCCGGTCGCCTCGCCACCCGCGCGCTTGAGGATGAGAATCTTCCCCTCGCGCCGCACGTAGACGGCGGCGGAGAGGCCCCAGAGTGCGCGGCCGGATGCCGGGGGTGCGCTGCTGTCGCTCATCGCCGCGCGAGTATGATCGGGCGGTGGGCGTGCGTCAAACCTGCGCCGCTGCGCGCGCGCTACCTATAATTCGACGCGCATGGCTTCCCAACCCGCCGATCGCCCAGCGAAGCGCGTCATCTACCTCAACCGGAGGGTCGCCTTCATCGAGCCGCACCGCATCAACGTGCGGCCGGCGCTGGCGGCGGCGCTCTTCCCGCTGAGCGGGCTGCTGCTGGGCATCGCGGCGTTCGTGTCGATACTTCTCTGGCTGGGCAGCATGCCCTTCTGGCTGGTGGTGCTGCTGCTCATGTTCGCCGTGGTGAGCATCCCGCTGGCGGGCATCGGCTTCGTCTACGCGATCGCTGGGGCGAACGTGGTGTTCGAGAAGGAGAAGCAGTCGGGCGTGTGGCAGCAGGGCTTCCTGGGCATGGGCGTCGGCACGAGCGAGCTGGTGCCGTTCTGGAAGATCGAGGAGATCCGCGTGGAGGAGACGACCGGCGACCGGCGCTGGCGCGGCGAGCAGGAGGACGTCGCCCAGTTCGAGGTCGTGCTGGTGAAGGTGAGCGGCAAGCGCCTCAGAGTGGGCGACATCGTCGTGGCGCGCTCGATGGTGCGGGAGGGCCTCGCCGAGGTGCGCGAGCTGGCGGAGGCGATCGCGACGATGACGGGGAAGCCGCTGGTGGCGCCGGAGGTGGTGCGGAGGCGCAGGGGCGCGGAGCAGGCGGCCGGGGCCTCGTGACGGCCACGCTCACGCGGACCGAGGAGGAGCTCACCGGCGAGGGGCCGTGCCCGCACGTCTCCTTCGTCGTGCCGGCGTACAACGAGGAGGAACGCCTCCCCGCGAGCCTGGACACCATCATCGCCTTTCTGGGCAGCCAACGCTTCGACACGGAGCTGATCGTCGTCGACGACGGCAGCGCCGATACGACGCCGGACATCGTGCGGCGGTGGATGCTGGACGCGCCGCCGAACGTCTCGATGCGGCTGCTGCAGCACGAGCGGAACCTCGGGAAGGGCGCGGCGATCCGTACCGGCTGCCTGGCCGCCGAGGGCGACTTCATCTTCTACATCGACGCGGACCTGGCGACGCCGCCGGAAGACGCGGTGCACCTGCTCGCGCGTCTCGAAGACGGAGCCGACGTCGCGATCGGCACGCGCGTGTGGCCGGACGGCTCCGACATGCGCGCGAGCCAGCCGTTGCAGCGCCGGCTCGCCGGCCGCGCGTTTACGACGATGCGCAAGCTGCTGCGCGTGCTGCCGGACATCCAGGACACGCAGTGCCCGATGAAAGGCTTCCGTCGCGACGTCGCGCGCGCGGTGTTCGAGCGGCAGCGGCTGGAGGGCTGGATCTTCGATGCGGAGGTGCTGCATCTCGCGCGGTCGATGGGTTACGAGATCGTGGCGGTGCCGGTGCACTGGCGGCACGTCGAAGGCTCGCGATTGCGGGTGCGGCCGCAGCAGGCGTTCGAGGTGCTGCGCGACCTGATCAAGCTGAAGTTCTTCTACGCGCGGTAGGCCGGAATCTGTCAGCAGGGCCGAGCTCTCGAGGGGCGCCAGCTTTCCTGACAGCTCCTGACGTCACGGTGTCAGCAAGGTGGCTTTCCATAGCTGCGCTCCTGACAGTATGGTGTCAGTACGCGACCTTTATGCTGCCGTCCGCCGCACGATGGGAGTGCGGACAACATCACGAGGATGGCAGCAGATGAAGGTGAACTCGACGTTTATCAATATCACCAGTGAGGACCCGGAGCGGCTCCGGAAGTTCTACGCGGAGGTCGTCGGCCTGCCGCGGAAGCCCGAGATGGGCGACGGCGCGATGGACATCGGCGGCGCGACGCTGGGCATCGACGGGCACAGCCAGGTGCGCGGCGCGGCGAAGGAGCCGCAGCGTGTGCTGATCGACCTGTTCGTCGACGACCTGATGAGCGAGCAGCGCCGGCTGGAGAACCAGGGCGTGACGTTCATCCGCACGGCGGGGCGCGAGTACTGGGGCGGCGTCATCTCGACGTTCATGGACCCGGACGGCAACTACGTGCAGCTCATCGAGTACAAACCAGAAGCGGCAGTGAAATAGAGGAACATGCGTCGGGCGGACCGTCTGTTCCAGATCATCCAGCTCCTGCGCCGTCACCGCGTCGTGACGGCGGCGACGCTCGCGGAGGAGCTGGAGGTCTCGGAACGGACGGTCTACCGCGACATCCGCGACCTCGTCCTCTCCGGCGTGCCGATCGAGGGCGAGGCGGGCGTCGGCTACATGCTGCGGCGGGGGTTCGACCTGCCGCCTTTGATGTTCAGCGAGGCCGAGATCGAGGCGATGGTGCTGGGCGCGCGCGTCGTCACCAGCTGGGGCGACGCGGGGCTGGCGAAGGCAGCCGGCGAGGCGCTGGCGCGCGTGGAGGCGGCGCTGCCGGATCGCCTCAAGCTGCGGCTGAACCAGACGCCGCTGTACGCGCCCGGCTTCCACGTGCCGCAGGCGATGATGGACCGGCTGGCGACACTGCGGTCGGCCATCGACGAGCGGCGGAAGACGCGGCTCGACTACTCGGACGGTGAGGGCGCCCGGACGGACCGCGTCGTGCGGCCGCTGGGGCTCTTCTTCTGGGGCTACACCTGGTCGCTGACGGCGTGGTGCGAGCTGCGGACGGACTTCCGCTCGTTCCGGCTGGACCGGGTGAACGAGATGCAGGTGCTGCCGGAGCGCTTCTTCGACGAGGCGGGGAAGACGCTCGAGGACTACTTCCGGCGTCTGGACACGGACCACCACCACAACTAGACCCCATTCCCCACATCCCCCTGTCAAGAATTTCCTCCCCGGCCGAAAAATATGGCCGGATCCCGTTGACACTGTGCTGGCACTATGCCAGCATAGAGCCATCGAAACGCCGGTTTGCCGCCGGAGGAGGAGTGAGGCCGGATGGCCACGGAACTGCGCATCGAGCCCGTCTTCGACGCCCTCAAGCAGCCGCTCGCCCTCATCGAGAGCGACGAACGGCGCCGGCAGATCGAGACGTACATCGAGGCGGCGCGCATCCCGCTCGAGCGGGCGGTCAACGATCTCCTTTCGCAGCTCGCGCAGGCCGTCGACGAGAAGGTGTCGGACCACTACCGGGTGCGGCTGGCGTACAGTCCGGCGGGCCTGGCGCTCGAGGTGGAGGAGAAGGCCGGCGACGGCGACGAGGCGCGCTGGACAGCCATGGAAGGCGATGTCGAGAAGATCACGATCCGCATCCCGGCGGAACTGAAAGACCTGGCGATGGAAGCCGCGCAGCACGCCGGCACGTCGGCGAACTCATGGTTCGTGAAGGCGCTCGCGCGCGCGGTGCGCAGCATGGAGGCGCCGGAGCGCCGGGGATGGCACGAGGAACGCCGGCCGCACCGCGGAGGCTCGCGGTTCAGCGGCTGGGTCGGCGGCGACGAGTAACGGAGTACGACCGTCCGAGGAGGGACGGAGGAGGCGGCGAATGAACAACTGGCTGATCACGGAAATCATCCACGAGCAGGAGCGGCGCCGGCTCGAACGCGTGAGCCCGCACAGGCTGGCGGCGCTGGAGGAGCATGACGCGCAGGACGGCGGCGTCCGGCGGACGATCGCCGGCGCGCTGATCAGGCTCGGCACGGCGCTCGACCACGACGCCGCGGTGCCGCGCGCGGCCGCACGCTAGGAGACGCGAATGTTCCGGATGCTTGCGTTCGTCCTCGCATTGCTGCTGCTGGCGGGCAGCGTCGACCCGACGCGCGGCTGGATGGTCACGCTGACCGTGCTGACGGGCTTGGGAGCGCTGCGGCGGCCGTGGTGGCGCTTCGGGCCGCCGCGCCTGGCGCTCGACCTGCGGCTGGCGGCGTTCGCGCTGGCGGTCGTGCTCCTGACGGGCGCGGTCGAGCCGGCGCGGGACTGGTTCGTCGTGCTGTCCGTGGTGACGGGGCTGGCGGCGTTCATGCCGCGTCTGCTCGCGTTCGACGCGGGGGAGTGGCGGGCATCGCGGCGCGAGCGCGCCTGGGCTCGCCGCGAGCGGCGCTGGCAGGGCTGGGTGGAGGATTGGGAAGGAGACGGCTGGCGATGACGATGCAGATCACGCGCGAACAGGCGGCGCCGGCGGAGGAGATCCACGCGCCCGGGCTGCCGCTCATCGTCGAGTTCACGTCGCGGCGTTCGCCGCAGCGGCCGATCGGCTCGCGGGCCGGCGGCATCGAGTTGCCGGTGGGGCGGCTGCCCGTCCGGGCGGTCGACATCGACCGGTACCCCGACCTGCGGCGGCGTTTTCGCATTGAGCTGATCCCGACGTTTGTCGTGTTGCAGGGCGCGAGCGAGCTGGCGCGCATCGTCGGGCCGCACTCACGGCGGGAGCTGGCGGCGGCGCTGCGCCGCGCGCTCGACCCTGATATCGTGCGCCTCGATGACCTGCCGCAGCCGCGGGCGCGCTGGAACGACTTCACGACGCGCCTCTGGGGATTCGGCATCGGTTCATAGCCATGGAACACACGCGCACCGTCACACGCGAGTTTGAGACGGGCGACCATGCGGTTCTCCAGCTCGAGAGCCGCTCCGGCGCCGTCATCGTCGAAGGGCGCGAGAGCGACCGCGTCGTCGTGGATGCTGTCGTCCGCGTGTGGACGGACCTCTCGGCGGAGGCGGACGACGCGGCGGCGCTGGTGGCGCAAAGCATGCAGCAGGACGGCAATCGCGTCACCGTGCGGGCGCCGTCGCTGCCACGTCGCGACGGCTGGGCGGCGCTGTTCGGCCAGGGCTCGCGCGTCGAGTACACGGTGCGGGTGCCGCGTCGCACCGAGGTGCGGCTGCTCTCGAAGAGCGGCTCGGTGCACGTGCTGCGCACGGAGGGCGCGCTGCGCGTCGAGGCGCTGAGCGGGCGGCTGACGGTCGAGGAGGTGCGCGGCGACGTGACGCTGGTATCGCGCAGCGGGGCGCTGACGGTCCAGCGCGTCACGGGCGCCGTCGAAATCGAGTCGCGCAGCGGCAAGGTGACGGTGCAGGAGATCAGCGGGCCGGTGGCGATCGAAGCGCGGAGCGGGGCGATCGAGACGAAGGACGTCGCAGGGGACGTGCGTGTCTCTGCGCGGGCGGGGAGCCTGAGCGTCGAGAACGCCGGCGCGCGCGTCTATGCGCGGACGCGGGCGGGCAGCATGCGGTACCGGGGCAGGGTGCTCGGCGACTTCGACCTGGAGGCGGTCGCCGGCTCGATCACGCTCGCGGTGGACCCGGACTACCCCTTCTTCGTCGATGCGGAGAGCCATGGCGGGAGCGTGCGGTCGGACCTGCCGCCGCGGCGCAACGGGGCGGAGCCCGCCGAGGGCGGGCCGAAGGTGCGGGTGCGCACCCGCGCGGGATCGATCAGGCTGACACGGGCGTAGGACGGCTGGCGCCCTACGTAAGATCCCAGTCGCGCTGTTCGGCCTGTCGCTCCATGTCCATTGCGGCGTGGATCACGCCGACGATCGTCACCCAGTCTGACTGAGTGAGGTAGACGATTCGGTAGTTCTGGAAGATCAGCTCGCGGTATCGCGGATCGCCAATTTCGGGCACAACCCTCCCGTCGGTTGGGATACGAACGAAGGCTTTCAGCCGCGCTGACGACACGGCTCAGGAACAGCGTCGCAAACTGAGGAGAGGAACGTCCGATATACCCGGCGATCAGCTCGAGGTCAGTAACAGCGTCTACGTGCCAGCGGAGTTCAGCCACTTACCTAGCCGGCGCGTCGCCTCGTCGTGCGAGATCACGCTCTCACCCCGCTCTGCGTCGCGACCGCGGCGGAGCACGGTAACCCGGAACTGCAGCTCCTGAATGATCGTCTCGGCAGACACGCCGTCTGGCATCTGCTCGATCAGCTCGATGGCCTGGCGCTTGTCGTCCTTCATGTCGAGATTGTAGCCGACTGCGGCGTCAGCGGCGGGGCTTCACGTTCAGGACGTCGTGGATGATGATGGCCTGGTCGCGCTCCGGCCCGACGGAGACGATGTCGATCGGGATGCCCAGCAGCTTTTCGATGTAGCGGATGTAGTCCTGCGCCTGCGGGGGCAGCTCGTCCCACGTGCGGCAGCCGCTCGTGGGCGCGCGCCAGCCTTCCACTTCTTCATAGATCGGCTTCACCTTCGCGAGCTGGACGGAGCTTGCGGGCAGCGTCGTCAGGCGGCGGCCATCCTCAGTCTCGTAGGCGACGCAGATCTTGATCGACGGGAAGTTGTCGAGGACGTCGAGGCGCGTGAGCACGCCGTTCGTCACCCCGTTGACCATGGCGCTGTAGCGCGAGGCGACGGCGTCGAACCAGCCGGTGCGGCGCGGGCGGCCGGTCGTCGTGCCGACCTCCGGCCGCGGGCCCTCGATGCGCAGGATGTGGCCGGTCTCGTCGTGCAGCTCGCTGGGCATGGGGCCGTTGCCGACGCGCGTCATGTAGGCCTTGTAGATGCCGACGACGGCCTCGATGACGGTGGGGCCGATGCCGATGCCGATGCCGGCACCACCCGCTGACGACGATGGCACGCTCGACGTCACGTACTCGTACGTGCCGGCGTCGAGGTCGAGCAGGCAGCCCTGCGCGCCCTCGAGCAGCACCATCTCGTTGCGCTCGAGCGCGTCGTGGACGATGCCGGCGGTGTCGCGGACGAACGGCGCGAGACGCTGGCCGTAGCGGCAGTACTCGTCGTAGACGGCGTCGAAGTCGAGCGGGTCGAGGCCGTAGAGCTGCTGCAGCACCTTGTTCTTGTAGGGGAGCACGAAGCCCAGGCGCGCGCGGAAGGCGTCGGGGTCGATGAGGTCACCGACGCGGATGCCGATGCGGGCGACCTTGTCGGTGAAGCAGGGGCCGACGCCGCGGCCGGTGGTGCCGATGGCGGCAGGGCCGCGCAGCTTTTCGTCGGCGACGTCGATCAGCGGGTGCCAGGGCATGATGACGTGGCAGCGGTCGCTGATGAAGAGGTTGTCGACGCTGATGCCGCGGGAGACGAGCGTATCGATCTCGCCGAGCAGGACGGCGGGGTCGGCGGCGACGCCGTTGCCGATGATGCACTTCTTGTCGGCGTAGAAGATGCCGGCCGGGACGATGTTCAGCTTGAACTCGCCGCGGTCGTTGATGACGGTGTGGCCGGCGTTGTTCCCCGCCGAGTAGCGGGCGACGACGGACGCGCCCTGCGCGATGAGGTCGACGACGCGGCCCTTGCCCTCGTCGCCCCACTGGCCACCGATGACGACTACTGCTGGCATAAATTACGGCCGGTCCGCGATGGGACGGCCGCTCCTCTCGTGAAGCTGTGGCGCGCGTCATGCGCGGACCGGGCGGGATTATAGCAAATGGGCTCGGGCATGTTCAGCCGCGGGCGCGGCGATTGACGCAGGCGGTACGCTGCGGCGATGAGATGGCTCATGGCGCTCGTGTTGATCGCGCTGACGGCGGCGTGCGGCCGCGAGGACGGCGGCGATGACGGCGCCGCCGGCGTCCCGACAGCCGGGCTGGTGACGGCCGAGACGACCGAGGACGCCGGCGGCACAGCGACGCTCGACGGGGAGCCGCTGGTCGCAGTGCGGACGCTGCCGGCCGGCGCGCTCTCGGCGGAGAACCTGGAGGCCGTGGGCACGGCGTCCAGCGACGCCGGCGAGGTGCAACTCGCGCGCGCCCGGTCGGACGAGGTGGCGGGGTGGGAGTACGTCTCGGCGGGCGAGGCGGGATGGGTGGTATGGCGTCCGGCGGTGGTGCTGGACGTGCTGGACGAGGCTGGCGGCGGGGCTGAGCTGGCGGAGGTCGAGGCGGTCGACTGGCCGGACGCGTGCCTCGGCGCGCCGCGGGCGGACGAGGTGTGCGCGCAGGTGATCACGCCGGGCTACCGAGTGATCGTGCGGCAGGACGACGAGCTGATCGAGTACCACACGGACCGCGCGACGCGGATCCGGCCGGTGGGCGTGGTTGAGGGCGGGTGAAGTGCGCGTCGATGTCAATTGCAGATGTGAATTGACCGCTGTTATACTCGCCCCACTTTACAGGGGCGGCCAGCAGGGGCCTCGCGGGCGGGGAGGTAGCTCCGAATGGAGCACGGAAGCTTTCCGAAGTGCCAGAAGTGCAAGCAGGGGGATCTCGTCCCGCTTTCGGACTTCGGGAGCCAGGGCGCGGCGATCCAGTACAAGGCGTGGGCGTGCACGAATCCTACGTGCGGCTTCAACATCAAGATCCGTAACGGCGATCTCTACATCGATGAGCCCATCGCCAGCGGCGCGATGCACGCCCCGCGCCTTCGCTAGCACACCACCGTCTTTGTCTTCAGCGACATCCGGCGCTGCTTTGTCACGTGCCCGGCGCGGGCTATCATGTCGCGATCCACGTTGGACATAACATTCGGTGCGCCCGCTGACGGGCGTTCGATGGAGGGGCGACGTTGGCTGACCTCACGCAGCGAGAGCTTGATCAAGAGATAGGGGCCGTGGCGGCGTGCTCGCGCGCCATCAGCGCGGGCGCGGCGGCGTCGCGGCCGTTCCCGCTGGCCGGCGACAAGCCGCACTACGCGCGCGATCTGGTCGTCGACGTGCGCCACATCAAGCTGGAGATCGCGATCGACCCGAAGGCGAGGCACATCGCCGGCACGGCCACGCATTACCTGCGGGCGATCAACGACGGCGTCCGCTCGATCACGATGGACGCCGCGGAGATGAACATCACGGGGGTGACGGCCGGCGGGAAGCCGGTGCCGTTCGAGTACAGCGACCCGGTGCTGCGCATCGACCTGCCGCGGGCGCTGAAGGCGGGCGTCGAGACCGAGGTCGCCATCCGCTACTCGGCCTACCCGCGGCGGGGGCTCTACTTCACCGCGCCGGACAAGGACTACCCGAAGAAGCCGCTGCAGGCGTGGACGCAGGGCCAGGACGAGGACTCGCGCCACTGGTACCCCTGCATCGACTATCCGAACCACCAGCAGACGAGCGAAGTGATCGTGACGGTGCCGAAGTCGATGATCAGCATCGGCAACGGCGAGCTGCGGTCGGTGCGGGAGAACAAGCGGCAGGGGACGAAGACGTACCACTGGTACATGGCGACGCCGCACGTCACGTACCTGCTGAGCCAGATCGTCGGCGACTTCGCCGAGATCCGGCACCGCGTGGCCGGCACGACGCTCGAGTACTACGGCCCGCGCGGCCGGGAGGAGGACATCGAGCGGACGCTCTCGAAGACGCCGGCGATGATCCGCTTCTTCAACGAGGCGACGGGCGTGCCGTACCCGTACGGGCGCTACGCGCAGACCTTCGTGGCCGATTTCATCTTCGGCGGGATGGAGAACATCAGCGCGACGACGCTGACCGACACGTCGCTGCTCGACAAGCGCGCGTCGCTCGACGCCGACTCGGACGGGTTGCTGGCGCACGAGCTGGCGCACCAGTGGTTCGGCGACCTGCTGACGTGCCGTGACTGGTCGCACGGATGGCTGAACGAGGGCTTCGCGACGTACTTCGAGGCGCTGTTCAACGAGCGCCACAAGGGGATCGACGAGTTCCGCTACGAACTGCACCAGAACACGCAGATCTACATGGGAGAGGACGCGAACCGGTACCGCCGGCCGATCGTCCACAACGTCTACCACGAGCCCATCGACCTCTTCGACCGGCACCTGTACGAGAAGGGCTCGCTGGTGCTGCACATGGTCCGCACGGTGCTCGGCGACGAGCTGTGGTGGAAGGCGATCCGCGCGTACGTGGCGAAGCACAAGAACACGAACGTGACGACACCCGACCTGCAGCGCGCGATCGAGACGGCGACGGGGCGCAACATCGACTGGCTGTTCGACGAGTTCGTCTACCGGGGCGGGCACCCGCAGTTCAAGATCGGCTACGAGTGGGACGACGGGGCGAAGCAGGCGAAGCTGAGCGTGCAGCAGACGCAGGACGAGAAGGACTCGTCGATCTTCCGGCTGCCGCTCGTCGTCGACTTCACGGTCGACGGGAAGCCGCACGCGTTCAACGTCGAGGTGAGCGAGAAGGCGCACAACTTCTACTTCACGCTGCCGGGCCGCCCGCAGATGGTGCGCTTCGACCCGGGGCACAACTTCCTCAAGACGGTCGAGTTCAAGCGGCCGAAGGAGATGCTGCTGTACCAGCTCGAGCACGACGACGACGTGCGCGGCCGCATCGACGCCGCGCGCGAGCTGTCCAAGCTGGGTTCGCGCGAGGCAGTCGACGCGC
>Ga0073934_10003764_pt1 | contig 26958 bp, 23 predicted proteins | sample LarsenN4metaG_FD_76834 | JGI IMG/M metagenome (GOLD analysis project Ga0073934, IMG submission 76834) | Hot spring sediment bacterial and archeal communities from British Columbia, Canada, to study Microbial Dark Matter (Phase II) - Larsen... ... | reverse complement strand
TATCTCACCGATGAATGGGGATGTCCTGACCAGCAACCGGTGCTCGGCATCCCGTTCTACCTGGCTGACCCGAAGCTCCAGACGATTGAGAAAGCCGCCGACGCGCTCGAGACCGATCGCCAGATCATGATGTACATGCGCCACGAGGCGGGGCACGTTTTCAACTACGCCTACCGCCTGTATACGACCCCTGAGTGGCGCGAGCTGTTCGGTCCGTTCTTCCGCTCGTATCGCGATGAGTACCGACCGATCCCGTTCAGCAAGCATTACGTGCGTCACATCGAAGGGTGGTATGCCCAAAAGCATCCCGACGAAGACTTTGCCGAGACGTTTGCCGTGTGGCTGACACCGCGGAGCCCATGGCGCCGGCAATACAAGGGATGGCCGGCGATGCGCAAGCTGCGTTACGTCGATCGCATGGCCAAAGCTCTCGCCGACGTCGAGCCGATTGTCAAGACGGGCGAGGTGGACATCACACCTGATGACATCAGCGTGACGGTCGAACAGTTCTACGAGCAGGCTGCTCAGGAGCAGCAGGCCCGTATCGACATCGCCCTCGATGCCCACCTCGGACAGATCTTCCTGAGCCGCCGGCGCAAGGAATCGCGGCCTGCGGCCGATATTGTCGGTAAGCACCGGCCCGAGCTGGTGGAGAAGATCACCTACTGGACCGGGGTCCGGCGGCCCATTGTGAGCGGCCTGATCGACTCGATCTGCAGGACCTGCGAGCGGATGAAGTTGTGGGGATTGGTGGGCGAGGAGGCCCACTACCTGGTCGAGGTCACGGCGCTCGCGACGACGTTGGCGATGAACTTCCTGACGCGGGGCCAGTTCGAGCAGCGATGAGCAAACTCAAAATCGTCGTTCTCTACGATCGCGTGCTCGTGGACGAGGCCGAAGAGCAGGCAGCAGCGGCCGACAAGTCGCCGGTCGTCCGCACACTCGACAAGAAAGAGGTCGAGGACGAGGTGGCCGAAGCGCTCACCAAGCTCGGTCACGAAGTCACCCTCCACGAGCTCGATGGAACACCGAGGAGCCTCCTCGCGCTCGCCCGGCTCGAGTGCGATCTGGTCTACAACCTCTGCGAGTCGTTCGCCGACGACGACACGGCGGACTTCAAGATCGCCGCTTTCCTCGAGTTGCTCGGAAAGCGATATACCGGCTCGGGCACGCACGGCCTGATGCTGGCTCAGGACAAAGCGACCGCGAAGAAGATTTTCGCCTTCCACGGCATTCACACGCCGGTCTTCGCCAAGTCGTTCCGCGGCCGCCTGGATTTCTCCCACGATTTGCACTTCCCGGTGATCGTCAAGCCCGCGCGTGAGGACGGTTCGATCGGCATCGAGTTCAGCGCCGTCGTCAGCTCCATCCGGGAGTTGATGGAGCGCATGGACTGGCTGCATGCGAACTTCGACTCTCCGGTGCTGATCGAGGAGTACATCGAAGGGCGCGAGATGTACGTCGGTGTGATCGGCAACGACAAGCCGGAGGCGCTGCCGGTCATCGAGCTGGATCTGTCGAAGCTGCCTGACGGCACGCCGAGGATTGCCGCTGCTGAAGTGAAGTGGGGCAAGGGCACGAAGGCGTACCGCGATACGAAATCGGCGGTTGCCACGGATCTTGCCGAAGAAACGGTCGTTGCTCTTCAGCAGACCGCAATCGCGGCTTACCAGGCGCTGGAGCTGCGCGACTACGGCCGTGTTGACATGCGCCTGCAGCCGGACGGACGCGTCCATGTGATCGAAGTCAACCCCAACCCCTGGTTGAGTTCGAAAGCGGAGTTCGCGATGGCGGCCAGGAAGTCAGGTCGGACCTATCTGCAGCTCGTGGAGGAGATCGTCGAGCTCGCGATGGCACGCGCGTAATAAGCTGCCAACCCCCAACGTCTTATCCAACCATTTTGGAACTGGGGATCTCAAGGACGTGTCTTGCCGTCCGTTGTCCACAGGTAGAGGGTTCGCGACGTGCCGTTCGCATCCCGGAACGAGTCAACGACGTCGGGCTCCCAATCGCCCATCGCGAAACTGTGAGACACGATCCGTGCGCCGCGGCGCAGCTGACGAGTGAGGATGGGACGCAACTTCACGTTCGACGCCGACAGCAGGTAAAGCGTTACAACCGTTGCGTCGGAGACATCGACGGTCATCGCGTCCTGCACCAGGAACCTGACACGCCGCTCGACGCCCGCTGCCTTCGCGTTGGCTTCTGCCTGATTGATCAAGTTCGCGTCGATGTCCACGCCGACGCCGCGGGCGCCGAACTTCTGCGCCGCGGCGATGACGATGCGGCCGTCGCCACATCCAAGGTCGTAAACCACATCGCGAGGACCGACGTTGGCAAGGGTCAGCATCCGGTCCACGACGTCGGCTGGTGTCGGGACGTACGGCGCGAGATTTCGACTCTGCCCATGGGCCGCCGGGAACCAGACGAAGGCCGCCAGCACGACCGTAGCCGAACAGATCACGCGCCGCCGGTGGTTCACGGGCGGATTGTATCCTCGAGGAGACATCTCAGTGTCAGTCCGTTCAATTAGTCCAAGTCCTGAAGAACGAACAATTTAGCCCCGAGGGGGCACGGGGCTCCTGGAAGTCTGCCGCTCAACGGGCAATTGTCGGGCCTGAATTGCCGAAAACAGACGTTTTTCGGGCAATTTCCGTTGATCGTCTTGGGGCGAGTGAGCTATACTCACGGGTGCTGTTCCCAGCATAGGACCGCTACTACCAACCTTCCTGCAACGGGGGAAACGTGACATTCCAGCTCGGTGACAAGGTCATCTACCCGAATCATGGGCTCGGCATCGTCGAACGGATTGAGGAGAAAACGATTCTCGGCACCACCTGCGGTTTCTTTCATCTACGTATCGTCTCCAACGACACGACGGTGCTCGTGCCCGTCGCCAACGTTGACAACGTGGGGTTGCGCAAAGCCATTTCCGATGAAGAAGTCGAGCGACTGTTCGCCCTGTTGAGTGACGGGAAGATCGACAGTCACCAGAACTGGAAGGGACGATTCAAGGATAACTCCGACAAGATGCGGACCGGGTCGATTTACGACATGGCGGACGTGCTCAAGAGTCTGACGTTTCTGAGCAAGTCGAAGAGTCTGTCGTTCCGCGAGAAGCGGATGCTCGATCGTGCCAAGGCGCTCATCATCTCGGAAGTCTCCGAAGTGATGCGCGAAAAGGCGCCCGACATCGAGTCGAGAGTCGATCGCGCGCTCGAGAAGTGCTTCGTCGTCAAAGCACGCAACGTCGCGCGTGCGACTGCTCGCGCCAAGGTCGTCAAGCAGGTCAAGGCTCCGCTGGTCGTCGCGTCGAATGCGGCCGCCCGTCGCGCCCGAGCTTCGTAGTTCCCGTCGTCGGTAGCCTTCTTCACGCCCGGACTGCCCGTCCGGGCGTTTTTTTGTACGGGTTGTTCCCTTTATCTTGGCGTCTCGATGCTGATTGCGGTCCGCTCGGTCGTTGCGTACGTCCTGATTCTCGCTTACATCGCCGTCGCCGGTCCCGTGGCTCTCGTCGTCGGCGGTTTGTTCCGCTGGGAGGGCGGAATGTACGCGCTCGGACACTTCGGCGTCTGGCTCGCCATGACGCTGGTGGGCATCAAGTATCGCGTCACCGGCCTCGAGCGAGTTCCATCGACCGCCGTGGTTTTCTGTTCGAACCACGAAAGCAACGTCGATCCTCCCGTTCTGTTCGAAGCGCTCCACCGGCGCTTGCGCATCCTCTACAAGGCGGAACTGCGCCGGGTTCCTCTCATGGCGACGATCTTCGACGTCGGAGGGTTCGTTGCGGTCGAGCGAGCCGATCGGGACAAGGCCATGGCCGCGATCTCTCGTGGTGCGGAGTCCCTCAAGTCGGGCAACTCTTTTCTGATCTTCCCGGAAGGGACGCGCAGCCGCACCGGTGAGCTCCTGCCGTTCAAGAAGGGCGGGTTCATCATGGCGATCGAAGCGCAGGTGCCGATTGTCCCGGTCGCGGTTCGCGGCGGCCGCGACGCGATGCGGAAGGGAAGCGCGGTCGTCCGCCCCGTTACGGTGACTGTCCGGATCGGCTCGCCAATCCCCACGACAGGTTTGAGCATGGAGGACCGAGATAGCCTCATCGCCCGCGTGAGGGCCGATATTCAGGCTCTGCTGGGCGAGTCGATTTCCCACTGACGCTCGGGGCGGGTCGAGCACAGGACTGCGAGGAGAGAATCGAGTAGACTTTCCAGGCCAGCCTGCCGTCGGGGTTCTTGTGTCTCGACTTCGTGTTGCGTTTCTCCTGGTGTGTCTCGCAGCTCCTCTCCTGCAGGCACAGGATCAGCCGACGTTCAAAACCGGCGCGAACTACGTCCGCGTGGACATGTACGCCACAGTGGACGGCAAGAGCATCGAGGATCTGGCGGCTGAAGAAGTAGAAGTGCTCGAAGACGGTGTGCCTCAGAAGATCGAGGCCTTTGAGCATGTCCAGGTGCGGCCGGCCGGTCCACAGGAAGCGCGCCGCGAACCCAACACGGTCGAGCAGAGTCGGCAGATGGCCGCCGAAGGGCGAGCGCGGGTGTTCGTGATCTTTCTCGACACGTACCACACGACGATCGAGGGCTCGGCCAACATGCGGCTGCCGCTCATCAGGTTCCTCGATCGTTTACTCGGTGCTGACGACATGGTCGCGCTCATGACGCCTGAAATGGGCGCGAGCGAAATCGCTCTCGGCCGCAAGACGACCGTCATCTCCAACATCATGCAGGCTCAGTGGATGTGGGGGCGGCGTGGGCGTGTGAGCGATGATGATCCGCGGGAGCTGCTGTACGACTTGTGTTATGGCCCGGTCGGTGGTCCGTCGGCTGAGATGAAGGCCCGACGGCGCGAGAAACTGACGCTCGACGCTTTGTCGGACCTGATGGTGCACCTTGGCGGCGTGAGGGAAGAGCGGAAAGCGCTGGTGGTCGTGACGGAGGGTTGGCAGCTATTCAGGCCAAACGCCAATCTGACGGCGGACGACGGTCGCAACAACCGCCGTCCCGAGGACCTCTTTCGACGGACGCCTCGGCCGGCACCGGCCGACAGCGGAACGAGCACGGGGCGCGCAGACGATCGCGTGGAGTGCGAGGCCGATCGCGTCGCGCTCGCGTCTCTCGATCACACACAGCGGCTTCGCGACATCGCCGACGACGCGAATCGCGGGAACGTGACGTTCTATCCCTTGTACGCGAGAGGTCTCGTGGTGTTCGATGCGCCCATCGGACCGGATCGACCGCCATCGGCTCGCGATGACGCCTCGAACCTCAGAGTCAAGCAGGACGGCCTGCGCTTCCTTGCGGACAACACCGACGGGACCGCGTTGATCAACACGAACAACATCGATGGTGGCCTGCAGCGCATCGTTGACGACCTGTCGTCGTACTATCTGTTCGGCTACTACTCGACGAACACGAAGCTCGATGGACGCTTCAGGAACATCAGCGTTCGCGTGAAGCGGCCTGGCGTCAAGGTGCGCGCCCGCCGCGGCTACCGGGGCCGTACCGCCGACGAATTGATCAGCGGCGCAGCCGGTCCCAGCGCGTCCGAGCCGGCCAATTCGCTCACGGCTGCGCTGACGCCAGTGGTTGCCTTCAACGCACGCTCGCAATTCCGCATCCGGACCTCGTCGTGGGTGCGGCAGGCCGAAAGCGACGGACGAGCGGGCGCTTTCTGGATCGTGGGCGAGATCGACTATCGCACGCGTCGCGAGCTGGCGTGGACGGCGGGTGCAAAGGTTGATGTCGTCGTCGTCTCTTCCACGGGGACCGAGGTGATGTCGAAGACGCTCGATGTTCGGCCCGAGGAGGGACCGTTCGGCATCGAGGTTCCCGATTCCGGCGGGTTGCCTGCAGGTGAATACGCAGTTCGCGTTCGCGTCACGTCAGCCGCGGACAGCGGCCAGACGCTCACGGACACTGCGCGGGTCGTGTTGAATCAGGCCAGCCTGCTCGGAGAAGCGGTCATGTGGCGTCGAGGACCGACCACCGGGCTTCAGCATCGTCGCACGGCAGATCCACGGTTCCTGCGGAGCGAACGGCTTCGGTTCGAACACGCCACGACGCAGACGGGTGCGGCGAGCGCCCGAATGCTGGACCGGAACGGGAATCCCCTCAATGTGCCGGTGCAGGTCACCGAGCGTGAAGATGCCTCGGGTGGCTTCAAATGGGTCGTGATCGACGCGGCGCTTGCCCCATTTGCGCCAGGAGACTACGCGATCGAGGTCACGCATGGCACGGCAAAGGCGCTGACAGGACTCAGGGTCGTGCCCTAAGCCCTGCGGCTGGTTAGCAGCCCCAGAGCACTTTTCTGGGCGCTTGCGTAACGGCCTATCCGCCAACCGAGAATGTGACCATCCACGGGTTGAACGGCGCTCCGTCGAATCCCTTGATCCCGTCGAGCAGCTCGATGCGCACCGTCCGGTAAGCCTCGAGCGGCTTGGCGAAGGTGATCAGGATGGCGCGGTTCGCCGCGTCGTACACCGACTTGAACTGCACCGGGCCGTCCCCTTCGCGTCCCACGTATGTCACTCGAATGTTGCCTTCGAGCGAGCTCTCGTTGAGTCCGCGCGAGAATTGAATCCGGATGGGAGCCGCGCCACTCACGTCTGTTTCGCCTTCAGTCGGCGAATTGAACACGACCTCGACGGGCGTCTGCGGCACAGGTGGCGCAGTCGTTTCTTCGCTTACCGTCGCCTCCTGCGGCGCTTTGGCGAGCGACATGCGGGTTGCCTTGAGGGTCACCAGCCCTCGCTCGCGCACGACCGTTCCTGTCACCTCGATCCAGCGATCGGTATCTACCCGGCGATTGACGTCGAGCTCGAAACCCTGACCGCGAGGTCGCAGCTCAGTCACCCACACCGCGCCTTCCGTGCCACGAAGCACGAAGTCGTAGCGGCTCTTGCCAGGCGCACCAGGCAGATCACCGAACAGATTGCGCCCACGGAAGTTGCCGGTGACCGTGACCGTCTGGCCGTCGTACCGCCAGGGCTCTATCGCCAGCGACCGGACAGATGCACCGGAGGCAATCTGAATCTGCGACGAAGCGCTTACGCGCAGAATCAATTCCTCGCCCGGTCGCGGCCACCGGTCGGCGTCTCGGGCCTCTGCGAAGCTGCCCGCTCGAGAATCAGATGGCTCCAGCCGCCCGACGTCCACGAACACGCCCCGGACATCCACGACACCATCGGGCAGGCTCACACCTTCGTCAGGGATCACGCGAAGAACGACCTGATCCGCGCGCAGGAACATCCGTGCGCCTTCGGTCGCGAACTCGCCGCGCACGAGGACGTTCTGCAGGTGATAGAAGCCGGGATACTGGCGGAGAGCGTCGATCGTCGTGAGACGGCGGATTCCGGTCTGGGCGTCCGCGACGCCGGAGGTCGCGAGCACGAAGAGGAGGACTCCCGTGAATTGCCGGATCACCCCCTCATTGTACTTTGCGCATCGCCATCCGGGAGACGATTACCGCGAGCGCGACGAAGAGGAGGGCGCTCGCCAACTGACCCAACGCTCCCTCGCCATGCAGCGCCGGGATCAGGTTGCCCACCGCCTGAAATGGCTCGATGGAGCCAGTTCCAACGAGGATTGCGAAGATAATCCCGGCAATCGAGCCACCGGCGATGAGCCCGGAGCTGAAAAGCGTTCCGGCGCTGACTTCCGATTCCTGCGCGACGCCGGTCCGCTTCTCGACCCACCATCGCACGAGACCTCCGGCGAAAATCGGTGCCGTGGTGGCAATCGGCAGATACGATCCCACCGCGAAGGAAAGCGAGTGAATACCGCACAGCTCGAGAGTGATCGAGACGAACACGCCAACGAGTACCAGACCCCATGGCAGGTTCTGATTCAACAACCCGCGGATGATGGTCGACATCAGCGTCGCCTGAGGCGCGGGGACGTCTGCGGAACCGATTCCAAACACCTGGTGCATGTAAATCGTCGTCATCGCGATGATGGAGGCGGAGACCACGACACCGACGATGAGGCCCATCTGCTGGTAGAAGGGCGTCGCCCCGACGAGGTACCCGGTCTTCAAATCCTGCGACGTGTTGCCGGCGTTGGCGGCAGCGATGCAGACGATGGCGCCGACTGAGAGCGCGATCGGCGCGTACATATCGCCGGTCCAACCCAGTGCCACGAACAGCAGACAGGTGAGAATGAGCGTGGCGATCGTCATACCCGAAATCGGATTCGAGGACGACCCGATGAGGCCGGTGATGCGCGACGAGACCGTGGCAAAGAAGAAACCGAAGATGAGGATGAGAACCGCGGCCATGATGTTGCCCTGGCTGGGAAGCCCCGGCGTCACCGTCAGGAAAATCGCCAGCAGCAAGGAGCCTCCGAGCACGATCGACATCGGAACGTCTCGTTCCGTGCGCGTCTGACCTCCCTGACCGACCGCGCTCGACAGATCCTTGAGGCTGCCGCGCGCCGACGCCACGATTGTCGGAATGGTTCGTGCCAGAGTGATTAAGCCGGAGGCCAGCACAGCGCCGGCGCCGATGTAGCGGATGTAGGCGCTCCACAGTTGCCCCGGGTTCATCTCGGAGATGAGGAACGGTCTGCCGGTCGCCGGGTTGGTCGCGAAATTCGGGTGAATCGGCGGGAATGGCTCAGTGATGAACTCGCCGAGGATGGACAGCAGTGGAAGGAACACGAGCCACGACAGCACACCGCCGGCGAACATCGTTCCCGCAATCCTCGGGCCGATCACATACCCTACGCCCAGGTACTCCGGAGACAGGTCAACGTTCAGCGTTGCGTTCGGAAACTGACTGGCGCGCGGGGTGGAGTAGCCGATTTCCGTGCGGAACAGGTTGAAGATCCAGGACAGCGACTTCCACAGGGCGCCGATGCCAAGCCCGCCGAAGACCATCGACGCGAGTCGCCCGCCACGCTCACCGGCGACGAGCACCTCCGCGCAGGCGGTTCCCTCGGGGTAGGGGAGTACGCCGTGTTCCTTGACGATGAGCGCCCGGCGGAGCGGAACCATCATGAGCACCCCGAGGATGCCGCCAGCGAACGTCAACATCGTGATCTGGAGGTAGTTGAAGTACCTCGGGCCATCCGGCATCAGAAAAATCAGAGCGGGAATCGTGAATACGACACCGCCGGCCAGCGACTCGCCGGCCGACCCGATTGTCTGCACGATGTTGTTCTCGAGGATGGTCGAGCCGCCAAATCGCTTGAGGACCGAGATTGCCAGCACCGCAATCGGGATCGATGCGCCCACCGTCAACCCTGCTCGCAGGCCCAGATAGACCGTCGATGCGCCGAACAGCAGGCCGAACAGGGCCCCCAGAATCACCGCCCTGAGCGTGAACTCTCGCAGGGTTTGCGACGCCGCCACGTACGGCTGAAACGTGCCTGTTTCTGGCGATTCGGGGCGTGTCGTCGTCGCATTTGGCATGGCGCGTGATGGTAGCATTGAACCTTGTGAATCGGTTGAACAAGCGCAGACAGACGCCCGAGCAGGTATCGGAGCTGACCACGAACCGTCTGTCTGTCTACCTCAGGTGCCTCAACGAGCTCGATGCGGCTGGCGTGCAATCGATCTCGTCGCAATCGCTGGCCGAGCGCTATCAGCTCAACGCCGCGCAGATTCGCAAGGACCTCGCGTACTTCGGTGAGTTCGGCGTGCGAGGCGTGGGCTACTACGTCAAGGATCTGCGGCGTCATCTCCGTCAAATCCTCGGTCTCGACCGCCACTTGCGCGTCGCCATCATGGGAGCAGGAAATCTCGGGCTCGCTCTCGCGGACTATCCCGGGTTCCGTCAGGAGGGGTTCGAGATCGCCGCGCTCTTCGACGCGGCAAACGAAAAAATCGGCCACGAATCGCGGAGTGGCGTGCCAATCTACGACATCAGGGAGCTCAAGCGCATCGTCCGGCGCGAGCGTCTGGACATCGCGGTCATTGCGGTTCCGGCCCCTCACGCGCAGCCGGTCGTCGAGCAGGTCGTCGCCGCCGGCATCAAAGCGATACTCAACTTCTCACCTGGGGCGTTGAAGGTGCCTCAGGACGTGAAGCTCAAGAGCGTTGATCTCACCGTTTCGCTCGAGAGCCTGTCTTTCTACCTCGCCCAAGGGGATCAGTAACGTGGCGAAGCGTGCGTCCGCATCCGCCCGGGTGGCTCTCTCGCATCTCGACGAGAAGGGGAAGGCCCGGATGGTGGACGTGGGCGACAAGCCCATCACCTTCAGAGAGGCGCTCGCCCGCGGCTCGATCACGATGAGCGCGACCGCGCTCCGGCTCATCAGGCAGGGTGCCCTGGCCAAAGGCGATCCGTTGCAGACGGCTCGGCTGGCTGGCATCATGGCCGCGAAGAAAACATCCGAGCTGATCCCGCTCTGTCATCCGCTTTCGTTGACGCACGTCAGCGTGGAGCTCACGCCTGAGCGAAGCGGATACCGCATCGACGCCCGCGTTCGCACTGCGGGCCAGACCGGCGTGGAAATGGAAGCGCTGACGGCAGTCGCCGTCGCTGCCCTCGCCATCTACGACATGGTCAAGGCGGTGGACAAGGAGATGGTCATCGGCGACATCTGCCTGATCGAGAAGAAGGGCGGACGCTCGGGTCACTATCGCCGCAAGAACGCGCGAGTGTGATCGGATGCACGTCCAGCCGCACGTCGAGCCTCTCACGCGCGTCCACTACTACCGCCTCGCATTGATCCTGGGCGCCCTGACGGCGATCGGGCCGCTGGCGATCGACATGTATCTGCCGGCGCTGCCGACCATCGCCCGGGAGTTCGGCACCCAGGCGAGCGTCGTGCAGTCGAGTCTCGCCGCGTACTTCATCGGGATCGCGATCGGCCAGGCGTTCTACGGTCCGCTGTCTGATCGGCTCGGGCGCAAGCCAATCCTCTACCTGGGACTCGGGCTGTTCATGGCTTCCTCGATCGGCTGCGCGCTCGCCCGAAGTGTGGATGCGCTCATCGCATTCAGGTTCGCGCAGGCGCTCGGCGGTTGTGCACCGATCGTGATTCCGCGCGCGGTCGTCCGCGATCATTTCGACCAGGCGGGATCGGTTCGCATGTTGTCGGTCCTGATGCTGGTCATGGGCCTCGCCCCGATTCTTGCGCCGCTGGTCGGCGGACAGCTGCTGGTGCACCTGGGATGGCGTGCCGTCTTCTGGTTGCTCACTGCCTATGCGGCGTTCTGGCTCACCGTCGTGACGCTATTCCTGCGCGAGAGCCTGCCGTCTGCGCGCCGACTCCGTCAGCCGTTCAGCGATGTGCTCACCGTGTATTGGCATCTGGCTCGAGATCGCAGCTTCATGGGGCACGCGCTGTCCGGGGCGGCAATATTCGCGGGGCTCCTCGCCTATATCTCGGGCTCGCCCGTGGTCTTCATCGAGCTCTTCGATGTGCCTCCCGAACGCTACGGCGTGTTCTTCGGGATCAACGCGTTCGGTATCGTGGCCGCGTCACAAGTGAACCGCTGGCTCGTTGGTCGCGTCGATACCCACCGCATCGTCAACCTCGTCATTCCGATTGCGATGACCGCCGGCCTCGTGCTCGTCCTCGATGCCTATAGCGGTTTCGGAGGATTCGCGGGCATCCTCGTGCCGTTGTTCTGCTACATCGCATGTCATGGCTTCGTGCTGCCGAATACGACCGCGCTGGCCATGGCGCCGCATGGCAAGGTGGCGGGCAGCGCGTCGGCGCTGCTGGGCACGCTGCAGTTCATGCTCGGCGCCATCGCGGGCAGCCTGATCGGTGTGTTTGCGAATGGTACGGCCGTGCCGATGGCTGCCGTCGTCGCAGGCTGCGGCGCGGCGGCGTTTCTTGCGAATCGAACTCTTGCTTCTTGAAGTACCGCCACGAAGCTCACGACGGTCGTCTAGCCACGAAGATCACGAAGACCACGATGTTTTGGCCCCGAACTGGCTTCGTGTGATCCTCGTGTTCTTCGTGGCCGGACCTTCGTGATCCTCTTCGTGGCTAGAACTTCGCGATCCTCGTGGCCATCGTCAGACACCCTGTAGATACGCAATCATCAGCGTCACGGTGAGCGGACTGAGAAGCGTCGAGACGAACACGACGCTGGTCACGAACTCCGGAACGACATCGAACTCGACCGCGAGGATGGTGGTGATGACAGCGGTTGGCATCGATGTCTGCAGCACTCCCGCCTTCAGGGCAGCACCTTCGAGCCCGACGATCTGTGCGATGCCGAGCGCCACCAGCGGTGTGAGCACCAGGGATACGGCGACCGCCGCGGCGACGACGTTCGGTCGTTCAGGCCATGACGCCCGCTCGAGCTGCATGCCGAGCACGAGGATCATCATCGGCACTGCCGCCTCGCTGAGCAGCCTGACTGGCGCCATCACGGCAGCCGGCAGCTCTGCTCCCACCATCAGGGTCAGGGCAGCTGCCGCCGCCCCATAAACGGCGGGAATGCGTGACACACCGATGAGCGCGTCACGGAGGCTGCGTTTGCCGCTCGCGGCCAGGAGCACCCCCCCGGTGTAGGTGAAGATCGAGCTCGACACGAAATAGATACTCGCGAAGCTCAGAGCCTCGCGACCGAACGCCAGCAACGTCACCGGCAGGCCGTAGTTCCCCGAATTCGAGCAGACCACGACGAGAAGGAACGCGCTGAGCGCCCGGCGATCGAGCCGCAGTGGTATGGCGACGATGCGAGCCATGGTCGCGGCGGAGAGCGCCACCAGCACGTAGAACAGGGCCATCCGTCCGGCCTGGGCGCCCCCCACGGTGGAAGTCGCGAGGATGTTGTAAACGAGGGCCGGCGCCAGGGCGTGAAAGGTCAGACGGGAGACGGGCTGGACCCGGACGCCGGCGTGACGGGCGAGAACGAACCCGATGCCGGCAATCGCGAATACGGGCAGGAGATCGGAGACAAAGATCGAAAGAAGCAGTTGCGCGGCGCTGGTCACGTCTGCCCAGCATCATAAGCGGTGGCTGATATACTTCGGCACTCGCAACCGACCGCCGCTCGTATCGGGCAGGAGAGGCTGGCGGCAGAAGAGGGGACCTCGGATGAAAACTGTGGACGTTGGCGCAGTCATCGACGAAGGGCGCTGGACCGGATATCAGAAGCTGCTCATCTTCGGGACGGCTCTCACGATCATTCTCGACGGCGTGGACAACCAGTTGTTGCCCAACGCCGTGCCGACGTTGATTCGGGAATGGGAACGACCCCGCGCCGACTTCATCAATGCGCTGAGCATGGGTCCATTCGGCATGATGATCGGCGGGCTGATTGGCGGTGTGCTTGGCGACCGGCTCGGCCGCCGCACGGCGCTGCTTGGCAGTGTCGTGACGTTCGCCGTCCTGACTCTCGCGATCGCGTTCGTGAACTCCATCGACATGCTGGCCGTGTTGCGATTTCTCGCCGGCGTCGGCCTCGGCGGCGCCATGCCGAACGCTGCGACGCTGGCCTCCGAGTACGTTCCGCGCCGCCAGCGCCCGTTTGCAGTGACGCTGACCATCGTGTGCATCCCACTCGGAGGCGCGCTCGCAGGAGAGTTGGCCGCGCGCGTCATCCCGACATATGGATGGCGCATGCTGTTCATTCTGGGCGGTGTCATTCCGATCGTGCTCGCCATGGTGCTGTGGCGAGTCCTTCCAGAATCGCCGCGCTATCTGGCGAAACGCCGGGAGCGTTGGCCTGAACTGACGAAAACCATGCGCCGTATCGGCCACGAGATCCCGGCCGATGTCGAGTACACCGAAGCCAGTCCGGCGGCCGCGCCGTCCTCGCCGGCAAAATCGAGCTCCATCGGCAACCTGTTCAGCCCGGCATTCGCACGCGATACCGTGGCACTCAGCGCCTCGTTCTTCTTCTGCCTGATGGTCAACTACGTGGTCATCCTGCTGCTGCCGGCGATGTTGACCGCCGACGATGTCGGATTCACCCAACCGGCGGCCAGTCGTGCGCTCGCCATGTCGAACTACGGGGGCGTGGCTGGCGCCGTGCTTGGTGCGCTCGTGATTCAGCGCCTCGGATCGCGGATCACGATGCTCGGCATGTCGGTGGCGGCGGTCGCGTGCGCCATGATCCTGACCGGGACCAGGCTTGATCCGACCGACACCGCTTTCCTCATGGTGATGCTGCTGCTGACAGGCGGTCTCCTCAACGCCGTGCAGACCACGATGTATGCGCTTGCGGCGCACGTGTATCCCACTGAAATCCGGGGCACCGGCGTGGGGTTTGCCGTCGCCGTCGGCCGCATCGGCAACGTGCTGGCGGGTTATGTCGGCGCCTATGCCCTCGATCGAGGAGGCTCGCCCGGCTACTTCCTGTCGATGGCCATTCTGATGGGAATCGTGTTCCTGTCACTCGCCGCGATCCGCCGTCACGTCCCGCGCACGACCGGAGTCCCCGCCGCCGCGACCGCCGGCGCACATTGAGTCGGGGCGCTTGGCGCAGGCCCGCTGCGCGGACATAATAAAAAGCTTGGCCGGGCCGATCTGGCCCGGCCTTCGCGATATCCCTCACATGATCGCGCGGTGCAGGGCCCCGCTCGAGCAGATCTGGAAGAACAGAGGAGCACACAGGAGATATGAGTCAGCAAAGCTTGGAGCAGGTGCTACAGACCGTCAAGAATCCAGTCGAACTGTTGCGGAACTCTCAGATTGGGGCCTACGTGTACCCCGTGGTGCCGTCCGAGTACACGAACTGGCGCGATGAGCAGCGGGCCTGGCGGGAGTCGGCCGTTCTCTTCGACCAGTCGCACCACATGGCGGAACTGCTGGTGACCGGCCCGGACGCAAAGAAGATGCTCTCGTACCTGGCGACCAACAGCTTTGCGAATTTCCCGCCGGACAGGGCCAAGCAGTTCGCCCCGTGCAACTACGACGGCTACGTGATCGGCGACGTCATCATGTTTCACCACGCCGAGAACGAGTTCAACCTGGTGGGACGCGCGCCCACGGTGAACTGGGTGCAGTTCCATGCGCAGTCGGGCGACTGGAAGGTCGAAGTCTCGCGCGATGATCGGTCGCCGTCGATCACCGGCGGCAAAGCGGTCACCCGCCGCCACTACCGCTTCCAGGTGCAGGGCCCGAACGCGGCGAAGATTCTGGACCGCCTCAATGGAGGGCCCATTCCCGACGTCAAGTTCTTCCACCTCGACGCGATCAACATCAAGGGCCGGAAGGTCCGCGCGTTGAGGCACGGCATGGCGGGCGCGCCCGGTCTCGAGATCTGGGGCCCGTACGAACAGATGGAAGAGATTCGGGCCGCGATCATCGAGGCGGGCAAAGACTTCGGTCTCGTTCAGGTCGGCGCACGCGCATATGCCACCAACACGCTCGAGTCCGGATGGATCCCTTCACCTCTTCCCGCCGTCTACTCCGGCGCGAAGATGAAGAAATACCGCGAATGGCTGCCGGCCAACGGCTACGAGGCCACCGGCTCGCTCGGCGGCAGTTATGTCTCGAACAACATCGAGGACTACTACGTGACCCCCTACGAGATGGGATATGGGTCGTTCGTGAAGTTCGACCACGACTTCATCGGTCGTGAATCGCTCGAGCAGAAGTCCAAGGAACCGCACCGGAAGAAGGTGACCTTCGTGTGGAACGGTGACGATGTGACGAAGATCTTCGCATCGCAGTTCACGCCCGGCGTCGAGCGTTACAAATACATCGACCTGCCGCTCTCCAACTACGCCTCCTCCTCGTACGACAAGGTGATGAAGGGCGGAAAGGTCGTTGGCCTGTCTATGTTCAGCGGCATCAGTTATAACGAGCAGTCGATGCTGTCGCTCGGCATCGTGGATCCCGACATCCAGCTCGGCGATCAGTTGACGCTCGTGTGGGGCGAGGAGAACGGCGGCACCAAGAAGACGACGGTCGAGCGCCACAAGCAGGCAGAAATTCGTGTGACCGTCGGCGCCGTTCCCTACAGCCGGATGGCGCGCGAGACCTACCGGCCCAAATAACCGGGGATCTGGAACCCGGGATCCGGAGTCGGATCCCGGGTTCGCATTGAGTTGCGGTCTCTCGAACCCTATCCGGGACCCCGGATCCCGGATCCCCGCCCGGGTGGCGGCTCGATGTGGATGACCACGTCGGCGAGCTGAGGAAACTTCGCCATCAGTCGATCCTTGACGACGTGAGAGGTGCTGTGCGCGTCCTCCAGCGGCGTGCTTCCGTTCAACCACAGGTGCAGGTCGAGGAACGCGTAATCGGCTGAGCCGCGCGTGCGGATCTTCTCGCAGCCGATCACCTCCGGCACGGACTGAACCACCTCGCGAACCTGTGCCTCGGGGATCACGATCTCGTCCGCCAGGATTCGCGATGCCTCCTGTGCGATGCTCCAACACGCATGACCGATGAAGCCGGCGACGAGAAGAGCGGCCATCGGATCGAGAAGCGGATAACCCCACCAGACTCCCACCAGCGCGCCGAGCACCGCGCCGGAGGTCAGGACGTCGCTTCGCGTGTGATGGGCGTCGGCGCGCAGGACCTCGCTGTTCAGCCGACGTCCTTCGCGCAGTTCGTACGAGACGACCCACAGATTGATGACGAGAGTCACCGCCATGAGGCCGATGCCTTCGGGAAATACGCGCGGCGTCCCGCCGTTTACGAACCGGTCGGCGGCAGCAGACAGCACTTCCACCAGCACGACGATGAGGAAGACCAGGATTGCGACCGAGGCCATCGTCTCGTATTTGCGATGGCCGTAGGGGTGGTCGGCGTCGGGCGGCCGGCGCGCGACCGAGATCGCGATGAGTGCTACGACGTTGGACGCCGAATCGGTCAGCGAGTGAAAGCCGTCCGAAACGATGGACACGGCGCCGGTCGCGTAGCCCAGCACGATCTTGGCCAGCGCGACGGCAAGGTTCAGGAAGAGAACTCGATAGAGAACCCGCGTGACCTCTCCATAGCGGTCGGTCACGTCGGGAATTCTGAATGCTGAGTGCAGAATTCAGACAACGCCTGGCACTGCGTGACAGGACCAGTTGACCGCTCGGTCGCGACGCGGTCGCGCGCCGAATTCAGTCTGCATTCTGCATTCTGCATTCTGAATTACAGCGCCCGCGCAGGCTTAGAACACGCGGGCGTTCGGAATAGGCCACCAACGCAGCTGCACGCGGCCGATGATGTACTTTTTCGGCACCATGCCCCAGTGACGGCTGTCAGAGCTGTTGTTGCGATGATCTCCCATCACGAAGTAGTAGCCATCGTCTACGCGCTTGGGGCCGAAGTCGTCATGACTGCGGTACTCGGGTGGAACGAAGTCGTCCGGCAGCGGCACGTCGTTCACGTAGACACGGCCGTCCACGATACGAACCTCGTCGCCTTCTTCGGCAATGACCCGCTTGACGAATGATTTGTCCGGGTTCAGCGGGTAATAGAGCATCACGATGTCGCCGCGTCGCGGCGCACCCATCCGGTACGCAAACTTGTTGACGATCAAACGATCTTGATCGGCAAGGGTCGGCGCCATGCTCTGGCCTTCGACGCGAGCGACCTGGAATCCGAATGTGACGATGAGAGTGGCGTACACCGCGGCCGAGAACAGCGTCTTGAACCAGGCGACGAGCTCGTCCTTCCACACGCTCAGTCGGTGCGCCAGCGCATCGGCTGGCGGATCTTCCACTTCCAGGTGCAGCGCAGTGGCCTGACCGTCAACACCAGGCTCGATCGGAGCAGGAATCGCTTGCAGCAGTTCGGGAGAGCTACCCGGTTCGACAGGCGCGACTAGAGCTTCAGGTATTCCCGAAGCCGCTTGGTCTGGGTACGGCTCACTGGTATTTCCGTGCCTTTCGTATCTCTCATCCGAAGGATATAGTTCCTGCTGAACCAAGGGACGATCTCCTTGATTTTGTTGATGTTCACCAGATGCGACCTGTGGACGCGCCAGAAGATGTCCGGGTCCAGCCTCGCCTGCAGGTCGTCCAGGGTCCGGTAGTTCGAGGTTCCGGCCACCTGCCCTGTCACTATGTTAATCGAGTCGTCTGCCAGCGAGGCATAGATGATTTCCTCGGCCTGGACGAGCATGAACCGTTCCCCGACTCGAATAGCGACCTGATCCCGCCGGACTTGCCGGCCGGCCATCAGTTTGACGATCTTCTCCAGTTGGTCGTTCACCGGAATTGGGCCGGCGGGCGCGTGCCTTTCGGCCTCGACCCTCCGCCGCGCGCGCTGAAGCGCCTGCTCGAGCCGTCCAGCTTCGACCGGCTTCAGCAGGTAGTCCACGGCGTTCACTTCGAACGCTTCGATCGCGTGCTGGTCGAAGGCCGTGACGAAGACCAGGGCCGGCAGTTCGTCGCCCTTCTCCAGCAGCCGCCGCGCGACCTCGAACCCGCCCAGTCCGGGCATCTGGATATCCAGGAACACCAGATCGGGTTCGTGCCTTTCCACCGCGGCCAGCGCCTCAATCCCGTCCGCGGCCTGGCCGACGATCTCGATATCGCCGAGCTGGTCGAGCTGGTAGCAGAGCTCTTCTCGGGCGAGCTGTTCGTCGTCAACGACCAGAACTCTCATGCTGCTCCGGACGGGGTCAGACCCCTTCACACGATTTTCACAAACACATGTGTGAGGGGTCGCCCCACTCAACTGCCGTTCATGCGGTGATTTGCTGCACCGCGGTCAATTCAGGGATCTCAATGCGCGCGCTGGTGCCTCGACCGGGCTCACTGGTCAGTGTGAAATGGTACTGATCGCCATAAATGACGGCGAGGCGCTCGCGGACATTCGCGAGCCCGATGCCGCTGGACATCGGCTGATCGAGCCGCTCCAGCATGAACCCCATTCCGTCGTCGTCAACCTCGATCACCGCGCGGCTCTTCTCGCGCCAGCTCCGGATCGTGATCACCCCGGGCCCGACCTTCCGGGCGAAGCCGTGCTTGATCGAGTTCTCGACCAGCGGCTGCAGGATCATGCTCGGCACGACGACGTCGAGCGTGTCCGGTTCGATTTCTTTCCGCACCCGAAGTTTGGGGCCGAATCGAATGACCTCGATGTCGAGGTACTCGTCGATCGACTCGAGCTCCTCGCGCAGCGATACGAAGTGCTGGTGGCTGCGGAGCAGCCGCCGGAGGAGAGCCGAGAGCTTCAGGATCAGCGTGCGCGCCGTGTCTGGCTGAGATCGAATGAGAGAAGAGATCGAGGTCAGCGTATTGAACAGGAAATGCGGGTTGATCTGGCTCTTGAGTGCCTCGATCTTCGCGGCCAGGAGCAGTTGCGCCTGTTCCTGCAGTCGATGCTCGATGCGGGCCGAGTTCCAGATCTTGATCGGCGTTGCGACCGCGACGACGGTGACGAGCACCACGACCAGCGTCATCCAGGGCGACGGCGAACCGAGGTAGAAGAGCCTTTCGGCTCCGAATCGTGCACCGAGAGCCTGACGGAGGAGTTCGAGGGCAACCGTCGCAAGCAGCAGCACGAGCTGCCAGTTCGGCTCGAAGTTCCGAACCATCTTCCACAGATGCTTTCGGAGGTCGACGAAGACGAACGGCGTGAACTGCCAGATGGCTTCCTTCGGGCAGACCTCGCGCAACCCGCCCCCTGCGAAGCCGCATCCGACGGCAAACGGAAGCGCGATGAACTCGTTGGCGATGAGCGCGGGCGTTGCCGCAAGCAGACCGACCAGGGCGCCGGTATAAGGACCGGCGAGGAGACCGGCCAGGAAGGCTCCTTCCAGGGTGAGGTCGGCCGCGTCGTACTTCAGGATCACGCGGCTGGTCACGCCCGCCATCAGCGGCAGGCCGAGCGACAACGTGAACACGAGTCGATCGACCCAGCCGCGCCGCTCGAAGATGAGGATCCGCCGGAACCTGTGGAATCGCGCCAGCATCGTGGCCAATACGGCGATGGCCGCGAGCCGGACGAGCAGTGTCAGCAGGAACTGCTCAGGAGTCAGGGTCCGTGGCACAGTGGAATTCTACGGCGCGTTGGTGCGAGAGTGCGAGCGTGATGGCGCGGAGGACCAGACCCTCGAACCCTGGCGCCATCGCCCCTCGAACCGCTGTGTTGGTATGATTAGGGAATGATCGGTCCCCTTATCAAGGGCTTCCTGCTGACCGCGCGGCACATGTTCAAGAAGCCGGTGACGGTCAACTATCCCTATCAGAAGGTCCCGGTATTCCCGAAATACCGCGGCAAACAAGTGCTGATGCGGGACGAAAACGGGCTCGAGAAGTGCGTGGCCTGCGGCTTGTGCTCGGTCGCGTGTCCAGCCGACGCAATCTACCTCGAAGCAGCGGAGAACGACGGCACGGTCCTGGCCGGGCCGCGCTACGCGAGCGTGTATCAGATCCACAAGACACGCTGCATCTTTTGCGGCATGTGCGAAGAAGCCTGCCCGGTGTCCGCGATCTTCATGGGGAAGGACTACGAGCTGGCCGTCTACAGCAAGGACGACTTCGTCTGGGACAAGGCCGACCTGCTCGTCGCGCCGCCGGCCAACGCCAAGCCGCCTGCCGCCGGTTTGTCGGCATAAGGGGGGACGATTCCCTCATTCCTCGAAGCGCTCGCCGAGCGCGTGCTCGTCTGTGACGGCGCCATGGGAACGATGCTCTATTCCCAGGGTGTCTTCATCAACCGCTCGTTCGATGCCCTGAACCTCACCGATCCGCAGCGGGTCCTGTCAGTCCATCGGGCATACACGCAGTCGGGCGCCGATGTGCTCGAGACGAACACGTTCGGCGCCAATCGCATCAAGCTGCGCGCATTCGGTCTGGCCGACCGCCTCCACGAGATCAACGAAGCCGGGGCCCGCCTTGCCCGCCAAGGGTCTGGTGGAAGCGGCTACGTCGCAGGCGCCATCGGGCCGCTCGGTCTCCGGATCGAACCCTGGGGGCGAATGGGGGTAAACGAGGCGAAGGACTACTTCCGGGAGCAGGCGCAGGCGCTGCTCGACGGGGGCGTCGATCTCTTCATCCTCGAGACTTTCCGCGATTTGAACGAGATCCGCGCGGCCATTGCGGCGGTGCGCGGTGTCTGCGCCCTGCCGATCGTCGCGCAGATGACGATCGAAGACGATGGGAACACATTGGACGGAACAGCGCCCGAACAGTTCGCGCCGGCGTTGCGCGAGGCAGGAGCCGACGTCATCGGGCTCAACTGCAGCATTGGTCCGGCGCATATGCTCGAGACGCTCGAGCGAATGACGGCGGCGACGGGCGCGGTCCTTTCGGCGCAACCGAACGCGGGGCGGCCACGCGACATCGAAGGGCGCACGATTTACCTCACCTCGCCGGAGTACATGGCCTCATACGCCAGACGCTTTGCCGAACGGCGCGTGCGCCTGGTTGGTGGCTGCTGCGGCACGACGCCCGATCACATCGCGCAGATTAGATCTGCGCTGGCGCGAGTGGCGCAGGTTGCCCCCGGCAGTGCGACCAGTGCTCGGGCCGAAGAAGCTGCGCGGGTCGCCACCTCGTCAACCGAAACGCTGCTCGCCCCCTCGGAGAAGTCGGTTCTCAGTCGTGCCCTTGCAACACGGCGCTGGGTGCGGCTCATCGAGGTTGCGCCGCCACGGGGGCACGAGACGCAATCGGTGATCGGGGAACTCCGTGAGCTGCGAACCCGCGGCATCGACGGCGTTCACGTGCCTGACGGCACGAGCGGCCCGCGGCTGAGCGCTCTCGCGCTTGCGGTATTGATACGACAGCAGGCGGGCCTCGACGTCGTGCTGCAGTTCTCGTCGCGCGACAAGCCGCTGCTGGGCATTCAGTCGGAATTGCTCGGAGCGTACGCCATGGGTGTGCGCAACCTTCTTGCGGTGACCGGCGACGTGAGACCCGTTGCGGACTACTCCGATGCCACGGCCGTGAAGGACGTGGATTCAATCGGTCTCGTCAACGCGGTCTCGCGGCTGAATCGCGGGCTCGACGTCGGCGGTCAGACGATTGGACACGCAACCGGATTCCACATCGGCGTCACCGTCGATCCCGGAGCCGACGACATCGACGCCGAGATCCGGCGGTTCGAGTGGAAGGTCGATGCGGGCGCGGAGTACGTGATCACGAGGCCGGTTTTCGACGTCGCTGCCTTCGAGTCGTTTCACCGCCGCCTCGAGTCTTCGCGGCTTCCGGTCCTGCTCAGCGTGCGTCCGTTCGAAAGCGCGCTCGACGCAGAGTATCTCGCGAACGAAGTGCCGGGATGCCATGTGCCGCATGCGATGCTCGAACGCATGCAGCGCACGAGATCGTCCGACGACGCGGGCAGGGAAGGCGTGGCGATCGCCGCCGACGTGACACGTGCCCTTCGAAACAGCGTGCAGGGGGTGAACGTCGTTCCGCCGCTCGGGCGCTTCGACCTGGGGCTGGCATTACTTGACAAATTGGCGCGATGACGAGGGCAACCAACGGCGCCGTACTCCATTCAACTTGCAGAAACAATGCTTGTCGGGATCGGGAAGGACCTGTATAGTGCCGGACGGCAGTCCTTGCGTGTCCTGTCGCGGTTGCCGGAAGTTGAGCCAGTCGAGCAGGTTGCGGGCTGCGGTCGAGACACCGCGGCACCGAGTCGAATCAGGATCGAGGCCCGGCAGGCGGGCACACATGTGAGGAGCCGCGAATGGCCCTGTTCGAGCGAGAAGATGATTTCCGATCTGACGTCGCCTCCCGCGCATTGTCGGTGACGGCCGTCGAAAACGACTTCGTCGAATCTGTTTACGAAAAACTCGCCAAAGTCTACGACCTGACGTTCGGACCGACACTCCATCCCGGGCGTCTGGTGGCGCTCGAAGGCATGGGGCTCAAACCAGGCGATCGCATTCTCGAAGTCGGAATCGGCACCGGCATCAACGCGCCGCTCTATCCACGCAGCTGCCAGGTTACCGGGATCGACTTTTCCGCCAAGATGCTCGCCAAAGCGCGCGAGCGCGTCGAGCGCAAAGGCCTTCGCAACGTGCGGCTCATGGAAATGGATGCCGCGAATCTCTCGTTCCCCGACAACTCGTTCGACGTCGTCTACGCGCCGTATGTCATCAGTGTCGTTCCCGATCCCGTTCAGGTCGTCGGCGAGATGCGCCGTGTCTGTCGTCCCGGCGGCAAGATCATCGTCCTGAACCACTTTCGCAGCCCCAACCCACTCCTGGCGAAAGTCGAACGGGCGATCTCTCCGTTCACCGTTCACATCGGGTTCAAGTCCGATCTCGATCTGCCCGGATTCCTCGCGCAGGCGCAGTTGAACCCGGTCTCGGTTCAGAAGGTCAGCTTCCCGCGCATCTGGTCACTCGTCACCTTCATCAAGGAATGAAGCGCTGACTCCCGGTTCCACCTCTGCCTAAGGCTTCCGGCCGTCCGGGTCGATAAATCCTTCTGAGTCACGGGCCTGAGCCCCTGGAGTTGTTTCGGGCTCCTCGGCAAGGTTCCCGTTCCAGCTGACGAATCAACAGCCGCGAGAGCGGCTCTTGCGCGCTCCGCGTTGTGAGCCACGGGGCGAAGCTTCGCCTGTTCCGTTGACCTGCACAGAACTTCCCATGACAGCTTCGGAGGATTGCGGCGGATGACCATTCATCGGGGAAGGTTCTGGGTGGCCGGCTATGTGGCGTTGTTTCTGCTTTCGTCCACCCGTGGTGCCGGCGCCCAGGCGCCGCCCATCCTGCCATCAACCCGCATCGTTCAGGCCGGCCCCGCCTCTCTGTACCCGGCCGTCTCGCTTCGTAATGTCGGGACCGACTCGAACGTCTACAACGACGGAGCTTCGCCGAAGGAAGACTTCACCTACACCTTCACGCCGCGGCTGTTTGCGGTGGTTCCGATTGGCGGGACGCGCTTCGTGGGCTCGGGATCGGGCGATTTCATCTACTACCGGACGTACACCGACCAGCAGACGGTGAACGCGCAGTTCAACGGCCGATACGACGTGGTCGATGCGGCGATCCGGCCGTTCGCGGCGGTCAGCCTGGCGACGCATCGCGAGCGCCAGGGACTCGAGATCGACGCGCGCGCACGACAGACCCAGACGATGGTGATGCTGGGCGGGGAAGTGGAGCTGACGGGACTGACATCGCTGACGGCGTGGGTACGGCGCGAGAACACGTCCTGGGACGAAGACGAGCGGTACATGGGCGTATTACTGGCCGAGCAGCTCAATTCAACGTCAGAAACCCTCGCGGCAGGCGCGCGATTTCGACTGACCCCGTTCACCAGCGTGACCGTCGCGGCAGAGATTCAGCGCGAGCGATTCGAGCGGGCACCCGCGCGCGACGCCGACAGCTTGCGCATCGCGCCAACGATGGAGTTCGACAGCGGCGCCGCCATTACGGGCCGAGCCCAGGCGGGTTACCGCGCATTCCGACTGCTCAGTGCCGCCGCCTCGGGGTATCGCGGCTTCGTCGCGTCAGCGGGTCTCCGCTATGCGTTCGATGACATCACGAGGCTCTACTTCGACGGCGGTCACGACGTGAAGTACTCCTTCGATCCGCTGCAGCCGTTCTACATCGAGTCCGGCCTGCGCGTGCGGCTCATTCAGCGGATCGCCGGCCCCTTCGAAGCTGTCGCCACCGCCGAGCGGTGGCAACTCCGGCATCAGCGCGTTGGCGGGAGATCGTTCGACGGCCGCGAGGAGAGCACGACGACGCTCGGGGGCGGCATCGGACTCCGTTTCAGCCGTGAGATGGAAATGACGTTCACCATCGACCGAACCCGCCGCACCTCGAGCGACCCCGTCGGACGCGGCTTCGAACGCCGCCGTGTGCTCGCATCCATCAGTTACGGGTTGTAATCATGTTCGCCAGGTTCATCATCACAGCCCTGCTCCTGTCCAGCCAGGCCACGCGGCTCGAGCCTGGTGAAGGTCCCAACTACGTCGTTGGTCCGGAAGATGTCCTGACTGTGACCGTCTACAACGAACCGCAACTCACCGGGAAGTTTCGCGTCGAGAAGGACGGCGAGTTCAGCTACCCGTTTCTCGGCCGGGTGCGTGCCGGTGGACGAACGCTGGCCGAGCTCGCGGATGTTCTCAAGGCGAGGCTCGCGGACGGCTATTTGCGCCGTCCGCAGGTCACGGTTGACGTCGATCAGTTCAGGAGCCAGAGCGTCTTCGTGATGGGTGAGGTTCGGTCTCCGGGCAAGTATGTGCTCTCCGGTCCGGTTACCCTCCTCGACGCGCTCGCAAGCGCCGGATCACCGACCCCTGCCGCCGGCGCCGAGGTTCTGATTCTGCATCCGAAGGACCGGGTCAGTGGATCGCCGACGCTGCCTGATCAGCGCGATGCCGAGGTCGTGACCGTCAATCTTCGCGAGATACAGGACGGCAGGCTCTCACGCAACGTGACGATCAGGGACGGCGATACGATCTTCGTCACCAAGGCCGAACGGTTCTTCGTTGTCGGGCTCGTTCGCAACGCCGGCTCGTACGTGCTCGAACGCAACACGACTGTTCTGCAGGCGATCTCGACTGCGGGCGGCATCATCGAGCGGGGATCGAGCCGTCGGGTGCGAATCGTTCGCATTATCGGCAACAAACGCCAGGAGTTCGATGCGAAGCCGACCGACATTGTCCAGCCCGGCGATACGATCGTTGTCAGGCAGCGGCTCTTGTGAGGCAACCCCCGTACCTTTTACCTTCGACCTTTGCCCCTTGACCTTGCTGTTCCTCTCCCCGACGGGCCAGATTGGCGGCGCGGAAGCCGCGCTGCACGAGATGCTGGCGGGGTTGCAAGAGGCCCATCCATCCTGGTCCTTCGGCGTCGTCGTCGGGTCTGATGGTCCGCTCGTGGATCGAGTCAGAGCGCTTGGCGTGCCGGTCGATGTCCTCCCGTTCCCTCCCGCGCTGGCGCGGCTCGGCGATTGGGGCGCGGACGCGCGCCTCTCGTCCACGCTGTCGCTCCTGATGGGATGTGTCGCCGCGGCGTGGCCGACGCTCGCCTACGTGCGCCGGCTGCGCCGGCTGTTGCGGGCGCATGCTCCGTCCATCATTCACTCCAACGGCCTGAAGATGCATCTGCTGGCGGCGTGGACAGCGCCGGCGGGCGCCGCCGTCATCTGGCACTTTCACGACTTCGCGGGCCGTCGGAAGCTGACGTCAAAGCTCTTGCGCGGCTCTGCCAAACGGTGCGCCGCCGTCATTGCCAACTCGCGGAGCGTCGCGAGAGATGCGCGGGAGACGTGCGGCGACGACCTCGCCGTCCATCCCGTGTGGAACGCGGTGGACCTCGGCCGCTTTGCACCGGTCGGACCGCTGCTCGATCTCGACGCGCTCTCGGGCATGCCCCCGGTGGACGGAAATGTCGTGCGTGTCGGCCTGGTAGCGACGTTTGCGCGCTGGAAGGGGCACGAGACATTTCTCGAAGCGCTGTCCCGGATCCCGGCATCGCTGCCGATTCGGGGCTACGTGATCGGCGGGCCGGTTTACGACACCGCCGGCAGCCAGGTGGCGCTCGCCGAACTACGTGAGCGAGCCCGCGCCCTCGGAATCGAGTCGCGCGTCGGGTTCACGGGCTTCGTCCCCGAGTCGTCGGCAGCGATCCGCTCCCTCGACATCGTCGTTCACGCGAGCACGGATCCCGAGCCGTTCGGCCTCGTGATTGCCGAAGCAATGGCGTGCGGAAAAGCTGTGGTGGCCAGCCGGGCGGGCGGCGCCATCGAGTTGACAGACGCGTGCACGAACGCGATCACACACATGCCCGGCGACGCCCGGGCGCTCGCCGATCGCATCGAGCAGCTTGCCAGAGACGAGTCGCTGCGCCGCGAGCTTGGCGCGGCCGGCCGTGCGACCGCGGAACGGTGCTTCACGAGGGCGCGCATGGCTCTCGAGCTCACGCCGATCTACCAGAAGCTCGCACACGTGCTCTGATGCGGGTGCTTCACCTGACGAGTGGAAACCTCTACGGCGGAGTAGAGGTGGTGCTGACGACCCTCGCGCGCGAGGCCGCTCTCGCCCCCGCGATGATCAGCGACTTCGCGGTCTGTTTCGATGGACGCTTCAGCGCGGAGCTCGAATCGATCGGAGCGGCACCGCGGCGGCTTCCTGCCGCCCGGTTGAGCCATCCCGGCACAGTGCTTCGAACCCGGCGAGCGTTGGCGAG
>Ga0073934_10003762_pt1 | contig 26964 bp, 28 predicted proteins | sample LarsenN4metaG_FD_76834 | JGI IMG/M metagenome (GOLD analysis project Ga0073934, IMG submission 76834) | Hot spring sediment bacterial and archeal communities from British Columbia, Canada, to study Microbial Dark Matter (Phase II) - Larsen... ... | reverse complement strand
TCGCGTGGACCTGGAAGGTCAAGCTCTCGCTCGCCCTCGAACGCGACCTCTTCGCGCGCCTGCGCGAGGCTGCCGAGGCCACCGCGATCAGGGTGTTCGCCGAGAACCTGCGCGACCTGCTGCTCGCCGCGCCGGCTGGCCGGCGCGTCGTGATGGGGCTCGATCCGGGCATCCGCACCGGCGTCAAGGTGGCCATCGTCAGCGACACCGGCAAGGTGCTCGCCACCGACACCGTCTACCCGCACGAGCCGCGCAACGACTGGGAGGGCGCGCTGCACGCGCTCGGCCGCCACGTGGCGCAGCACGGCGTGAGCCTGGTCGCCATCGGCAACGGCACCGCCAGCCGCGAGACCGACCGGCTTGCCGCCGACCTCATCGCGCGCATCCGGAAGGCCGCGCCCGGGCACGCCATCGACAAGGTGGTGGTCAGCGAGGCCGGCGCCTCGGTGTATTCGGCCAGCGAGTACGCCAGCCGCGAGCTGCCCGAGCTCGACGTGAGCCTGCGGGGTGCGGTGAGCATCGCGCGGCGGCTGCAGGATCCGCTGGCGGAGCTGGTGAAGATCGAGCCCAAGAGCATCGGCGTCGGCCAGTACCAGCACGACGTGGAGCAGGGGGCGCTGGCGCGCTCGCTCGACGCGGTGGTGGAGGACTGCGTCAACGCGGTGGGCGTGGACCTCAACACCGCGTCGGCGCCGCTGCTGGCGCGCGTGTCGGGGCTGTCGGCCACGGTGGCGGCGAGCATCGTGCGCTGGCGCGACGCGCACGGCGCGTTCCGCAGCCGCAGGCAGCTGCTCGAGGTGAGCGGCCTCGGGCCGCGCACCTTCGAGCAGGCGGCCGGCTTCCTGCGCATCCGCGACGGCGACGACCCGCTCGACATGACCGGCGTGCACCCCGAGACCTACCCGGTGGTGCAGAAGATGCTCGCTTCGACCGGCCGCGCGGTGCACGAGCTGATGGGCCGCGCCGACGTGCTCAAGGCGCTGCGCCCGGAGGCCTTCGCCGACGAGCGCTTCGGCGTGGTCACCGTCAAGGACATCCTCGCCGAACTCGAGAAGCCGGGCCGCGACCCGCGGCCGGACTTCGTGGTCGCGCGCTTCAACGACGGCGTCGCCGACATCACCGACCTCAGGCCCGGCATGCTGCTCGAGGGCACGGTGAGCAACGTGGCGCAGTTCGGCGCCTTCGTCGACCTCGGCGTGCACCAGGACGGCCTGATCCACGTGAGCCAGCTCGCGAACAAGTTCGTCAACGATGCGCGTGAGGTCGTGAAGACGGGCGACATCGTCAAGGTGAAGGTGCTCGAGGTCGACCTGGCGAGGAAGCGCATCGCGCTGACGATGAAGCTCGACGAGGCCCCGCCGAAGGCGGGAGCCGGCGACAACCGCTTCCGCCCGGCCGGGCGCGACGAGCGCACGCGCCGCGCCGAGCCGGCGCCGGCCAGCGCGATGGCAGCGGCCTTCGCCAGGCTGAAGCCGCGCTGAGCATGGCCGCGGCGCTGCAGGTCTTCGCCGGCCCGCGCGCGCGGGTGCACCTGCGCCAGCACGGCCTGCGCGCCGACCATGTGCGCGTCATTCCCGCCGCGGCGGGCGGTCCCAAGGGCCTGGTGCTCAACCCGCTCGACCGCTATCTCTTCGGCCGCTGGCTGCCGCACGGCGGCCGCGTGGTGCACCTGCTCGGCGCGTCGATCGGCAGCTGGCGCATGGCCGCGGCCTGCCTGCCCGATGCCGACGCCGCGCTGGCCCAGCTGGCCGAGGACTACATCACCCAGGCCTACCCGCACGAGCCGGGCAAGATGCCGACGGCCCGCGTGGTCAGCGAGATCTTCTCGCGCAAGCTCGACGAGCGGCTGGGGGCGCACGCCGCCGACGTGCTCGGCCATCCGCGCTGGCGCTTGCACGTGTTCACGAGCCGCGGCCGCCACCTGCTGCACCGGCCGGGCGCGCTGCGCACGCCGCTCGGTTACCTGAGCGCCTTCGTCGCCAACGCGGCGAGCCGGCGCGCTTTGGGCGGCTGGATGGAGCGCGTGGTGTTCAGCGACCCGCGCGACGTGCTGCCGATCCCGCTCGTCGACTTCCCGAGCCACCGCGTGGCGCTCACCGAGACCAATCTGGCGCGCGCCGTGCTCGCCAGCTGCACCGTGCCGTTCGCGCTCGAGGCGGTGCAGGACCCGCCCGGCGCGCCGCGCGGCAGCTACTGGGACGGCGGCATCACCGACTACCACCTGCACCTGGACTACGCGGCGCTGCGCGACGGCTTGGTGCTGTACCCGCACTTCCAGCGCGCGGTGGTGCCGGGCTGGCTGGACAAGGGCCTGCGCCACCGCCACCGGCCGAGTGGGCGGCTCGACAACCTCGTCGTGCTGGCGCCGCACCCCGACTGGGTGGCGCGCCTGCCCGGCGCCAAGCTGCCCGACCGCAGCGACTTCAAGCGCTGGCGCGACGACGACGCCGCGCGCATGGCGGCGTGGCGCCGCGTGCTGGCCGAAAGCGAGCGGCTGGCGCAGGAGTTCGCCGACCTCGTGGAACGCGGCGGCTCGATCGAGGCTCTGCCGTTGGAGGGATGACGGCGCAGGGACGGTGCGCGGATGCCCGCCTGGGCTAAACTCCGCATCTCCTCCAACCCAGCAAGAACCGGGAAAGGCAGATGGTTATGACACCGCGGACTCGCAGCTTCTTCGCCCAGGACTAGCGCCGCGTCTCGTCTGACCATTCCAGAACGAAGCGCGGCTCCCCCGCGCTTTTTTCTTGCCTGAGAGGAAGTCTGCCCATGTTGAACATCAAGCTGCCCGACGGATCGGTGCGCTCCTTCCCGGGCCCGCTCACGGTGGCCGAGGTGGCCGCCTCGATCGGCCCGGGCCTGGCCAAGGCGGCGCTGGCCGGCAAGGTCAACGGCCGGCTCGTCGACGCGAGCCACCGCATCGAGGCCGATGCCGACTTGGCCATCGTCACGGACAAGGATCCGGACGGCCTCGAGATCCTGCGCCACAGCACGGCGCACCTGCTGGCCTACGCGGTGAAGGAGCTGTTCCCCGACGCGCAGGTGACGATCGGCCCGGTGGTCGAGAACGGCTTCTACTACGACTTCGCGTACAAGCGCCCCTTCACGCCCGAGGACCTGGCCGCCATCGAGAAGCGCATGGCCGAGCTGGCCGCGAAGAACGAGCCGGTCGAACGACGCGTGCTGCCGCGCGACGAGGCGGTGGCCTACTTCAAGAGCCTGGGCGAGCACTACAAGGCCGAGATCATCGGCAGCATTCCCGCGGGCGAGGACGTGTCGCTGTACCGCGAGGGCGGCTTCGAAGACCTGTGCCGTGGCCCGCACGTGCCGTCCACGGGCCGCCTGAAGCACTTCAAGCTGATGAAGGTGGCCGGCGCCTACTGGCGCGGCGACCAGGCCAACGAGCAGCTGCAGCGCATCTACGGCACGGCCTGGGCGACGAAGGACGAACTGCAGCGCTACCTCACGATGCTCGAGGAGGCCGAGAAGCGCGACCACCGCCGGCTCGGCCGCGAGCTCGACCTGTTCCACCTCGACGAGCACAGCCCGGGCACGGTGTTCTGGCACCCCAAGGGCTGGACGGTGTGGCAGGAGGTCGAGCAGTACATGCGCCGCGTGTACCGCGACAACGGCTACCTCGAGGTGAAGGGGCCGCAGATCCTCGACCAGGGCCTGTGGGAGAAGACGGGCCACTGGGACAAGTACCGCGAGAACATGTTCACGACGGAGTCGGAGAAGCGCCACTACGCGCTCAAGCCGATGAACTGCCCGGGCCACATCCTGATCTTCAAGCAGGGCATCAAGAGCTACCGCGACCTGCCGCTGCGCTTCGGCGAGTTCGGCAACTGCCACCGCAACGAGCCGACGGGCGGCCTGCACGGCATCATGCGGGTGCGCGCCTTCACGCAGGACGACGGCCACATCTTCTGCACGGAGGACATGATCCTGCCCGAGTGCGTGGCCTACACGGCGCTGCTGCAGAAGGTCTACGCCGACTTCGGCTTCAAGGACATCATCTACAAGGTGGCCACGCGGCCGGCGCAGCGCATCGGCAGCGACGCGATCTGGGACAAGGCCGAGCACGCGCTGATGGAGAGCCTGCGCGCGAGCGGCTGCGTGTTCGAGATCTCGCCGGGCGACGGCGCCTTCTACGGCCCGAAGATCGAGTACACGCTGAAGGACGCCCTCGGCCGGCCCTGGCAGTGCGGCACGATGCAGGTCGACTTCTCGATGCCCGAGCGCCTGGGCGCCGAGTACGTGGCCGAGGACTCCGGCCGTCGCCACCCGGTGATGCTGCACCGCGCCATCGTCGGCAGCCTGGAGCGTTTCATCGGCATCCTGATCGAGCAGCACGCCGGCGCGCTGCCGGTCTGGCTGGCGCCGCTGCAGGTGGTGGTGGCCTGCATCAGCGAAAACTCCGCCGCGTACGCCCAATCCGTGGTGAAAGCGCTGCAAAAACAAGGAGTTAGGGCCGAGGCCGATTTGCGGCCCGAGAAGATCACGTATAAAATCCGCGAGCATTCCTTGCAAAAGGTGCCGTACATCCTCGTCGTCGGCGACAAGGAGAAGGCGAACGGCGCCGTTGCGGTGCGCGCCCGGGGCAACCAGGACCTCGGGGTGATGTCCCTGGAATCCTTCGCGCTGAAGATCCAGGAAGCCATCGCCTCCAAGGCCTAGGCTGAGCCGAGGCGCGCTTTTTGTCGTGGTTGCTGCGCGTGGTCGCCTTCGTGCAGCTTGAGGAGCTGAGCCCATCGCTACTTTCATGGACCGGCGCGTTCCGAACGCGGAGCGCAAGCACAGGCTGAATCGGGAAATCATGGTGCCGCAGGTGCGGCTGAACGGGGTCGAGAACGAGCCGCTCGGCATCGTCCCCACCCACGAGGCCTTGCGCATGGCCGGCGAGCTGGACGTCGATCTCGTGGAGATCGCCCCCACCGCCGATCCCCCCGTGTGCCGGTTGATGGACTACGGCAAGTTCAAGTACCAGGAGCAGAAACGCGCCGCCGAGGCCAAGGCCAAGCAGAAGGTCATCGAGGTCAAGGAAGTCAAGTTCCGGCCCGGCACCGACGACAACGACTACGACATCAAGCTGAGGAACCTGCGCCGCTTCATCGCCGAAGACGGCGACAAGGGCAAGGTGACCTTGCGCTTCCGCGGGCGCGAGATCACCCACCAGGAACTGGGCATGCGCATGCTCGAGCGCATCCGCGACGAGCTGGCCGACGTGGCCGTCGTCGAGCACATGCCCAAGCTGGAAGGGCGCCAGATGATCATGGTGCTGGCGCCCAAGAGGAAGTAGAGCGGAGTTTTTCGACAACAGAGCGAGCAACAAGCCACTGTCAGGCCGAACAAGTGCACCGGGAGCCGGTGCCGCCTGCAGCAGGCAGCCTAGAAGGAGCAGTCAGATGCCCAAGATGAAGACCAAGAGCGGCGCCAAGAAGCGCTTCCGCGTGCGCCCCGGCGGCACCGTCAAGCGCGGCCAGGCGTTCAAGCGCCACATCCTCACCAAGAAGAGCACGACGCGCAAGCGCCACCTGCGCGGCGCGACCAACGTGCACGAGACCAACATGGGCCACATGGCGGCGATGATGCCGTTCGCCGGTCTGTGATCTGAAGGAAGGAGCAGACACATGCCTCGCGTCAAACGTGGCGTCACCGCCCACGCCCGCCACAAGAAGATCCTCGCCCTGGCCAAGGGCTTCCGCGGCCGCCGCAAGAACGTCTTCCGCATCGCCAAGCAGGCGGTGATGAAGGCGGGGCAGTACGCCTACCGCGATCGCCGCACCCGCAAGCGCGTGTTCCGCCAGCTCTGGATCGCGCGCATCAACGCCGCCAGCCGGGAGCTCGGCGTGAGCTACAGCAAGTTCATGGCCGGCCTGAAGAAGGCGCAGATCGACATCGACCGCAAGGTGCTCGCCGAGCTGGCCGTCAACGACCCGGCGGCCTTTGGCAGCATCGTCGCCAAGGTGAAGGCCCAGCTGGCTTGATGTGGCGGGCACCCCGAGCGGGTGCCCGGCCGTCGAAACGAAGGCCGTCACCTCGGGGCGGCCTTTTTTCTGTCCGATTCATTCGATGAACGACCTCGAAGCCCTCGTCAGCGCCGCGGCCGCGGAGTTCTCGGCCGCGGCCACGCCCGCCGCGCTGGAAGACGCCAAGGCGCGCTTCCTCGGCAAGAGCGGGCGCGTGACCGAGCTGCTCAAGGGCCTGGCGGCGCTGCCGGTGGACGAGAAGAAGACGCGCGGCGCGGCCATCAACCAGGCCAAGGCGCGCATCGAGGACGCGCTGCGCGCGCGCCGCGAGGCGCTGGCCGAGGCCGAGCTCGCACAGCAGCTGCGCGCCGAGGCGCTGGACGTCACGCTGCCTGGCCGCCAGCGCGGCGCAGGCGGCCTGCACCCGGTGAGCCGCACCATCGAGCGCATCGAGGCCATCTTCGCCAGCATGGGCTTCGACGTCGCCGAGGGTCCCGAGATCGAGACCGACTGGATGAACTTCACGGCGCTCAACAGCCCGGAGAACCACCCCGCGCGCTCGATGCAGGACACCTTCTACGTCGACCTCGTGGACGCCGAAGGCCGCCGGCTCAACCTGCGCACGCACACCAGCCCGATGCAGGTGCGCTACGCGCGCGCGCACGCGGCGCGTCATGCACGCGCCGAGGCCGAAGGCCCGATGCCCGAGATCCGCGTCATCGCGCCGGGCCGCACCTACCGCGTCGACAGCGACGCCACGCACTCGCCGATGTTCCACCAGTGCGAGGGCCTGTGGATCGGCGAGAACGTCAGCTTCAAGGACCTGAAGGTCGTGTTCATCGACTTCGTGCGCCAGTTCTTCGAGACCGACGACTTCGACTCGCGCTTCCGCCCGAGCTTCTTCCCCTTCACCGAGCCGAGCGCGGAGATCGACATCCGCTTCCGCAGCGGGCCGCTGGCCGGCCAGTGGCTCGAGGTGGCCGGCTCGGGCCAGGTGCATCCGAACGTGGTGCGCAACTTCGGCCTCGACCCGGAGCGCCACATCGGCTTCGCCTTCGGCATGGGGCCCGACCGCCTGGCGATGCTGCGCTACGGCATCGACGACATGCGATTGCTGTTCGAGAACGATCTGCGCTTCCTGGCGCAGTTCCGCTGAAGGGGAGGGCACCGAGATGCAATTCCCCGAGTCCTGGCTGCGCGAGTTCTGCGACCCGCCCGTTGCCACGCAGCAGCTCGCCGATTTGCTGACCATGGGCGGCTTCGAGGTCGAGGAACTGCGCCCGGTGGCGCCGCCCTTCAGCGGCGTGGTGGTGGCCGAGATCCTCGAGGCGGCGCCGCATCCGCAGGCCGACCGCCTGCGCGTGTGCCAGGTGAACGTGGGCCAGGGCGCGCCGCTGCAGATCGTCTGCGGCGCGCCGAATGCGCGCGTGGGTCTGCGTGCGCCGCTGGCGCTGGTCGGCGCCGAACTGCCGCCGCCGGCCGGCGACAAGACCGGCAAGCCGTTCAGGATCGGCGTGGGCAAGCTGCGCGGCGTGGACAGCGCCGGCATGTTGTGCTCGGCGCGCGAGCTCGGCATCTCCGACGACGCCGGCGGCCTGCTCGAACTCGATGCCGATGCGCCCGTCGGCCGCCCGCTGCGCGAGCATCTTCAGCTCGACGACCACGTCTTCACGCTCAAGCTGACGCCCAACCTGGCGCACGTGCTGTCGGTCTACGGCGTGGCGCGCGAGGTCGCCGCGCTCACCGGCGCGCCGCTGAAGACGCCGCGCATCGCGCCGGTGCCCGCCGCGCAGTCGCGCCGGTTGCCGGTGGAGGTGAAGGCGCGCGACCTGTGCGGGCGCTTCTCCGGCCGCACCGTGCTCGGCGTGGACACGAAAGCGAAGACGCCGCGCTGGATGGTCGAGCGCCTGGCGCGCTGCGGCCAGCGCAGCGTGAGCGCGCTGGTCGACATCTCCAACTACGTGATGTTCGAGTACGGCCGGCCGAGCCACATCTTCGACCTCGACAAGATCCACGACAAGCTCGTCGTGCGCTGGGGCGCGAGGGGCGAGAAGCTCGAGCTGCTCAACGGCAGCACCATCGAGCTCGACGAGACGGTGGGCGTGATCGCCGACGCCGAGGGCGTGGAGTCGCTCGCCGGCATCATGGGCGGCCAGGCCACCGCCGTGTCGGACGACACGCGCAACATCTACGTCGAGGCCGCCTTCTGGTGGCCGCAGGCGGTGCAGGGCCGCTCGCGGCGCTTCGCCTTCAGCACCGACGCCGGGCATCGCTTCGAGCGCGGCGTCGACCCGGCGCTGACCGTCGAGCACATCGAGCGCATCACCGCGCTCGTCGTGCAGATCTGCGGCGGCCAGCCGGGCCCGATGGACGACCAGGTGCTCGCGCTGCCCGAGGCGCGGCCGGTCACCATGCGCGTGGCCCGCGCGAGCAAGGTCATCGGCATGCCGGTCACGCAGGCGCAGTGCGTCGACGTGTTCCGCCGCCTCGGCCTGAGCCACCGTGAAGGCGAGGGCACGATCACCGTCACGCCGCCGAGCTGGCGCTTCGACATCGCCATCGAGGAAGACCTGATCGAGGAGGTGGTGCGCGTCGTCGGCCTGGACAAGCTGCCGTCGAGCGCGCCGCTGGCCCCGGTGACGGCGCGCCCGCGCACCGAGACGCGCCGCAGCGTGCACACCCTGCGCCGCCAGATGGCCGCGCTCGGCTACCAGGAGGCGATCTGCTTCAGCTTCGTCGAGGAGCGCTGGGAGCGCGAGCTGGCCGGCAACGCCGATCCGATCCGCGTGCTCAACCCGATCGCCGCCCCGCTGGCGGTGATGCGCTCGAGCCTCGTCGGCAGCCTGGTCGACGTGCTGCGCGGCAACCTGGCGCGCCGCGCCGGCCGCGTGCGCGTGTTCGAGGTGGGCCGCGTGTTCCGGCGCGACGCCGGCGTGGCGGACGGCGCGCTCAGCGTGGCCGGGGTCGACCAGCCGATGCGCCTGGCCGCGCTCGCCTACGGCGCGGCCGACGAGACGCAGTGGGGCACCCGCGAGCGCGCGCTCGACTTCTTCGACGTCAAGGGCGACCTCGAGGCGCTGTTCGTGCCGCACCGGCTCGCCTTCGAGCCGGCCGAACACCCGGCGCTGCACCCCGGCCGCTCGGCGCGCGTGCTGCTCGCTGGCCGGCCGATCGGCCACCTCGGCGAGCTGCACCCGCGCTGGCGCCAGGCCTACGAGCTGCCGCACGCGCCGCTGCTGTTCGAGGTCGAGCTGGCGGCCGCGCTCGCCCTCGATCTGCCGCAGTTCGTGCCGCTGCCGCGCCAGCAGAGCGCCTGGCGCGACGTGGCCCTCGTGCTGCGCCACGACGTGCCGCACGCCGCGGTGGCCGCGGCGCTGGCCGCCGACCCCGCCGGCCTGGTGCGCGGCGCCACGCTGTTCGACCTGTATCACCCGGACGGCGGCAGCGGCGGCATCGGCACCCACGAACGCAGTCTGGCCTACCGGCTCGAGCTGCGCGACGATGCGGCCACGCTCACCGACGAGCGCATCGACGCCGCGGTGGCCGCCGCGGTGGCGCGGGTGGCCGGCGCTTTCGGGGCGCGCCTGCGCGGCTGAAGTGAGAGGGATCACCGGAGGGAACGGGATGAACGACGAGACAGCCGGCAGCGGCCGCAAAGGCGTGGCGCTGCCGACCATCGAGACGCCCACGCTGACCAAGGCCGAGCTCGCCGAGCTGCTGTTCGACCGCCTCGGCCTGAACAAGCGCGAGTCCAAGGACATGGTCGAGGCCTTCTTCGACATCGTGCACGAGGCCCTGGTCAACGGCCAGGACGTCAAGCTCTCGGGCTTCGGCAACTTCAACATCCGGCGCAAGGCGCCGCGCCCGGGGCGCAACCCGCGCACCGGCGAGTCGATCCCGATCAAGGCGCGCAACGTGGTGACTTTTCACGCCAGTCACAAGCTGAAGGCGATCGTGCAAGGCGATACGCCGGCCGAGGGGGACTTCGAGTAGAGTCGAGCTTTCCCCATGAAACTCATTGATTTCAATGGAGAAAGCGCTTCCCGCCATTCCTGCCAAGCGCTACTTCACCATCGGTGAAGTGAGCGACTTGTGCGGCGTGAAGCCGTACGTGCTGCGCTACTGGGAACAGGAGTTCACGCAGCTCAAGCCGATGAAGCGGCGCGGCAACCGCCGCTACTACCAGCACCACGAGGTGCTGCTGGTGCGCCGCATCCGCGAGCTGCTGTACGACCAGGGCTTCACGATCAGCGGGGCGCGCAACCGGCTGGCCGGCGCCGCCGCCGGCAAGTCCGAGCTGCTGCCGGCCGACGAGCCGCCCGAGGGTGCCGAGGCGGTCAAGGCGTCGGCCGCCCTAGCCGGAACCGCGGCGGCGCGGACCGCGGTGCCCGTGCCGGCGCTGGGGGTCGACCAGCTGCGCGACGAGCTGATCTCGATCCGCGACCTGCTCGAGGCCTGAACCGGCGCCGCCCTGCTTTCTACTTTACTTGCCGAGCAGCAGCGCCGGCAGCCAGGTGGCCAGCCCCGGCAGCGCCAGCACCAGCGCGATCATCACGATGCCCATCAGCACGTAAGGCGTCACCGCGGCGAAGATCTCGCGCGTGGCGATCGAACGCGGCGCCACGCTGCGCATGGTGAACAGCAGCATGCCGAAGGGCGGCGTGAGCAGGCCGAGCTGCATGCAGATCAGGTAGACCACGCCGAACCACAGCGGGTCCCAGCCGAAGTGCTGCACCAGCGGCATGAAGAAGGGCAGGGTGATGAGCATCATGCTCACCTGGTCGACAAAGCAGCCGAGCAGCAGCAGCACGAGGATCATCGCCGCCAGCACCGCCCAGGGCGCCAGCGCGCTGCCCTGCACCAGCCCCACCAGCCCCTGCGTGGCGCCCGAGAACGCGAGGATCTGCGCGAAGGTGGTGGCACCGATGATGATGAACAGGATCACGCCGCTGATGGCCGCGGTGCCGGCCAACGCCTGCGCCAGCGCCTGCAGGCTCAGCGAGCGGTAGAGCAGGCACACCGCCACCGTGGCCAGCGCGCCGAGCGCCGCCGATTCGGTGGGCGTGGCCCAGCCGGCCGCCATGGCCACGATGACGAGCACGAAGATCAGCACGAGCGGCGTCACGTTCACGAGCAGCGGCAGCCAGCGCGCGCTGCCGGCCGGCACCTCGTGCGCGGAGGGCGGCGCGAGCGCCGGGTTGCGCCAGGCGCTGAACACGATCCAGCCGACGAACATCATGGCCAGCAGCAGCCCCGGCAGCACGCCGGCGATCAGCAGGCCCGAGATCGAGATGCCCGCCAGGCTGCCGAGCAGCACCGTCAGCGCCGAAGGCGGGATCAGCATGTCGACGCCGCCGATGCCCATGATCGGCCCCATCGCCAGCCGCGGGTGGTAGCCGCGCCTCAGCATCTCGGGCAGCAGCAGTCCACCCAGCAGCGCGGTGGTGGCGATGGTCGAACCCGAGATCGCCGAGAACACCGTGCCGGCGACGATGGCCACCACCGCCAGGCGGCCGGGCAGGTTAGGAATGGCGCGGTCGATGGCGTCGATCGCCTTGTAGGCGAGCCCGGTGTGGAACAGCACCTCGCCCATCAGGATGAAGAACGGGATCGGCGTCAGCGAGAAGTTGGTGACCGATGCGACGCCGTTGCGCACCACCTGCATCAGCCCGGCCTCGCCGCCCATGAAGACGACCGCGCCGACCAGGTTGATGGCGAGGAAGGCGATGCCCGCGGGCAGGCCCACGAGCAGCAGCAGGGCCAGCGTGCCGAACAGCAGGCCGAGGCTGGCGCCCCAGCTCATCCGGCCTTCCCGGGGGGCGCGGCCGCCGGCGCCCCCGCGGCCAGCCCCTGCGGCCGGATCACGCGCCGCGCGCACTCCACCGCCAGCAGGCCGAAGGCGATGGGCACCGGCACGTACAGCCACCACTCCGGGAACACGAGCGCCTTGAGCACGAGGCTGCCGGCGGCGCGGCTGTCGAGCAGCGCCAGCAGGCCGTACCACACGATGACCAGGCTGACCACGAGCGCCAGCGCCGCCGAGAGGCGGTCCACGGTGCGCTGGGCGCGCGGCGCGAGCGCGGCGCCGAGCAGGTCCAGCCGCACGTGCTGGTTGCGCCACATCAGCCAGGGCGCGGCGGCCAGCGTGGCCAGCGGCAGCGCGTACTCGGTGACCTCGTTGATCCACACCAGCGGCTTGAGGCCGATGTTGCGCGAGAGCACGTCGAAGCCGACCAGCAGCACCACCGCGCCGAGCACCGCCGCGGCCACGAAGCCGCAGCCTTGCATCAGCAGGGCGTAGGCGCGCGCGAGCCGCTGCACGGAGGGCCGGACCGGCGACCGCTCAGTCGCGCTCGCGCGGCGCCACGATGGCGAAGGCGCGCAGCGCCGACCCGGTGCCGCCGCGCACCTTGAGCGGCGGCGTGACCACCGTGAACTCGTAAGCGCGCGCCGCCGACAGCTCCTCGAGGTTGAGGTTCTCGATGATGAAGATGCCGGCGTCGCTGATCAGCCGCATGTGCACCGGGAAGATCTGCAGCCGCCCGCCCACCACCGCCACCGGCGGGCGCTGCTCGAAGGTGAGCGTGTCGTTGCCGACGATGCGCGCGCCTTGCGCGATCAGGTACTCGGCCGCGTCGAGCCCCGGCCCGGGCGAGGCGGCGCCGGCGTAGAGCGCGGCGTTGCCCGCGAAGTGCGCGCCCCAGCCGGTGCGGATGAAGACGGTGTCGCCCTTGCGCAGCTGCACGCGCTGCTGGCGCGCCGCGTCCTTCAGGTGCTGCGCGGTGATCTCGAACTCGGCCGGCAGCGGGCTCGCGTCGCCCTGCACCCAGCGCGCCACGTCGAGCAGCACGCCGCGGTTGACCATCAGCTCGTTCGGAAAGCGGTCGATCGCCAGGTGCGCGCCGACGCCGCCGGCGCCGATGCCGGCGTTGTTCGACGTGGCCTGCGCGGCGTCGACGCCGCCGAACAGCTTGCCGTCGCGCCCGATGTGGCCGATGGCGTCGATGCTCGGTGCGCCGTGCTGACCGCTCCACTGCATCACCTCGGAGGTGAACGAGAGCTGGCCTCCGTCGCCGAAGCTGCCGCGGGTGTTGGCATGCGTCGCGGCAAGCGAGAACGAATACGGCGGGTTGACCGAGGCGATCGGCGACTGCGCGTCCCAGGTGTGCGAGAGGTCGATCACGCGCGCCTTGCGGATCAGCTTCCACAGCGCGTCGCCGCGCCCGTCGCGCGCCTCGTCGTCGTGCGCCCAGGCCGGCGCGGTGAGGGCGCCGGGGGCGAGCCAGAGCACGGTGCAGCCCAGCAGGGCCGCCGCGATGCGGCGGGGTGACGCGAGTCTCGTCATGTCGGCTCCTCGGTGGTGGTTGGAGGTGGGCCCGCGCGGCGGGCCCGCGGCTTCTACTTCGTCATCATCTCGCGCAGCTTGGGGCCGTGGGTCGGGCTGGCGTTGATCACGGCGGCCCAGCCGGCCTCCTGCGACAGCGCGAGCATGCGCCGCGCCTCGGCCTCGGGCAGCTGGATCACCTGGATGCCGGCGTCGGCCTGGCGCTTGATCTCGGCCGGCGCGTCCTTGGCCGCCATCTCGGCGTACAGGCTCTCGACCCAGGCCACCTGCCGGCTGAGGAACTCGCGCTGCGCCGGCGTCAGCGCGTTCCAGGTCCTGGCGCTGAACATGATGCCGACCTCCACGTTGTAGAAGCCGGGGTCGACGCGGAACTTGGTCTTCTCGTGCCAGCCGAGGTCGAAGATGCCGGTCAGCGGCCAGCCGTAGCCGTCGACCACGCCGCGGTCGAGCGCCGTGAACACCTCGCCCGGCGGCACCTGCATCACCGAGGCGCCGAGCCGGGTGAAGAACTCGCGGTAGATCGGTGCGATGCGGATCTTCAGCCCGCTGAGGTCGGCCTTGTCGATCTTCTTGTTGAGGTAGATGTGGTACGGCACGCCGTCGGCGGTGCGTGCGAAGTAGTACAGGCCCTTGTCCATCATCAGCCGGTTCAGGTACTCGAGCGCGCCGTTGCGCCGCAGCTCGGGCCAGGGCAGGGTGGCGTAGTTCAGCGCCAGGCTCTCGGGCGACACGCCGGCGGTGAACGAGGTGGCGATGTTGGCCAGGTCGACCACGCCGTTGCGCAGCGCCGCGCCCTGCTCGAGCGTGGGGATCGCCTTCGGCCCGCCGAGGTAGTTGATCTGCACGATGCCCTTGCCCTCGTCGTTGACCTTCTTGACGAAGCGCTCGAAGTTGCGCGCGTAGTAGGTGCCTTCCTGGAACGCGTTGACGGCCTTGAGCGTGACCTCCTGGGCCCACGCGAGCGGCGCCAGCAGCCACGCGGCGCACAAGGCCGCGCCCAGGCGGAACAGGCGTTGCGGGAGGCGGGTGTCGGGCGCCATCGGCGGTCTCCTTGCGGGTTGCGGCGGCGCCGATGTTGAACAGCGGGGGGCGCGGTCGGTCCTAGATGAAACCCGCAAGGGAGGCCGGCTGCTCTCGTCGTGCGCGCGTGCGCTCGTGACGTCGTGAGCCCGTGTCCGCACGAGGCCTGTCGAGGATCAAAGGCCCGGCCGCCGCGGCTGCCGAGAATGCCGCGCACTGCCCGGCGAGCCACGATGAACCTGACCCAATCCCTGCTGCACGCGCTGAAGGCGCGCGGCGCCACCGAGATCTTCGGCATCCCCGGCGACTTCGCCCTGCCGCTGTTCCTGCAGATCGAACGCGCCGGCGTGCTGCCGCTGCACACGCTGTCGCACGAGCCGGCGGTGGGCTTCGCGGCCGACGCCGCCTCGCGCGCGCGCGGCGGCCTCGGCGTGGCGGCGGTGACCTACGGCGCGGGTGCGCTCAACCTCGTCAACGCGGTGGCCGCGGCCTACGCCGAGCGGGTGCCGCTGATCGTGCTCTCGGGCGCGCCGGCGGCGCACGAGTCGGCCAGCGGCCTGCTGCTGCACCACCAGGTCAAGACGCTCGACTCGCAGTGGCGCCTGTTCGAGGAGCTGACGGTCGACCGCGCGCGCCTGGACGACGCGCGCCGCGCGCCCGAGCGCATCGCGCGCGTGCTCGACGCGGCGCTCGCGCAGTCGCGCCCGGTCTACATCGAGGTGCCGCGCGACATGCCGGCCGTGCCCTGCGAGGCGGTGCCCGCCACGCCGCGCCCGCCGGTCGACCCCGAACGGCTGGCGGCCTGCGCCGACGAGCTGCTGCAGCGCCTGCGCGCGGCGCACCGTCCAGTGCTGATGGCCGGCGTCGAGATCCGCCGCTACGACCTCGAGGCGCAGGTGGCCGAGCTGGCGCGCCGGCTCGCCATCCCGGTGGTCACCAGCTTCATGGGGCAGGGCCTGCTCGCGCGATCCGGCGTGCCGGTGGCCGGCACCTATCTCGGCCTGGCCGGGCAACCCGCGGTCACCGAACTCGTCGAGGGCTCCGACGGCCTGCTGCTGCTGGGCGTGATCGTCTCGGACACCAACTTCGCGGTCTCGGCGCGGCGCATCGACCTGCGCCACGCCATCCACGTCTACGACGGCGACGTCGAGATGGGGCACCACGTCTACCACGCGATCCCGATGGCCGACCTGATCGGTGCGCTGCTGGCGCGGGTGCCGCGGCGTGCGGGGGATGCGGCGGGCGGTGCGGTGGGCGCTGCCGCCGCGGCAATGGCCATGGCCTCTCCCGAGGCGGCAACCGGAAACGCCGAGCCGCCCGCCGACGACGCCGCGGTGACGCCGGCCGACATCGCTGGCGCGCTCGGCGCGCTGCGCCGCCGGCAGGGCCGCCTGGCGCTGGCCTGCGACGTGGGCGACTGCCTGTTCACCGCGCTCGACGTGCCGGCCACCGCGCTGCTCGCCAGCGGCTACTACGCCACCATGGGCTACGGCGTGCCGGCCGGCTTGGCGCTGCAGGTCAGCACCGGCGAGCGCCCGGTGATCCTGGTCGGCGACGGCGCCTTCCAGATGACCGGCTGGGAGCTCGGCAACGCGCGCCGCCTGGGGGTCGACCCGATCGTCGTCGTCTTCAACAACGCAAGCTGGGAGATGCTGCGCACCTTCCAGCCCGAGGGCGGCTACCACGACCTCGGCCGCTGGGACTTCGCGGCCATGGCCGCCGGCATGGGCGGCGACGGCCACGCCGTGCGCACGCGGCGCGAGCTGCTCGCCGCGCTCGAGCGCAGCGTGGCCACGCGCGGGCGCTTCCAGCTCATCGACGTGCAGCTCGCGCCCGGCGTGCTCTCGCCGACGCTGGCGCGTTTCGTGGCGGCGGTGAAGCGGCTGTCGATGCCGGGCTGATCGATCCGATTGCCATCACCCATCACACTCCAGCGAGGACCTGCCATGCAACGACGTGACTTCGTATGGGCCGCCGCGGCGGCCGGATGGCCCCTGGCGACCCTGACGCTCACGCCCGCGCGGGCCCAGGAGGTGCCGGTCGAGCTGCAGGACTACGTCCGCCTGTCGAAGGCGCTGCCCGTCGACCTGCCGGCGGGCAAGAAGATCGAGGTGGTCGAGTTCTTCTGGTACGAGTGCCCGCACTGCAATGCCTTCGAGCCGGTGCTGCAGGCCTGGGCGCAACGCCTCGCCCCGGACGTCGAGTTCCGCTACATGCCCGTGGGCTTCACGCCGCGCCACGAGCTGACGCAGCGCCTGTACTACGCGCTGAAGACGATGGGCCGGCTCGACGATGGCGGTGTCCTGCACGCCAAGGTCTACGACGCCATCCACAACAGCTGGCGCAGCCCGGGTTCCGAGCGCCAGTGGGCCGACTTCGTCGCCGGCCAGGGCGTCGATCGCGCCCGGTTCGTCGAGCGCTTCCGCTCGGACGAGGTCAGCGCGCTGCTGCGCAAGGCGAACCAGTGGGCCGACGACGCCGAGGTCGAAGGCGTGCCGACGCTGCTGATCCAGGGCCGCTACACGACCTCGCCGTCCCGCGCGGGCAGCCGCGAGCGTGCGCTGTCGGTCGCCGAGCACCTGATCCGCCTGGCGCGTGAAGCGCCGTGAACGCCGCCGCTGGACTGGGCAGCCAACACCAATCCGGATTGAGTGGACTCAACGCACCTGTTCAGCGCCCGCCTAGCCTTCATACACCGCTGAGAACTGCAGCGTGAGTAGGAGCCGAGTATGAGCAAGAAGCAATGGTTCACGATGACGACGGTCGGTGCCGCGGCGCTGGTCGCGGCGGCGGCGGGGATGAGCACCCTGGTCCAGGCGCAGACGCCTGCGACCGCGGCGGCAGCCTCTTCGAAGGAGTGCATGCGCACGCGCGCCGAAGTGCGCAACGAGTGCGTCGCCTTCATGAAGACCCATCAATGGGACGAGGCGGCCGGCGACTGGGTGTCGAAGGACGGGCGCAAGCCCGCGGCCAAGCTGCCCGAAGGCGTGACCACCCGCGCGAAGATCCGCGCCGAGCGCGACGCCTTCCTGAAGGCGAACAAGTGGAACGAGCTGAACGGGCAATGGGAGCCGCTGGGCGCCAAGCCGCGCGAAGTCTCCAAGCTCAGCCGCGCTGAAGTGCAGAAGGAGACGGCCGCGTTCATGAAGACCCACCAGTGGGACGAGGCCCTGGAAGCCTATGTCGCCAAGAGCAAGTGAGCGTTCTCTAGCCCGGAGCGCCCGGCGGGCTCGATCGCCGGGCGGTCCTGGGGAGGCGGGCGCTGCGCCGATCAGGCCGGCGGCGCCGCCCCCCCGGGGGGTGCGCAGATCCCGTCAGCGCGGCATGACCTGGCCGGCCTCGTCCGGCAGCAGGACCTCCACGCGACGGTTGAGCTGGCGACCCTGCGCGCTGTCGTTGCTGCTCACCGGTCGTGCCTCGCCCGCCCCGAGCGCCGTGATGCGGTCGCGGTCCACGCCGCGCTCCATCAGCGCGGCGCGCACGGCACCGGCGCGGCGCGTCGAGAGTTCGCGGTTGCTGTCCTCGCTGCCGACGTTGTCCGTGAATCCCTCCACCACGGCGCTGCGGCGGGGATACTGCTTGAGGAAGCGCGCCAGCATGTCGACGCTGCGCATGCCGTCCGGCTTGAGCTCGGCGCGGTTGGTGTCGAACAGCACGTCGCCGATCGTGACGACCATGCCGCGCTCGGTCTGCTTCGCGTTCAGGTCGGCCAGCTCGGCCTCGAGCTGCGCCGTTCGGCCCTCGGCCGCCAGGGTCTGCTGCCGCGCGACGACCGACTGCTGCTGCGAAGCCTGCGCGCGGTCCTGCGCGGACTGGGCCACGCGCTGCGACTCTGCGGCCTCGCGCTGCGAATCGCCCGCCCGGCGCCGCGCGTCGTCGGCGCTCACCTGCGCGGCATCGGCCTCGCGCGTGCGGGCAGCCAGCCGCACCTGGTCGCGGGCCGAAGTGGCGTCGCGCACCGCGAGTTCGGCAGTCTTGCGGCGCCCGACCTCCTCGGCCACGGCCACGCGCTGCCTGGCGACGTAAGCCAGGTGGTCGACCTCGGCCGCGCTGTCGCGGCGCGTCAACGCGGCCTCCGCGGCCGCCAGCGCGTCGCCGGCATCCTTCAGCTCCGTGCCGGCCAGGTCGCGGGTTCGACTGTCGCCCTGGGCGGCGCGATAGCTGGTGCGGGCCTCGTCGAGCGCGGCGTTGCGGGTCGGCGCGCTGCTGCAGGCCGCCAGCAGCGCGAACCCGGCCAAGGCCAGCAGCGAGAGCGCGGGTTGCCGCATCGGGGCGGGTGGGCGTGAAGGGCCTGAACGGCGTGAAGGGCGTGAAGGCATCATGTCGATTCCTCGGTCGTGGTCGTCGTCGGGGTGGAGGTCGATGCGCGCGCCGGCATGACGGGGTCCGGGTCGATCGCCAAGGTCAAGGGGTCTTGCGCTCGAGCTCGAGTCGCAGCACCCGGGTCGACTCCTGCAGCGCTTGTGCCGACTGGCGGGCCTTGGCCGACTCGCTCTTGGCCTGGGCCAGTTGGGCATCCGCCTGGGCCTCGTGCGCGAGGCGTCGAGCGCCGTCGTGGTCCTCGGCCGCCAGGGCCAGGTTCGCGCGCGCCAGCTTGTCGCGGGCCCGGGTCAGTTCCGGTGCCGCCATCTCCGCGGCGCCCGCCCCCGCCGCCCGTTCGATGGCGGCGGTGGACGCGGCAAGTTCGGAAGTGGGGGGCGGGACACTCGCGCACGCACCCGCCAGAACGGCGGTGGCGGCCAACAGGAGGTTCAGCTTCATCGGGGGTCCAGTCTGAGGTCGGTGGAGACGACAAGAGGAAGGGCAGGCTGCATCAGCGTGGGCGCGGCCGCGATCGATGTCGGTGCGTTGGCACACTCATCGCTCTCATCGCGACGCGGGCCCGGCGGGCGCGTTGTCCTACACGGCCGCAGCCTTGTCGCCGCTGGCGGCGCCGTCGCCGCTCGTGGACAGTGCCCGTCGGCCGGCCCCGATTCCGCCGACGCCGGCCACCCTTCCGACCGCTTCACGACCTGAGAGACCCGATGAATCCAGCCTCCGCCGCCACCAAGCCCGCGAAACCCGAGTCCAAGCCCGCGTTGGCCTCGCCGCGCACCGCACGCGCGATCGACAGCGTAGGCCGCGCGCCGATCACCCTCGACGAGCAGGCGATCGAGGCGGCGCGACGCAGTCTCGATGCCGGGGTCGCCGTACCCGCGCAGGCGCCTTGGCGCACCGACCTCGTCCGCGTGTTGAACGACTCGCTGGCCACCGAGCTGGTGTGCGTGCTGCGCTACAAGCGCCACCACTTCACGGCCGATGGGCTGGCGTCGCCGAAGATCGCCGACGAGTTCCTGGTGCATGCCGGCGAGGAGAGCGCGCACGCCGACCGGCTTGCGCAGCGCATCGTGCAGCTCGGCGGCAAGCCCGACTTCTCGCCCGACACGCTCAGCGCCCGCAGCCATGCCGCCTACGACGACTCGGCGGACCTGAAGTCGATGATCCGGGCGAACCTGGTCGCCGAGCGCGTGGCCATCGAGATCTACACCCAGATCATCGGCCACATCGGCGACAGGGATCCGACGACCCGACGTCTGCTCGAAGACATCCTCGCCGACGAGCAGGCTCACGCCGAGGAACTGCAGGACTGGCTGGCGGATTGATCCCGCCGCCAGCCCCGCCGCGAGTGCATCACAGCTTGCCCATCACCAGCATCGCGATGACGACCACCACCACGAGCCCGAGCGCACCGCTCGGCGCGTAGCCCCAGCTGCGGCTGTGCGGCCAGGCCGGGACGGCGCCGAGCAGCATCAGGACCAGCACGATCAGCAGGATGGTTCCGAGTGCCATGAGGTTCTCCTGGAATGAGGGCCGAAGCGCGGCCCGGCTCGAACCAGCGTAGGCCGAAGGCAAGCGGCGGTCGGTGCGCTGGCGAACGCGGCGAGCAGGGGCGGCGCGGGCAGCGCGCGCATCGCGGGCCCGGCGGCCTTCGCAGGGCCGCGCGTCCGGTGCCGCACAGACGTCGATCGAACCGCGCGCCTACCCTGCACGGGCCCGGTCAGAAGACCGGCCCTTGTCATCCCGACGACCCGCACACCGACCCGAGGACCACCGATGAAGACCAACTATCTCTCCCGCGACAGCTACGGCATCTACTCCAGCCAGCCCGACGGCCCCGGCCCCGAGCTGATGGGCGCCAACACGCTGCTCGGCAACGACGTCTACAACAGCGACGGCGAAGACCTCGGCGACATCAAGGAGCTGATGCTCGACATGTCCTCGGGCAGGGTCGCCTACGCGGTGCTGTCGTTCGGCGGTCTGCTCGGCATGGGCGACAAGCTGTTCGCCGTGCCCTGGGCGGCCCTGAAGCTGGACACCGTCAACAAGCGCTTCACGCTCGGCGTGCCCAAGGCGGCGCTGAAGAACGCGCCCGGCTTCGACAAGGACCAGTGGCCGAGAATGTCCGACGCCACCTGGGCCAGCGGCGTGCACAAGTTCTACGGCACCAGCCGCGGCGGCAACGAGTGAGCTGAGCGAGCCGAGCGGCGCCCGCGTTGCGGGCGCCGCGCCAAGCGGATCAGGTCTTGCCGAACTTCGCCTTTGCGGCCGCGATGCACGCCGTGCGCGTGTCGCCGGCCAGCGCCTCGCACTTCTCGGCGGCCACCTTGTAGTCGGCGTCGCGCGCGTCCTGCATGGCGTCGCTGCGCGCCTCGCCCGTCACCTTGGCCGTGCGTGCGTTGGCCAGGGCCTTCACTTCGACGGCCTTGGCTTCCTTCACGCACACGTCCTTGGCGTTGCCGGCCAGGTCGTCGCACTTCTCCTTGGCCACGGCGTAGGCCGACTCGGCGCGCGCGACGCGAAGCTTGACTTCGTCGCCCGGCGTGCCGGTGTGGCCGAACTCGAGTTCGGCGCGCGACACCTTCTCGTGGGCCTTGGCCTCCTCGAGGCAGACGTCCTTGGCGTTGTTGCGCATCGGCGCGCAGGCCGCGCGGGCGGCCTTGTAGTCGGCGCCGATGCGCTGCTTGCCGGCGGCGAACTCTTCTTTGCTCGACGTCGACGCCTGAGCGGCGGGGACGGCCAGCAGCGCCACGACGGCGGCGAGCAGATGGAGCGGAATGCGGCGGGTCGGGTTCATGCGGTACCTGTCGGTGAGATTGGAACCCATCACTCTGCGCCACCCCCGCCGCGCCGTCGGTGCGACCGCGCACACGGCGCCGCGGTCGCGGCCGACCGTGTCTTTACGCCGCAGGTTCGCGCAGGTAGATCTCGACGCGCCGGTTGCGCGCGCGGCCGGCGTCGCTGGTGTTCTCGGCCACCGGTTCGCGCTCGCCGCGGCCGGCGGTCTGCAGGTGCGTGATCGGCACGCCGCGCGCCACCAGGTAGTCGCGCACGCTGTTGGCGCGCGCCATCGACAGCGGGTCGTTGACGGCCTCGGAGCCGGTGCTGTCGGTGTGGCTGACGATCTGCACGCGCGAGCTGTCGTCGTCGCGCAGTTCGGCCGCGAACGAGTCGAGCACGCCGCGCATCGCGGGCCGGATGGCGGCGCTGTCGAAGTCGAACGACACGTCGGCGGGAATGTTCAGCTTGAGCTGGTTGTCGCTCGTGCGGCTGACTTCCACGCCGGTGCCGCGCGTGGTCCGTTCCAGCGCGACGCGGCGGTCCTCCTGGCGCTTGGACCAGATGTTGCCCACCACGGCGCCCAGGGCGCCGCCGACGACCGCGCCGGGGCCGGCCTTGCCGCCGGTGGCCGCGCCGATCACGGCGCCGGCGACGGCGCCGACGCCCGCGCCCTGCGCCGTGCCGCGCTGGCGCTCGCTCATGTCGGCGCAGCCGAGCAGTCCGAGGCCGCCGACCAGGGTCGCCAGGGCAATGCAGGCCGGCCAGCGCCGGGGGTCCGCGCCGACTGAAGCCGATCGTTGATTCATGGTGTGTCCTCTCGACGGTGACGCCGGCCGATCGCCGGCGTTCGGCCGGACCGTAGAGGCGCGGCGCGCGGCTGTCGGTGCGCCAGGCCACGTTGCAACCGCTGCCGGGCCGGGGCTGCGCCCTGCGTCGTGGGAAGGCGCCACGTTCGCTGCCGTACGGACGCCGGCGGGCGGTCGGCGCATGCTCGTCGGGGCGCAACGGATTCAGACGCTTGAACCAGTGGAGCGATCATGAAGATCTCGTTCTTGGGTGTGGTGCCCCTTTGGGCCAGCGGCGCCGCATCGGCGCAGGGCGGCAACATGATGAACGGCGGCATGTGGGGCAGCCACTGGATGGGGGGCTATGGCGGGGTGTGGTTGCCGATCCTGCTGGTCGCGGTGTTGGTCGGCCTCGTGGTGTGGGTGGTCAAGCGCAAGTGAAACCGTGGCCCGCCCAAGCCCGTGCCCCCCTTTGAACCTTGTGCACGCACGGGGCCCGCCGCCCCTCGTCACCCCAACCAGCCAGGAGTCAGCGATGTCCCGCTTCCGAATCATTCCCCTGGCCGTTGCACTCGCTTCGGCCGGCACCTTGATTGCCTGCACCAACGCCCCGGCAACCCCGATGCGCGCGGGGCCCGCGGAGGGCATGGCCACACCCGAACGCATGGCCGCGATGGATGCGCAGATGAAGACGATGCACGAGATGCACACCCGGATGTCGAATGCCAAGACGCCCGAGGAGCGCCAGGCGTTGATGGCCGACCACATGAAGGCCATGCAGGGCGGCATGCGCATGATGAAGGGCATGCCCGGCATGGGCGCCATGGCCGGCCCGTCGGGCATGCCGCCCGACATGGCCCAGCATCACAGGATGATGGGCCATCACACGGCGATGATGCAGATGATGATGGACATGATGCAGCAGCGCATGCCCGCGTCCGCGGGCACGCAGTAGGGGCGAGGTCGCGGTCGATTGGCGGCGGCCGGGCCGGCATCCCGGCTCTCGCCCCATGACGCAAGGCCGGGCGGTCCACCGTGCGCTGGAGAACAGACGCGCCATCGGGTGGGCCGCGAGAGTCGGCGATGAATGCGCGTTGCTCGATCCACCCCTGGCGATGCTGGATGGCGCTCTGCGTTCTCTGTGCGACCGCCTGCGGCTGTGCCTCGTGGCCAGCGACGTCGGACGCGACGTCGGCAGCACCGCTGCCCGCCGCCGAGCTGCCGTCCGCGTGGGCCGCTGCCGACGCGCCGGGCGCGGGAGCGCGCGCAGTCGACGCCACGTCGCTCGCCGCCTGGTGGCAGCGCTTCGACGACCCGCTGCTCACGGACCTGATCGGCCGCGCGCTCATGGCCAACACCAGCGTCGCCGCGGCCCGGGCCGCCCTGCGGCAGGCCGAGGCGCTGCGCGATGTGGCCGCCGCGGCGTTGCGGCCGACCCTGAACGCGTCGGCCTCGGCACAGCGCGGTACGGCCGGTGGCGAAAGCACCGGCAGCCGCTTTCAAGCCGGCCTCGAGGCACAGTGGGCGCCCGATGTCTTCGGCGCCCGCCGCGGCAGGCTGGACGCGGCTGACGCCGTGGCGGCGTCCAGTGCCGCGAGCCTGGGCGACACGCAGGTGCAGGTGGCCGCCGAGGTGGCGCTGAACTACATCGTGCTGCGTTCGGCCCAGGCACGTTGGCTCATTGCCCGCGACAACCTGGCCAGCCAGCGGGAGACGCTGCAGATCACCGACTGGCGCCAGCAGGCGGGCCTGGTCAACTCGCTCGCGCTGGAGCAGGCAAGAGCCGCGGCCGCGCAGACCGAGGCCCTGTTGCCGGCGCTCGAAACCAGCATCGGGCAGACCGCGCATGCGCTGGCGGTGCTCCTGGGTCGGCCGCCGGCCGCGCTGCAGGCGGAGTTGGCGGCCGCCCCGGCAACCCGCCCCTTGCCCGATGCGATGCCCGAATCGCGCGCCGACCCGGCGCTCGGCATTCCGGCCGCCACGTTGCGTCAGCGCGCCGACGTTCGCGCCGCCGAGCACCAGGTGGCCGCCGCGCTGGCCCGCGTGGGGCAGGCGCAGGCACAGCGCTGGCCGAGTTTCGTCATCGGCGGCTCCATCGGCCTGAGCGCCGTCGGCGCCGCGGCGCTGACCCATGGCGCGTCGGTGCTGAGCAGCGTGCTGGCCAGCGTGAGCTGGCCCCTCTTCGACGGCGGCGCAGCGCGCGCGCAGGTGCGCGTGCAGCAGGCCGCACTGGCGCAGGCGCAGCAGGTCTACCGCGCCGCCGTGCTGGGCGCGCTCGAGGACGTGGAGAACACGCTGGTGGCCTTGAACAACGACCGCCTGCGCCTGGCCAGCCTGCGCGTGGCTGCCGACGCGGCCGCCAACGCGGCGTTGCTCGCGCGCCAGCGCTACGGCAGCGGCCTGGTGGACTTCCAGACGGTGCTGGAGACGCAGCGGAACCAGCTCGCCACGCAAGATGGCGTCGTCAGCGCCCGTGCCGACGTGGGCCGCGACCAGGTGCGCCTGTTCACGGCGCTCGGAGGTGGCTGGGAAAGCGCTGCCGCCGTGGCCGACGCCCGACGCGGCACCACACGATGAACGCGCCCACGTCCCCCGAGGCGTTGCATCCGCCGCAGCCCGTGGCGGCCGAATCCAGGGCCGACCTCGCGGCGCTGCTCGCCGAGCCTGCAGCGCGCGCCTGGTACCGCCGCCCCGGCGTCTGGGCGGTGGCGGCCGGCGCATTGCTGCTGGCCGCAGGGCTGGCGTGGTGGTGGTTCAGCCGTGCCGCCCAGGCGGCACCGAGCTACACCACACAGCCCGTGGCGCGCGGCAACCTCACGCTCACCGTCACCGCCAACGGCACGGTGCAGCCGACGCGCACCATCAACATCGGCAGCGAGCTCTCGGGCACGGTGCTGAAGGTGAACGTCGATGTCAACGACACCATCAAGAAGGGCCAGGTGCTGGTGGTGCTGGACAGTGCCAAGCTGCGCGATCAGATCCTGCGCTCGCAGGCTGCATTGACGGGTGCCGAGGCCAAGGCAGCGCAGACCGCGGCCACCCTCGCCGAGGCGCGCGCCGCGTTCGCGCGCCTCGAAGCGGTGGCGCTGCTGTCCGGCGGCAAGGTGCCGTCCAAGGCCGAGCTCGATGCCGGCCGGGCCACGCTGGACCGCGCGATTGCCGATGGTGCCAGCGCCCGCGCCGGCATCGGCGAGGCCCGCGCCGCGCTGTCCACCGACCAGATCAACCTGTCCAAGGCCTCGATCACCGCGCCGGCCGACGGCGTGGTGCTCACCCGCACGGTCGACCCCGGCAACGCCGTGGCCGCCTCGCTGCAGGCGGTGACCCTCTTCACCGTGGCCGAGGATCTGGCGCGACTGCGATTGTGGGTGTACGTGGACGAGGCCGACGTCGGCGCGGTGAAGGTGGGCCAGAACGCCACCTTCACCGTCAGTGCCTACCCGAGCCGGCCGTTCCCGGCGCGCATCACGCGCGTGGGCTTCGGTTCGACCATCACCGACAACGTCGTCACCTATCTGACCTACCTCGACGTGGACAACACCGACCTCAGCCTGCGCCCCGGCATGACGGCCACCGCCACCATCGTGGCCAGCGAGCGCAGGGACGTGCTGCTGGTGCCCAACGCGGCGTTGCGCTTCCAGCCCACCACGGCGGTGGCGGCGAAGAAGGGCATCGCATCGGGCATCGCCTTCGGTCCGCCCAGGACCGAGAGTCGGCGCAGGGGCGCGGCCGACCGCGCCAGCACCGCAACGGCGCGGCAGGTGTGGGTGTTGCCGGGCGAGGGCGATGCCCGGGCCGCCTCGGGCTCGGCTGCGCCGCTGGCCGTGGCCGTGACGCCGGGCATCAGCGACGGCCGCATGACCGAGATCACCGGCGGCGAGCTGAAGGCCGGCATGCAGGTCATCACCTCGCAGAAGACGGCTGCAGCAAAGTGACCGACCTGCTGATCCAGCTGCGCGGCGTGAGCAGGCGCTACGGCCAAGGGGCCGGCGAACTGCTGGCGCTGAAGGGCATCGACCTCGACATCGCCACCGGTGAGTTCGTGGCCATCATGGGCCCCAGCGGCTCGGGCAAGTCCACGGCCATGAACATCCTCGGCTGCCTGGACACACCCACCAGCGGCCAGTACCTGTTCAAGGGTGCCCATGTCGAAGCACTCTCGCGCGACCAGCGCGCGCGGCTGCGGCGGCGCTTTCTGGGCTTCGTCTTCCAGGGCTTCAACCTGCTCGCGCGCACGTCCGCGCAGGAGAACGTGGAGTTGCCGCTGCTGTACCGGGGCGACAGCGCTGCCGCGCGGCGCAGCGCGGCGGCGAAGGCCCTGCAGGACGTGGGCCTGGGCGGCTGGGAGCAGCACACCCCGGCGGAGCTCTCGGGTGGCCAGCAGCAGCGCGTGGCCATCGCGCGCGCCATCGTCACCGAGCCCGCCGTGGTGCTGGCCGACGAGCCCACCGGCAACCTGGACACGCAACGCAGCCACGAGATCATGGGGCTGCTGATGGCGCTCAACCGCGACCACGGCATCACCGTGCTGATGGTGACGCACGAGAGCGACATGGCCGCCTACGCGCGGCGCATGGTGCACTTCGTCGACGGCCGCATTGCCAAGGATGCGGTCAATCCGAGACCCACCACGGCGGCGCCGGCCCGCGAGGCGGCCGAGGCCGCCTGACGCCGCGACGGACATCGCGTCATGCTCTTCAGCGTCTTCATGCTCGCCCTGCGCTCGGTGCGCCGCAACATGCTGCGCTCG
>Ga0073934_10003761_pt1 | contig 26967 bp, 29 predicted proteins | sample LarsenN4metaG_FD_76834 | JGI IMG/M metagenome (GOLD analysis project Ga0073934, IMG submission 76834) | Hot spring sediment bacterial and archeal communities from British Columbia, Canada, to study Microbial Dark Matter (Phase II) - Larsen... ... | reverse complement strand
GTGCCAGCCCTTCACGTAGGAATGTTTCACCAGAAAGACGCGGCCCTGCGGGTCGAGCACCAGAGCCCGCACACCCAGCGTGAGCCCGCGCGAATGGCGCCAGTAGATGTGCATCAGGCGGCGAATCATGCGGGGGCTCTCCATTCCGTCATGCCCGCGCTTGTCGCGGGCATCCACGTCTTGGCGGCACGGCAGGAAAGGCGTGGATGGCCGGGACAAGCCCGGCCATGACAAAGTATAAGCGCATAGCCTAACGTCATGACACCGAAATCCGCCGCATGTACCTCCTCGCGCACCTCTCCGACCCGCATTTGAGCCCGCTGCCGCAGCCGCAGCCGGTAGAGCTCTTCGGCAAGCGCGCGCTCGGCTACCTCAACTGGCGGCGCAACCGCCACAAGATCCACCGCATCGACGTCCTGGCGCGGCTGCTGCACGATCTGCAGGACCAGAAGCCCGACCACGTCGCCTGCACCGGCGACCTCGTCAACATCGCGCTGCCGGCGGAATTTTCGGTGGCGCGCGTCTTCCTCGATCATCTCGGCAAGCCGGAGGACGTGTCCTTCGTCCCCGGCAATCACGATTTCTATGTGAAACAGGCGGCGGAATATTTCGGCGCGCATTGGGGCGACTTCATGCGCGGAGACAGGACGGCGACCGGCGGGGGCGTGCCGGGCGAATTTCCCTATCTGCGCCGGCGCGGGCCGCTCGCCATCATCGGGCTGTCGAGCGCGATTCCGACGCCGGCCTTCATGGCGACCGGGGAACTCGGCCCGGCGCAATGCGAGGCGCTGTCGGAATTGCTGCTGACGCTGCAGCGGGAAAATCTCTTCCGCGTGGTGCTCATCCACCATCCGCCCGAAAGCAAGCCCAACCACCGTTTCAAGCGGCTGATCGACGCCGAGGCCTTGCGCGCGGTGCTGAAGAAGCGCGGCGCCGATCTCGTGCTGCACGGGCACGACCATGTGCATTCGATGGTGATGCTGGATGGCCCGCGCGGGCCGATCCCGGCGGTGGGCGTGCCGTCGGCCTCCTGCTTCGGCGGCGAGCAGGATCCCGCCGCCTACAATCTCTACCGCATCGAGAAGGCGGACAAGGGCTGGCGGGTCGAGGCGGTCACGCGCGGCTTCCGTGTGAATGCGGAGGGGCCGGTGGTGGAGATCGCGAAGCGGATGATTGTGGGGACTTGATCCCTCCCCCTGAAAGGAGGAGGTGTGAAGAGTGCTACCGCGCCAGCATCCACACCAGCGCGAACAGAGTGGCGACGGTAAAGACAATGCCGAGCAGGAACGCAGCCACAAGGCGCAAGCGTCCGCGGCCAGGCCGGCGCTCCTCGCGCGCGGCGAATTGCGCGTCAGACTCGAGCGCACGCTCGCGTTCGATGAGCCGCCGCGCCAGATAGCGGGTGACCGCGCCCGCGGTCTCGGCGATCTCGGCCGACTCGCAGAGGATTTTGCGCCCGTAGCGGGTGTCCTGCAGGAACCGGTATTGGCGCGGGTCGCGCCCCATCTCGACAAAGGCCAGCGCATCGATCCACAGTCGCGGGGTGTCGCCGCGCGTGAGCCCGCGGTCGAAGAGATCGATACCGGCGGGAATTTCCCTGAAAACCGGGTCGAGCGCCTCGTTGAGCATGTCGAGCCGCGTCAGCGCGGCGTCGCGCAATTCGACCACGACGCCGGTGCGCTCGGCGCTCTCCAGCCGCGCCGCGCGCACGGCTTCCTTCAGCCGCTGCGGCTCGCCGGACGCGGGCGCCGTGCCCGCCGTCTTGTCCCGTTTCCGACCCCACATGACGGTAATCTAGTGCGACGCACGGCACTTCGCCAAGCCCGTTGCTTCTATTTCGGCACGACCCCAAAGGGCCGCGCCCAGGCGAGGCCGTCGGCGGTGCGCCCGCGCGGTAAATATTCGGCGGCGACGAAGCCGGCATAGCCGAGGGCGTCGAGGGCCCGGAAAATTTCCGGATAGTTCACCTCGCCCTCGTCCGGCTCGTGGCGCGAGGGGACGGCGGCGACCTGCACATGGCCGACCAGCGGCTGGACCTTCTCGAAACGCCCGAGCAGATCGCCGCCGACGATCTGCGCGTGATAGAAATCGAACTGGATCTTGACATTCGGCTTGCCGGTCTTCGCGACGATGTCGGCGGCGTGTTCGGCGCGGTTGAGGAAATAATCCGGCCGGTCGCGCGGATTGATCGGCTCGATCAGGAGCGTGATGTTTTTGTCCGCAGCCAGATCGGCGGCGCGCGTGAGATTGGCAATGAAGGTGCGCTCCGCCGCCGGCCGTTGCTCCGGCGGCACCTTGCCGGCGAGGCAATGGATGGCCCGCCCGCCGATGGCCACGATGTAGTCGAGCGAGCGCGCGACCTGCGCCGCGAAATCGCGCTCGCGGCCCGGCACAGCGGCCAGCCCGAATTCGCCCTCGTGCCCATGCTCGGTGTTGATGCCGAGCATGGTCAGCTTGTGCTTTTCCAGCTCCGCGCGCACGGCCGAGGCCGGCGTGTCATAGGGAAACTGCGCCTCGACCGCGGCGAAGCCGGCCTGCGCCGCGGCGGCGAAGCGCTCGATGAAAGGATATTCGCGGAACAGATAGGCGAGGTTGGCGGCGAGGCGGGGCATGCGGAAGCTTTCAGCGGGCGGTCGGAAATTTCCCGACATTAGCGCAACATTGCCTGATTGATACTCCGAAGTGCCGCCCGCGGCCGCCTCGACCGGCTGACCATCGGGGCCACGGTGACGGCGGACTATGTCTATGACGGCCTGGAGCGGCTGGCGATCCGCTTAACCCAGAACATGACGCCGGCGGCGACCGCGCATTATGTCTACGATCTCAAGGGCCGGCTGATCGCGGAGGCGCACGACACCGGGCAGACCGCGCGGGAATATGTCTGGCTCGACGACATGCCGCTCGCGGTCGTCGCCGATGTCGATACGCCAAGCCCGCAGCTTCTGTTCGTGCACGCCGACCATCTCGACCGGCCGCTGAAGATGACGGACGCCGCGCAGGCGCTGCTCTGGGACGCGGTGTTCCTGCCCTTCGGCGAGGCGCAAAGCGTCACCACCGCGCTCAACCTGCGCTTCCCGGGGCAGTATTTCCTGATCGAGAGCGGGCTGCACTATAACTGGCATCGCCACTATGACCCCACCACCGGCCGCTACCTGCAGCCCGACCCGCTCGGGTTCGTCGATGGGCCGAGTGTGTATGCGTATGCGAGCTCAGCACCAACACTTGAAATTGATCCAACTGGCCGGGCGGGTATTAAAAACTGGTGGCAGCGACGTTTGCCGGGTCCGGAGATGGAAGGGGGAAGTGGGGGGAATCGTGGTGGCAGCTGGTCGTCAAAAAGTCCCTCGCCAGGGCAAATTCGGCAGTATGAGCGGCAACTTGAAAAGGATGGCCCAGGATCATTAGAAAGGTCAAAGGGAAGCCTTCTCTCTCGTATTGAAGAGCATTTGAAGAAAATTGAAGATGCAAGAAAAGCAGGCGGTTTTACGAGTTCTATGGAACGAGAAGTGCAGAACTTTTGCTCTCAAGTCGATGCCATCGACCAAATCCTAAAAAGGATAAAGCCATGAGCCAGTTTCATGGGTTCGGCGATCGATACGTAAGTCTGGTAAAGAAGCTCAGCGAAAGCTCGACTTTAAGGAAACTCGACCGACCTAATGAGCGCGGAGCAGAGACGTTTGCTCACGCGCTCCTAGATATGAGTGAATCGTTCAAGAAGGTCGAATCTGAATTGCTGCCAAAAATCGAACGTGCAGAGCATGATAGTGAAATTGAAGACGCAATATTTCAGATACGGGAGGAAGTCAGGCATATCCTCTATCATGTAAAGGATGCGGGACTATTTGAAGACATTCTAGAGGGCATCAAGGATTAGCTTGGTACCTACGAGATGTTGACCCCGGCAGCGCCACGACCCTGTACCTACCGCTAAACTGAAGCCAGCGCCAAGTTCGCGAGCATCACCGAAGGCGCGAGTGTCCGCAGCTTCACCCATGACGGGGCCGGCAACATCACCGCCGACGATCGCGCCGGCACGACCTACAATTACCGCCACAACAACCGCGGCCGCCTCGACCGGCTGACCATCGGGGCCACGGTGACGGCGGACTATGTCTATGACGGCCTGGAGCGGCTGGCGATCCGCTTAACCCAGAACATGACGCCGGCGGCTACCGCGCATTATGTCTACGATCTCAAGGGCCGTTACCGAATAACAGTTCCGTGTGACGACCCGGCAAATGCTTCCATCGTGATTGTGTAACACCGCCCCGCATCGCCATATTGCGTGTGCAATTCGGAGAATGAACATGAGCGCGGGCTGCTGCGGCCAGAATGCGACCTTCGAGGGGCTCTCGGCCGATTACAAACGCCGGCTGTGGCTCGTCATCGCGATCAATGCGTCGATGTTCCTGGTCGAGATGGGCGCCGGCGCGCTCGCCGGCTCGCAGGCCTTGCAGGCGGACGCGCTCGACTTCCTCGGCGATTCGCTCACCTACGGCATCAGCCTGGCGGTGATCGGCGCGGCGCTGCCGGTGCGCGCCTTCGCGGCCTTCGCCAAAGGCATCAGTCTGACATTGATGGGGCTGTGGGTGTTCGGTGCGACCGCCTATCACGTGCTGGTGCTCGGCCTGCCGCGCGCGGAGGTGATGGGCATCGTCGGCTTTCTCGCGCTCGCCGCCAATGTCACGAGCGTGCTGCTGCTCATGCGCTACAAGGACGGCGACGCCAATGTGCGTTCGGTGTGGCTGTGCTCGCGCAACGACGCCATCGGCAATGTCGCGGTGATGATCGCCGCGCTCGCGGTCTGGGCCACGGCGACCAAGTGGCCGGACCTCATCGTCGCCGCCATCATGGCGTCGCTGTTCGTCTATTCCTCGATCCAGATCCTGCAGCAGGCGTTGCGCGAGATCAGAAGCGGCGAGACGGTGTCCGCGGGTCATGGTCACGCCTGACACGCCGATACGAGGGTTTCTCAATTCCGCCGCATTCGCTGCGTGCACGCCTCGCTAAGCATAGATAAAAAGGCCCGCGCCGGCTCTTGTGCGAGGGCCGCATTTGTACTATGTAATGACTATCGAATTTCGGCCGACGAACGACTTGGCCTGCCGCGTGCAACGCGCCTGACTAACGACATTCTCTCAAAATTCGACTAAACCCGCTGCGCATGGCGCGGCTCGTATTACTGTAACTAAAGGACTTTTCCCATGAACACGGGAACTGTGAAGTGGTTTAACAACCAAAAAGGCTTCGGTTTCATTCAGCCGGAAAACGGCGGCACCGATGTCTTCGTGCATATCAGCGCGGTCGAACGCGCGGGCCTGAGCACGCTGAATGAAGGCCAGAAGGTGACCTTCGACGTGGTCGCCGACCGCCGCAGCGGCAAGTCGGCCGCCGAAAATCTGCGCGCCGCGTAAGCGGCGTTGCGATGACCATAGCGCCTTGACCACGGATGTACTGGCAAAGCTCATGGTTTGGAAACCCCGTGTCCGGCGAGACCGGCGCGGGGTTTTGCGTGTCCGGCATCTGCCGAAGGCCGCCTGTTCAGAATCGTTGCGACCGCCCGGCGGGCGGTTGAACGTGGCAACCGAGGTTCCGTCGATGTCAAACTCCAAGGGGGACACCCGCAAGCGTTCGCCCAATCCGCTCTCGAAAGAAGAGCGCGCCAAGGAAGCCCTGCTCGCCATGCGCGAATACGAGGCGGCCAGGAAGGCCGAGCTCGACAAGACCGCACGCCTGCGCGAAATGCGCCTGGCGCGCGACGCGGCGCTCGCCGCCACACCGCCAGCCCCGATCAAGGCACGCAAGCGGGCCGGCAAAAAGCCGGCGTCCTGAACCGGCGCTTCGGCTGCGGCCAAGGCGCCGAAGGCTCCGCTCACGCAACCTTGCGGCGGGCGTTTTCCGCTTCGTCCTCTGCGTCGTCCTCTTCCTCCTCTTCGTCGTCGTCCTCATCCTCGTCTTCCGGGCCGACGGAGGGGACGAGTTCGAGCACGGCCTCGGGCAGCGTCTCGCGGAACAGATCGCCGTCTTCGCCGAGCCACAGGCATTGCACGCCGTCTTCGGTCGTTTCGGCGACGGTCATCTGCAGGCCGCCGGATTTCAGCATGACGATATGGCCGGGTTCGAAAGGCATGGCGACCTCCGCAGGATGATGGATGCAGCGGAGTGTAGGCGAGGGGTGTGACAGCCAGATCACGGCGCGGCAGCGACGCGGTCGTTCCGCCTATCCACATGGAGCTGAGCGGGAATTTCATTGGGCCATTGCCCATGCGGCAGACGCTGCATCTCGGCCGGCGGCTTGATTTCCCCCGCTTTCCCTAGTCTGATTGCACGACCAGCTTTCTCACACGAAACGCGTCAAGACGTTCACATGAGACTGGGGAGGACAGCATGTTGCATTCGCGAACGATGGCATTTGCCATCGCGACGGCACTGGCATGCCTCGCACCGGCGCATGCCCAGGAAAAGGAAGTCACCTTAAGATTTGCGCACTGGGTGCCGACGGCGCATCCGATGCATGCGGCGGCCGTCGCCTGGGCGGACTCGATCAACAAGGCGTCAAACGGCACCATCAAGATCACGATCTTCCCGGCGCAGCAGCTCGGCCGCGCATTCGACCATTACAACATGGCGCGCGACGGCATCTCCGACATCAGCCACATCAATCCCGGCTACGAGCCGGGCCGCTTTCCGATCGTCGCGGCGGTGGAGCTGCCCTTCACCTTCTCGAATGCGAAGGAGGGCAGCGCGGCGCTGGACGCCTGGTACCGGCGCTATGCCGAGCAGGAAATGAAGGAGGTGCGCTATTGCCTCGCATTCGCGCACGATCCCGGCACCTTCCATTTCACCCGCAAGAAGGTGACGCTGCCCTCGGAGATGTCGGGCGTGCGGGTGCGGCCGCCGAACGCGGTGATCGCAAGCTGGATGCGTTCGCTCGGCGCCGTCAATGTGCAGGCGGCCGCTCCGGAAATCCGCGACGTGCTGGAAAAGGGCGTGGCGGAAGCGGCCGGCTCGCCCTGGGGCTCGATGGGTCTGTTCGGGATCGACAAGGTCACAAAGTACCACATCGACTCGCCCGTCTATGTGTCGGAACAGGTCTGGGTGCTGAACAGGAGCAAGTACGATGCGCTGTCGCCGGCGCAGAAAAAGGTGATGGATGCGCATTGTTCGAGCGACTGGTCGCTGAAGATCGCGACGCCCTGGTCCGAATTCGAGGCGGGCGGCAAGGACAAGGTGAAGGCGTTGCCGGGGCATGAGGTCTATCCGCTCTCGGACGCGGAACTCGCCGCCTGGCGCAAGTCGGCGCAGCCGATCGTCGCGGAATGGAGCGAGGCCGTGCGCAAGGCGGGGCACGACCCGCAGGCGATCCTCGATGACCTGCGGCGGACCGTGATCCAGTACCGGGCGGCGTATTAGTGTGCGTGTCGAAATCGATCGCTGGTCAGTTGCCTTGTCCGTGCGGCAGCACGGCTCACCCCCCCTGAAAGGGGGAGGTGATTTGCGCCAAAGGTGTCCCCGTGAAACGCAGCGATGAGCGCATATTGACCACGCATGTCGGCAGTCTCATTCGCCCGAAGGAGCTGCTCGACCTCGGCAAGCAGGCGCAGGACGATGCGGGGCGGAAAGCCTATGCACAGGCGCTGAAAGAGGCGACGGCGCAGGTCGTCAGGCGCCAGGCCGCGGCCGGGATCGACATCGTCAATGACGGCGAATACGGCAAGTCGAGCTGGGCGAATTACGTGCTCGAGCGCATGAGCGGCTTCGAGCATCGTCCCGGCCAGCGGCACGAGGCGGTGTGGCTCGGCCGCGACCGCTTCCGTTTCGCCGACTTCATGAAGACGGATTTTCCGCGCGGCGTCGAGGGCTCGCCGCTCGACGCCTGCGTCGGGCCGATCACGTATCGCGGGCAGGAGAGCATCGCGCGCAACATCGCCGACCTGAAGGCGGCGTTGCAGGGCGTACCGGTGACGGAAGGCTTTCTCACCGCAGTGGCGCCGGCCTCGACCGGCTATGACGCGGTGAACGAATATTATGGAAGCGAGCGCGACTACGTGTTCGCCATCGCCGATGCCCTGCGCGAGGAATATCTCGCGATCGTCGATGCCGGCCTGGTGCTGCAGGTCGACGACGCCGTGCTTGCCAACATGTACGACCATCTGGTGCAGCAAAGCCCGCAGCATTACCGCGCGTGGGCGGAGCTGCGCATCGCCGCGCTCACGCATGCACTGCGCGGCATTCCGGCCGATCGCGTGCGCTATCATGTCTGCTTCGGCAGCTGGCATGTGCCGCACATGTCCGACGCGCCGCTGGAAGATATCGTCGACCTGATCCTGCAGGTGCCGGCCGGCGCCTATTCGATCGAGGCCGCCAATGTGCGGCACGAACACGAATGGCGGGTGTGGGAGAAGGTGAAACTGCCGCCGGACGCGATCCTGATCCCCGGCGTCGTGACGCATCACACGCTGACGGTGGAGCATCCGCGCCTCGTCGCCGACCGCATCGTGCGCTTCGCGAAGATCGTCGGCCGCGAGAATGTCATCGCCGGCACGGATTGCGGCTTCGCCCAGAGCGAAGGCCTGCAGCGCGTGCACCCCTCCGTCATGTGGGCGAAGCTGGAAAGCCTCGCCGAAGGCGCGCGGATCGCGACGCAGGAATTGTGGGGGCGGTGAGGGCTACGCAGCCTGCGGAACGTGGTGAAGGCCCAGAAGGTTCTGAACACAGGCACGGCGCAATCCTGGATCTCTTTTCGAGACGCGCGGCGACAAGGCGAGGGCGCTGGCCGACGATAAGAAAGCGGCTGACCCCGCCGAATGACGACTGGCTCAAGCGCTCCATCAACCGAGTGAAGTAGCTGTCATTTTTGATCGCGCCCGCGGCGCACGAGCGCTCCTCGCTGTCGGGCCTTTCAAAAATGCGCCGCACCCGGTCCCGCGTAATGTCGCGTAAGGCGCGGCCGACATCCTGGGTGAGGGCGAAACCTTGTTGCCGAATGAGTCGTAACAGTGCCATCACCCGCGTCGTACCGGGGCGCGGCAAAAGCCTGACATCATCTTCGTTCAGTACCAGCGTCCGCGGCCGTACCAGCCGCCGCTCAGCAACAGAATGAGAAGGACAATGATGATAAGCGTGGTCATATCCATGTGCATCTTCCTTCGCCACGATGTCCAAGATGACCAGACGGCTGCGTATCGCGGCCTGGAAGTGTGGCTCTTTCACAACGCCTGACCAGCCGTTCGGTTCCGGTCGTGACGCAGGGCGCTTTTCGCGGGCGTAGGTTGCCTTCTCGCCGGGCCAGAGACGTTGCACGCCGTTCTCGCCGATGCAGGACGCCGTCGTCGCCACACCGCCGGATCGATATCGGCAGCTTCTCCTGGAAAGGTATGACTGCCGCCTCTGGCTCGTAAGGGGAAAGTCCTGGGCGTGACAACAAGAGCCAATATCACGGCCATTTCACTTCCGGGGGAAGCGACGACAGGATCGACTCCACATTGCCGCCGGTCTTCAGGCCGAAAATCGTGCCGCGGTCGTAAAGCAGATTGAATTCCACATAGCGGCCGCGTTGAATGAGCTGTTCCTCGCGCTGGGCTGCGCTGCAGGGCTTCTCGAAATTGCGCCGGACAAGCTCCGGATAGATGTCGCGGAAGGCGCGGCCCACGTCCTGCGTGAAGGCGAAATCCGCATTCCAGTCGCCCGAGTCGAGCCAGTCGTAGAAGATGCCGCCGATGCCGCGCGGCTCGCCCCGGTGCTTGAGAAAGAAATACTCGTCGCACCATTGCTTGAACTTGTCGTAGGGCGCGACCGAAGCATGCGCATCGCAGGCCTTTTTCATCGCGGCGTGGAAGGCGCGGGTGTCGGGGTCGTCCTGCGTGCGGCGCGCGTCCAGCACCGGCGTGAGGTCGGCGCCGCCGCCGAACCAGGCGCGGCTGGTGACGACGAAGCGCGTGTTCATGTGCACGGCCGGCACGTTCGGGTTCCACAGATGCGCAATGAGCGAGATGCCCGAGGCCCAGAAGCGCGGGTCTTCCGCCGCGCCGGGAATGTCTTTGCGGAATTCCGGCGCGAATTCGCCGTGCACGGTCGAGCAATGCACGCCGACCTTCTCGAACACGCGGCCCTTCATGATCGACATCACGCCGCCGCCGCCGTCAGCCCCCGTGTGATCCTTGCGCGCCCACGGCGTGCGTACAAAGCGGCCCTTCGGCTTGTCGGCATGCGGTGCGGAGGCGGGGAGAGCGTCTTCCAGCTGTTCGAACGCGGCACAGATCTCGTCACGCAAGGTTTCAAACCAGGTGCGGGCGCGGGCCTTGCGTTCGTCGAGGGTTTTGGCGTCGGGGAGGGGGGAGGTCATCGTGCCGTTTCAGTCCGCATCGACCTTTTCCGTCAGCCAGACCTTGATTAGTGACTGGTACGGCACGTCGCGTTTGTTGGCCGCAATCTTGATGCGGTCCAGCAGGCCTTGCGGCAAGCGCAAGGAAATCGACGTTGTCGATAACTTGAGATTGGGAAATTGCACGCGCCGTGCCTTGCTCAGATCGAAATAATCTGCCGTGTCGTGACTTTCCCAGAATGCGCGCTCTTCCGCCTCGCTTTTGAAGCGCGGCACCGGTTTAAGCTTCTTCTTCATAACGTGCTCTCTCCTTGCGGCTCATTGTGCGGGCGGACACAACACGGATAAGCGTTTCGCCTTTTCGCAAGGTGAATGCCACGCATAGCTTGCGTCCACTTGCCGCCGCTCCATAAGCCTGAAAGCGTGGCTCGCTCTGGCTGTGTATGTCATCTTCGAGGACCAGCAAGCGTGAATCCTGAAAAACCTCTTCGGCTTCCCGCTGACTTACAGAATGCTTGTCCAAGCTTTTCCGGCTGTTGCCGTCGTCCCAGTCGAAACCTTCAATCTTGCTGAAGTCGGGCATGGAACGACCGCTTTCTGTATATTATCATAATATACAGACCTGACTGTTTCAAGGTGAGCCCGGAAACCCCTTCGTCTGCCGCAAAGCCTCGCCCAGCGCCATTGCCGCCGCCATCGCCACATTGATGGACCGCATCCCGGGGCGCATCGGAATCAGCAGGCGGGCGTCGGCCGCTTCCTGCACCTCCTCCGGCACGCCGGCGGATTCCCGACCGAACAGAAGCACATCACGCGGACCGAAGGCATAATCGAGAAAGGGCACAGCCCCGCGCGTCGTGAAGAGGACGAGCCGCAGGCCCTCGCCGTGCCGCCAGTGCTCGAAAGCCTGCCAGGACGAATGGCGGCGGATGTCCACCTGGTCGAGATAGTCCATCCCGGCCCGACGGAAATGCCGGTCGGAGATCGGAAAGCCAGCTGGCTCAATAAGATGGGCGACGACGCCGAGACAGGCGCAGAGCCGCAGAATCGTTCCGGTATTTTGCGGGATATCGGGCTGATAGAGCGCGATCTGCATGCGGCGGGACGGGGCGAGAAAAGCGGAAATTGCACGTTATACGAAGGATTTGTGCGACTCTTTAGCAGCGTTGAAAAGGCACCTTGCGCTCTCCCGGCAAGGGTGCCAATAGAACCCCGCCGGATTGCCGCAGAAGGCCTTTCCCCAAGGCCGGATGTGGCCGGTTCGCTCGCTGCCGAGGGGGCATGTCGCATGCCCCGTCGAGGGGGTTAAGACGCCAGCGGGTTTTCGGCACGACGGAAGAGGAACTGCACCGTGACAGCCATGTCTTCGGCGGGACAGACACGCCGCGATTTTCTCTACATTGCAACCGGAGCCGTCGGGGCCATTGGCGCCGCCGCCGTCGCCGTGCCGCTCATCTCGCAGATGAACCCGGACGCATCGACCATCGCCGCCGGCGCGCCGATCGAGGTCGACCTGACGCCGATCGCCGAAGGCCAGGTGATCAAGGTGTTCTGGCGCGGCAAGCCGATCTTCGTGAACCACCGCACCAAGAAGCAGATCGAGGAGGCGGTGAATGTCAATCTCTCGAGCCTGCCCGACCCGCAGCCGGACTCGGCGCGCGTCAAGGAAGGTCACGCCAACTTCCAGGTGCTGATCGGCATCTGCACCCATCTGGGCTGCATCCCGATCGCGCATGCCGGACAATATGACGGTTACTTCTGTCCGTGCCACGGCTCGGTCTACGACACCTCCGGCCGCATCCGCTCCGGTCCCGCGCCCACCAATCTCGCGCTGCCGCCCTACCAATTCATCTCCGACACGAAAATCCGGATCGGCTGACTTCACGCATCCGACTGATCTGAAGGTTTCACTATGAGCGGACATTCGACCTACCAGCCGCAAAGCGCTTTCATGAAATGGATGGAAGCCCGGCTGCCGATCGCCGGCCTCGTCTATTCCTCCTTCGTCGCCTATCCGACCCCGCGCAACCTGAATTACTGGTGGACCTTCGGCGGCATCCTGAGCTTTATGCTCGCCGCGCAGATCATCACCGGCATCGTGCTGGTGATGCATTACACCCCGCATGAATCGATGGCGTTCAATTCCGTCGAGCACATCATGCGCGACGTGAATTACGGCTGGCTGCTGCGCTACCTGCATTCCAACGGCGCCTCGATGTTCTTCGTCGCCGTCTACATCCACATGTTCCGCGGCATGTATTACGGCTCCTACAAGGAGCCGCGCGAGGTGCTCTGGATCCTCGGCGTCATCATCTATCTGCTGATGATGGCGACCGGCTTCCTCGGCTACACGCTGCCCTGGGGCCAGATGAGCTTCTGGGGCGCGACCGTGATCACCAACTTCTTCTCGGCGATCCCGATCGTCGGCGAGGCGGTGGTGACCTGGTTGTGGGGCGGCTACGCCATCGGCAACCCGACCTTGCAGCGCTTCTTCTCGCTGCATTATCTCCTGCCCTTCGTGATCGCCGGCGTCGTGGTGCTGCATGTCTGGGCGCTGCATGTCGTCGGCCAGAACAACCCGGCGGGCATCGAACCCAAGAGCGCGAAGGACACGGTGCCGTTCACGCCCTACGCGACGGTGAAGGACAGCTTCTTCATGGTCGTGTTCATGATCGCCTTCGCCTGGTTCGTGTTCTACACGCCGAACTATCTCGGCCATGCCGACAACTACATTCCCGCCAATCCGGCGGTGACGCCTGCGCATATCGTGCCGGAATGGTATTACCTGCCGTTCTACGCGATCCTGCGCGCGATCCCGAACAAGCTGCTCGGCGTCATCGCGCTGTTCGCCTCGATCCTGATCCTGGCCTTCCTGCCCTGGCTCGATTCCTCGAAGGTGAAGTCGGCGCGCTACCGTCCGCTCTTCCGGCAGTTCTTCTGGATCTTCGTCGCGGTCTGCCTCGGGCTGGGCTGGCTCGGCGCCAAGCCCGCGGAAGGCGGCTACGTGATCGCCGCGCGCATCCTCACCTTCTATTACTTCGCGCACTTCCTGATCATCCTGCCGCTGCTCGGCTATTTCGAGAAAACCAAGCCGCTGCCGAATTCGATCGAGGAAGCCGTGCTCGGCGCGGCCAAGAAAGCCTGAAGGAGCGGAGACAAGGTCATGAACGTGCAACGCTCTCTTCTCGCTCTGGCGCTGGCGGCGGGCCTGTCCGCGCCGTTCGCGATGACGGCCGGCGCCGCCGAAGGCACGCCGGAGCCGCCGCGGCAGAAATGGTCCTTCTCGGGCCCGTTCGGCCTCTATGACCGCGCGCAGCTGCAGCGCGGCTTCAAGGTCTACAAGGAGGTCTGCGCCAGCTGCCACAGCCTCTCGCTCGTCTCCTTCCGCAATCTCGCCGAGCCGGGCGGCCCCGGCTACAGCGCGGCGCAGGCGGCGGCGGTTGCGGCCGAATACAAGGTGCAGGACGGGCCGAACGACGCCGGCGAAATGTTCGAGCGCGCGGGGCGTGTCGCCGACCGTTTCCCGAAGCCGTTCCCGAACGACAATGCCGCGCGCGCGGCCAATGGCGGCGCGCTGCCGCCGGACCTGTCGGTGATCGCCAAGGCGCGCACATATGAGCGCGGCTTCCCGCGCTTTATCTTCGATATCTTCACGCAGTACCAGGAGCAGGGACCGGATTATCTCGTGGCGCTCTTGACCGGCTATGCGGATGCGCCTGCCGGCTTCAACCTGCCGACCGGCGCGCACTACAACAAGTATTTCCCCGGCCACGCCATCGGCATGCCCAACCCGCTCAGCGACGGACAGGTGACCTATGACGACGGCTCGCCGCAGACGGTCGCGCAATATGCCAAGGACGTCACCGCCTTCCTGATGTGGACGGCGGAGCCGCACATGGAAGCGCGCAAGCGCATCGGCTTCCAGGTGATGATCTTCCTGATCGTGTTCGCCGGCCTGCTCTACTTCACCAAGAAGAAGGTCTGGGCCGACGTGCACGGCCACGCCTGAGCGCGGATTTTGTGAATTGACGAAGGGCCCCGGAACGGGGCCCTTCGTGTTTGTAATGGGACACATCGGCAATCCGCCCTCATCCTGAGGAGGTCGCGCAGCGACCGTCTCGAAGGATGCGGGCGGCCCCCCATGGTTCGAGACGCGCAGCTTCGCTGCGCTCCTCACCATGAGGCCGTGAGGGAATGGACATGACCAAAGCAATTCTCGGCATTATCGGCGGCTCCGGCATCTACGATCTGCCCGGCCTCGAAAACGTGCGCGAGGAGCACGTCAAAAGCCCCTGGGGAGAGCCGTCGGGGCCCTTGCGCATCGGCGAGATGGCCGGGCTGCCGGTCGTGTTCCTGCCGCGCCACGACAAGGGGCATCGCCTGTCCCCCTCCGACATCAATTACCGCGCCAATATCGACGTGCTCAAGCGCGCGGGTGTGACCGATCTCGTCTCGCTGTCGGCCTGCGGTTCGTTTCGCGAGGAGCTCGCGCCCGGCACCTTCGTGCTGATCGACCAGTTCGTCGACCGCACGCACAAGCGCGAGAGCTCCTTCTTCGGCAAGGGGTGCGTCGTGCATGTGTCGATGGCGCATCCGGTGTCGCCGCGGCTGCGCATCCATCTTGCCAACGCGGCCGCGGCCGCCGGCATCCCGGTGGTGCGCGACGGCACTTACGTGTGCATGGAAGGTCCGCAATTCTCCACCTATGCCGAGAGCATGACCTACAAGCAGCTCGGCTATTCGGTGATCGGCATGACCAACATGCCGGAGGCCAAGCTCGCGCGCGAAGCCGAGATCTGCTACGCGACCGTCGCAATGGTGACCGATTACGATTGCTGGCACCCGGACCACGACGCGGTGACGGTGCAGGACGTGATCAAGGTGCTGGTCGGCAATGCCGAGAAGGCGAAGGCGCTGATCGCACGGCTCGCGAAGGATTTTCCGCGCGAGCACGAGCCGTGCCCCATCGGCTCCGACCGGGCGCTCGATAATGCCTTCATCACCGCCCCGGAGGCGCGCGACCCGGAACTTCTGAAAAAGCTCGACGCGGTGGCGGGCAGGGTGCTCCGGCTGTAGATTTTTGGCGACTTGCTGCGGCGGCCGGTCCGATCGTGTACCATGTGCCCGTACAATTCCTGTACGTGCGTTCATGTCATTGGAACCTGACCGGATGTCCGCCGAAGATCAGCCGCAAGCGCCGTCCGTTGCGGCGTCCTTCGTCTCGCCCAAAGTCCTGCTCGCCATTTTCACCTGCGCGATCTTTCTCAGCGCGGCGTTGCTGTTCGCGGTGCAGCCGATGTTCGCCAAGATGGTGCTGCCGCGGCTCGGCGGCTCGCCGGCGGTGTGGTCGGTGGCGATGGTGTTCTTCCAGGCGGTGCTGCTGCTCGGCTACGCCTATGCGCATCTCATCACGAAGATCCTGCCCGGCCGCTATTCGGTCGTCATCCATCTCGCGGTGATGATCGTCGCGACGCTGACGCTGCCGCTGTCGATCGCGGCCGGCTGGGGCCGCCCGCCTGAGGAAGGCGAGGCGATCTGGCTGCTCGGCCTGTTCGGGGTGTCGATCGGGCTGCCGTTCTTCGCGCTGTCGGCGAACGGGCCGCTGCTGCAGGCCTGGTTCGCACGCACCGGACATCCCGATGCGAAAGACCCGTATTTTCTCTATGCCGCCAGCAATATCGGCAGTTTCCTCGCGCTCTTGTCCTATCCCTTCCTGATCGAGCCGTTCAGCCGGCTCGGCCAGCAGACTGCCGGCTGGTCGGCCGGCTTCTATGTTCTGATCGCATTGATCGCGGTGTCGGGTGTGCTGATGCTGCGCTCGCGCAACGCGCTGCCGGATATCGCCGACGACGGCGCCGCCGCACCGACCTTCGGCGACGCGCTGATCTGGATCGCGCTCGCCGCGGTGCCCTCGGGCCTGCTCATCGCGGTCACCGCGCATATCTCGACCGACGTTGCGGCCTCGCCATTCCTCTGGGTGATCCCGCTCGCGCTTTATCTCGCCACCTTCGTGATCGCCTTCCAGTCGAAGCCGCTGCTGCGGCACAGATGGATGACGCTGATCCAGCCCTCGGCCATCGTGCTGCTGGTCGTCTGGTATGCGATGGCGCCGAGCGAGGACATCATCTGGGCGCTGGTCGTCAACATTATCGGCTTTTTCATCCTGGCGATGGTGTGCCACGGCGAGCTCGCGGCGCGGCGCCCGCCGGCGCGCTATCTTACCGCCTTCTATCTGTACCTGTCGCTTGGCGGGGTGATCGGCGGCATTTTCGCCGGGCTCATTGCACTGCGGCTGTTTTCATGGGTCGCGGAATATCCGCTGCTGATCGTGTTCGCCGCGTTGTGCCGGCCGGGGCTGACGCCGCCCCGCGGCTGGATCGACGCGGTGTTTCTCGCCTTCGTCCTCGCGCTGGCGCTGGCGATGGTCGGCATCGCCAATATCTGGCGGCCGGAACTGTCCGACACCGAGTTCAGCATCTGGGCGGGGCTGATCCTGGCGCTGGCCTTCGTCGTCCAGCGCTCGACGCTGAAATTTACCACGCTGATCGCACTTGCCTTCGTGTTTACGGTGCTGTTCGGCGCCGACAGCGGGCGGCGGGACTTCGTGCGCAGCTTCTTCGGCGTGCACAAGGTGGTGGAGGTTGACGACGGGCAGTTCCGCGTGCTCAAGCACGGCACCACCGAGCACGGCGCGCAGCGCATCCGCGACGAGCGCGGCCGCCCGGTGAGCGGGCGGCCGCAGGTGCTGACCTACTATCACGACCAGTCGCCGATGGCGCAGGGGCTGCGCGCGCGGCGCGAGAGAAAGGGCGCGCCGATCCGCATCGCCGTGGTCGGACTCGGCACCGGCTCTCTCGCCTGCCAGATCAAGCCCGGAGACAGTCTCGACTATTACGAGATCGACCCGGCGGTGGTGCGCATCGCGCGCGACCCCAACCGTTTCAGCTATCTGTCGAGCTGCGCGCCGGACGTGAAGGTCATCCTCGGCGACGCACGGCTGACGCTCGCCGACGCGGCGGACGGCGCCTATGACATCCTGATCGTCGACGCCTTTTCCTCGGACGCCATTCCCACGCATCTGCTGACAAAGGAAGCGATGGCGATCTTCGCGAAAAAGATCGTGCCCGACGGGCTCGTGCTGATGCATGTATCGAACAAGCACATGTCGCTGGCGCCGGTGGTGGCCGGGATCGCGAAGGCCAACGGCCTGCTCGCGCTCACCAGCCAGGGCGAGGAGGGCAACGACGACAGCGAGCACAAATTCTCCTCGACCGTGGTGGCGGTCGCCCGCAGCGAGGCCGATTTCGGGGCGCTGGCGGAGTCGGAGGAATGGTCGGAGGAGGAGCCTGATCCCGCCGACTGGGTCTGGACCGACGACTATTCCAATGTCATCGGCGCGATGATCCGGATGATGCGGGAGGAATAGTCTCTTTCACCTCTCGGACAGGTGAAGACGGCGAGTTGCACAATCTTCCGCACTTCGCCACATTGCGCCCGCGCCACGCCGCCCAATCCACGCGAGACCGCAATGACCTCTCCCGCCCTCGAAAACGACCTGAAAGCCGCGATCCGCACCATTCCGGACTATCCCAAGCCCGGAATCATGTTCCGCGATATCACCACGCTCCTGGGCAATCCTCGCGCCTTCCGCCGCGCGGTGGACGAACTGGTACAGCCCTGGGCCGGCTCCAAGATCGACAAGATTGCCGGCATCGAGGCGCGCGGCTTCATCATCGGAGGCGCAATCGCGCACCAGCTCTCGGCCGGCTTCATCCCGATCCGCAAGAAGGGCAAGCTGCCGCACAAGAGCGTGCGCGTCGCCTATTCGCTGGAATACGGCATCGACGAGATGGAGATGCACGAGGATGCGGTGGGCAAGGGCGAGCGCGTGATCCTGGTCGACGACCTGATCGCCACCGGCGGCACCGCCGAGGGCGCGGTGAAGCTGCTGCGCCAGATGGGCGCCGAGGTCGTCGCCGCCGTGTTCATGGTGGACCTGCCGGATCTCGGCGGCGCCGCCAAGCTGCGCGCCCTCAACGTGCCGGTGCGGACGCTCGTCGCGTTCGAGGGGCATTAGATTCTGCATTCATCGCATGGACTCCCTCCCAAGAAGGGGAGGTGAAGACTCAGAAATTCAGCGCCCCGTGCAGTTCGCGCAGCATGATGCGCAATTCGAGCTCGCGGAATTCGATGAAAATCTGCTCGGTCCAGGCGTGCAGCTCAGTGCGCAGATCTGCGGGCTTGCGCATGAAGGCGTCGAAGGAGAATTGCGGCTTGTCGATCACGCCCCGGATCACCGGATTGAGCCGCGCAATGAAGATGCCGCGTTCGGTGAGCACGGGCGGGAAACGGTCCATATAGGGGATGCGGCTCAGATTGGCCTGGTTCTCCACCGGCACGATCACCGTGCGCGGGAAGGCCTGGTGCAGATAGCCGTAGATCTGCGCCGAGCGCGGCTGCGGATCGCCGATGAACAGCAGGATCGGATCGATGCGGCGCCGCTGCGCCTCCTCCATGAAGCCGATCTGCCGCGCCACCGTGAAGAAGGCGTCGAAATAGTCGTTGCCGACATCGACGACGCGCGGCCGGCCGCCCTCGATCAGGTCGTCGAACAAGGCCATCTGCCCGCGCGTATCGCTGATGTCGGAAATCACGGTGTGGCGCGGCAGCACGGCCGCGAGCAGGTTTTCGCTGCGGTTGAGGTCATAGGCGATCGCCGGGCGATTGTTGATGAGCTGGTAGTCGGTCATCAAACGGGCGAGCAGCGTCTTGCCGACGCGGGGGCGGGGCGAGCAGACGATATAGACGGGCGTGCGGCGCGCCATCGCAGAGCTACCTTGACTCGTCATGCGCGGGCAGCCCCACGCATCCCTCAAGAAAAACGGTATTTCCGTTGATCCAGATGGATTGCCGGGTCAAGGGGCAGGAAGGCGGCGCTTCAGGCCTTTTGCCCGGCAACGACGATGGGCGAGGCAGGATTTAGCCTCCGCCGCTGCGTACCTGATTCTGCGGGGCCGGCGTAAACTGGCTTTGCGGCTTGGGGCCGCCGACGACGTTGGAGCCGACGATATCGGGCAGCTTCACCCGGTCGAACTCCGCCCAGACATTGCCCAGCCAGTGGCGCACATAACCGCGCAGCACGAAGGAGTAATTGGCGTTTTCCCCGCTCGCGGTCTTGTTGGCGATGAAGGTCACGAACGGCACCGCCGCCAGCTCCACCTGCTCATAGGCCATCTCGTTGAGCTTGGGGATGGTGAGGTCGACCGCGTCGCGGATCTGCTTGAAATACGAATCGTAGGTCGACTGGTCCCACTCGAAGAAGGTGTTGTTGTTGATGAAGTTCTTGGTCAGATAATATCTGCCGTCGACGACGAAGGGGGCGATGTCCTTGATCTCGTCGAGCGAGGCGATGGACGAGCCGACGATGTGGAAGACCGCCAGCGTGATCTGCCCGCGCTTGGCCGATTCCAGAAAGCCGATGTCGCGGAGCGCGGCGAGCGTGGTCGACAGCAGGCCGGCGCGCACGTCGATGATGGTCACCTGGCTGTCGCTCAGGGTGTCGAAAATCCGCATCTGGTCGGACACCGAGGTGGCGTCCACCACGTCGGTGATGTCCGGATAGAAGCGCTTCAGCGTGCCGCGCGGCGCCTCGGTGTCGAAGGCGCGGATCGGGACATTGCGGGCGGTGAAATAGTCCAGCAGCGTGCGCGAAACGGTGGTCTTGCCGACGCCGCCCTTGTCGGCGCCCACAATGATAACTGTCGGCTTGGACATACTCCGCCCTCTGTACTCGAACCGGACCTGATGAAAACCCCCGGGCGCCTCCGGCGTGCCTTCGCCTGCCACAATGGCAGAACCGGGGCGGCGATTTCAATTGCCTTGTGCCGGGCCCTTCAACCTCTTCGTTAACGCGGCGGACGGGGCGGAATGGCGTCTTTTCAGGCGGTTCCGGGCTTTTCTTGACCCGTCAGGGCTTGGCCGATAGGTAGACCGCGCCGCAAACCGGATTTCCATTCATGACCGCCGCGTCCCGATCGCTGGAGCCCGCGCGCTCCTTTCAGGGCCTGATCCTGACCCTGCAGCGTTTCTGGGCGGAATATGGCTGCGTGATCCTGCAGCCCTACGACATGGAGGTCGGCGCCGGCACCTTCCATCCCGCCACCACGCTGCGGGCGCTGGGCCCCAAGCCCTGGAACGCGGCCTATGTGCAACCATCGCGCCGGCCGAAAGACGGCCGCTATGGCGAGAACCCGAACCGGTTGCAGCATTATTACCAGTTCCAGGTGATCCTGAAGCCGTCGCCCGCCGACCTGCAGGAGCTTTACCTGAAGTCGCTCTATGCCATCGGCATCGATCCGAAGGTGCACGACATCCGCTTCGTCGAGGACGACTGGGAAAGCCCCACCCTCGGCGCCTGGGGACTCGGCTGGGAATGCTGGTGCGACGGCATGGAAGTCTCCCAGTTCACTTATTTCCAGCAGGTCGCAGGATTCGAATGCGCGCCGGTCTCGGGCGAACTCACCTACGGCCTCGAACGGCTCGCCATGTATGTGCAGGGCGTCGAGCGCGTCTACGACCTCAACTTCAACGGGCGCGACGGAAAAGAGAAGGTCACCTACGGCGACGTCTTCCTGCAGGCCGAGCAGGAATATTCGCGGCACAATTTCGAGCACAGCGACACCACGATGCTGTTCGAGCAGTTCCGCATGGCGGAAGAGGCATGCAAGAAATATCTGGAAGCCGGCTGGGCGGGCGAGGGTGAGAAGCGCAAGCATCTGATGGCGCTGCCGGCCTATGACCAGTGCATCAAGGCGAGCCACGTCTTCAATCTGCTCGATGCGCGCGGCGTGATTTCTGTTACCGAACGCCAGAGCTACATCCTGCGCGTGCGCGAACTCGCCAAGGCCTGCGGCGCGGCGTGGCTTGCGACCGAAGCGGGCGGGGCGTAAGCGGCAGCGAAATTCACTGAACCATTAGCAAACGGCAGGCGACAAACGGCGATGCTGACCTGGATCATCCTGGCTTTACTCGCCGCCGCCGTCCTCTACGCGGTCATCCTCTATAACCGTCTGGTTCGCACGCGGCAGATGGCGCACGAAGCCTGGAGCGGCATCGACGTGCAGCTCAAGCGGCGCGCCGATCTCGTGCCCAATCTCGTGGAAGTGGTGAAGGGCTATGCCGCGCATGAGCGCGGGGTACTGGAGGAGGTCACGAAACTGCGCGGCGCCGCCGGCGCGCTGCCGCGCGAGGACGTTGCCCATCGCGCGCAGGCTGAGAGCGCCCTGACGGTCGCGCTCGGCCGTCTGATCGCGCTGGCCGAAAGCTATCCCGACCTGAAGGCGAGCCGGAATTTCCTCGAATTGCAGCAGCAATTGAGCACGGTGGAAGACGAGCTGCAGATGGCGCGCCGCTATTACAATGGCGCCGTGCGCAACCAGAATGTGCTGGTGCAGTCCTTCCCCTCGAACCTGGTCGCGGGCCTGTTCGGTTTTCGCGAACGCGATTACTTTGAGTTGTCTGATGAAGCGGAGCGCGCGGTGCCGAAAGTGGCGCTGCAGCCGGGATCGTGAGGCGGGGCACATGCCGGGGCTTGTCCGAACCGCGCGTCTGCTGTCGCTCTTGGTCCTGTTGCTGTTCGCCGGCCTCGCGCAGGGCATTGCCGCCGAGGCGATCCTGTCCTTCGATTCGCATGTCAGCCTGGCCCGCGACGGCGAACTCACTGTCACCGAGCGCATCCGTGTGCGCGCCGAAGGCGCGAGCATCAAGCGCGGCATCTATCGCGATTTTCCGCTCACTTTCACCGATGCGCAGGGCCGCCGGCGCGAAGTGAGCTTCAAGCTGCTCGAGGTCACCCGCGACAGCAGGCCGGAGCCGCATTTCACCGAACGCAAGAGCGGCGGCGTCATCCGCATCTATGCCGGTGACAAGGACGTGCTGCTGGCGCGCGGCGAGTACACCTATGTGTTCCGCTATCGCACGGCGCGGCAGGTGCGCTGGTTCGACAGCGGGCCGGAGCTGAACTGGAACGTTACCGGCAATTTCTGGACCTTTCCGATCCTGACAGCGAGTTATCGGCTCGAACTCGCCGATCGTCTCAAGCCCGTGCGCTGGACCGCGTTTACCGGCCCGCTCGGGGCGCGCGGTACCGACTATCGCGCCGTGCTCAACAGTGACGGCGCACTCTTTGTCACCACCACTCGCCCGCTGCAGGCCGGCGAGGGGCTCACCGTCGTCGCCGCCTTGCCCGAAGGCGCGGTGGAGCCGCCGACGCAGGCGGCCGGGCTCTGGTACGCCTTCATGGACAACCGCGGCTGGATTCTCGGCGGCCTCGGCTTCCTGCTGGTGCTCGGCTATTATCTCGCCGCCTGGAATGCGGTGGGGCGCGATCCCAAGGGTGGCACCATCATCCCGCTGTTTCATCCGCCGAAGGGTGTCTCGCCGGCGCTTGCCAATTACATCGAGAACTGGGGCCTCTCCCGCGACAAGTGGCGCGCCTTCACGGCGGCGGCTTTGTCGCTCGCGGTGAAAGGCCTTCTGCGCTTCGACGACAAGGACGGCACGCTGACGCTCCGGCGCACCGAGCAGGCGCCAAAGGGAGTCTATGCCGCGCTCCCGCCGGGCGAGCGCGCGATCTATAGCTGGGTCGACAGAGGGAGCGGGGTTGCGACTATCGACAAATCCAACAGCAGCGCCGTTGCAAGTGTCGAGAAGTCATTCACCAGCGCCATCGTAGGCGAAAACAAGGACCGCTTCTTCCGCCGCAATGTCGGCTATGTGCTGGCAGGCGCCGCGATGACCGTGGCGGTGATCGTCGGCACGGTTATTTTTGGCGGGCTTGCCGAAGCCGATATTGTCATCATCGCAATCATCGCCTTCGGCAGCCTGTGGCTCGGCATGTTCCTGGTGCCGATCACCATGGCGCTGTTCGGCGCGGTCCGCTTCGGCTCCATCGTGCGCGCCGTCATGACGGTCATCGTGCTCGGCATCTTCGCCTCGATCGCGGCGCAGGCGTTGCATGGACTCTTCGACACCAGCCTCGGCGAGATATTTCCGTTCCTTGTGTCGCTCATCGGCGAGCACCCGTTTCCCTTTGCGCTGGTCGCCTCCTTCGCCACGCTGAATGGGCTGTTCCTGTATCTGATGCGCGCGCCGACCGCGCTCGGCCGCCCGATCATGGACCAGCTCGCCGGCTTCAAGCTGTATCTCGAGACGGCCGAATCGGACCGGCTCAATCTCAGCGGCGCGCCGGAGATCACCACTGAGCATTTCGAGGCGCTCTTGCCCTATGCGGTGGCGCTCAATGTCGAGGAGCCGTGGTCGGAGGCTTTCGCGGCGGCCTTGCGGCGGGCCTATCCGGACGAGGCCGACCCGGTGGACCGACATTACCGACCCAACTGGCATTCCGGCTCCTGGTCGGGCCGCAGCCTCGGGAGCGCGGTGGCCTCGACCGTCTCCAGCACCGCGAGCGCGCTGTCCAGTGCCATGCCGGTCTCTTCATCCTCCTCCGGCTTTTCCTCGGGCGGGGGCGGCAGCTCCGGTGGAGGCGGGGGCGGCGGGGGTGGAGGGGGATGGTAAGGCTTTGTCTGGCCGCCCGCGTGACAGCCGCGGTCGCGCTTGCTAGGCAGGCGCCGCGCACCCCATCCCTTGTGACCTTGGCCCATGCCCGACCTCCTGCTTGAATTCTTTTCCGAGGAAATCCCCGCCCGCATGCAGCCGAAGGCGGCGGAGGATTTGCAGAAACTCGTCACCGGCAAGCTGGTGGATGCGGGCCTCGTCTATGAAGGCGCGAAGGCGTTCGCGACACCGCGGCGGATCGCGCTGTCGGTCGTCGGCGTTCCCGCCAGGCAGCCGGACCTGAAGGAAGAAAAGAAAGGCCCGCGCGTCGGCGCGCCGGAAGCGGCAGTGGCCGGTTTTCTCAAGAGTGCGGGACTGACGTCGCTCGATCAGGCGAAGATCGAAAAGGATCCGAAGAAAGGCGAGTTCTATGTCGCCGTGGTCGAGAGGAAGGGCCGCGACGCCATCGAGGTGATCTCCGACATCATCCCCGACATCGCGCGCAATTTCCCCTGGCCGAAATCCATGCGCTGGGGGAGCGAGTCGGCAAAGCCCGGCGCGCTCAACTGGGTGCGGCCGCTGCACGCCATCGTCGCGATGTTCGGTCCGGAGACCGAAGACCCGCAGGTGGTGAAGTTCGAAGTCGGCGGCGTCGCCTCCGGCAACACGACGTTCGGCCACCGCTTCCTCGCGCCCGGCGCAATCGAGGTGCGCCGCCAGGACGACTGGATGGCAAAGCTGGAAAAAGCCAAGGTTATCGTCGACCCGGCGCGGCGGCAGGAGATCATTCTGACCGAAGCCAAGAACCTCGCTTTCGCGCAAGGCTTCGAACTGGTCGAGGATGCGGGTCTGCTGCAGGAGACTGCGGGCCTCGTCGAATGGCCGGTGGTGCTGATGGGCACCTTCGAAGAGAGCTTCCTGTCGATCCCCGATGAGGTGATCCGCGCCACCATCCGCAATAACCAGAAATGCTTTGTGGTGCGCGACCCGCAGACGGCGAAGCTCGTCAACAAGTTTATCCTCGTCTCCAACATGGAGGCGGCGGACGGGGGCAAAGCCATCGTCGCCGGCAACGAGCGGGTGATCCGGGCGCGGCTCTCCGACGCCAAGTTCTTCTATGAAACCGATTTAAAAGTGCCGCTTGAGGCGCGGCTGCCCAAATTCGAGAACATCATCTTCCACGAGAAGTTGGGCACCCAGGCGGAACGCATTGAGCGGATTGTCCGGCTGGCGGTCGAACTCGCCCCGCTCGTGGGAGCCGATAAGAAAAAGGTTGAACGCGCGGCGCGGCTTGCCAAGGCCGATCTGCTCACCGAAGTCGTCGGCGAATTCCCCGAATTGCAGGGGCTGATGGGGAAATATTACGCCGAGGCGCAGGGCGAGGACGAGGCGGTCGCGCATGCCTGCGAGGATCATTACAAGCCGCAGGGCCCGAACGATCTGGTGCCGGCCGATCCGGTGTCGGTTGCCGTCGCTCTGGCTGACAAGATCGACACGCTGGCCGGCTTCTGGGCGATCGACGAAAAGCCGACGGGCTCGAAGGATCCTTATGCGTTGCGTCGAGCGGCGCTGGGGGTGCTCAGGATTGCTCTGCAGGACAAAAAAGTGGATTGGTATCCACGTGGCCTGTTCGAGCAACACATCAGAAGAATAAGGCCCAATCTTTCGGACGCCGAGATTTCCGAAATCGGCGACAGCTTCCAAGCGTTTTTTGAAGACCGTCTTAAGGTTCAGCTTCGTGACGAAGGCGCGAGACACGATCTGGTTGACGCTGTGCTTCGACTCGGAAGCGCGGAAGTTGGATTGGTGTCAATCGTCCGCCGCGTGGAGGCGCTCGGCAAATTCCTGGACACCGACGACGGCAAGAACCTGCTCGCCGGCTACAAGCGCGCGACCAACATCATCCGCATCGAGGAAAAGAAGGACAAGCGCGAATATGTCGGCGCGCCGGATGCCGCGCTGTATCAGTTGCCGGAAGAGAAGGCGCTGGCCGGCGCCATCGCCACCGCCAAGGACGATGCGTCGTCCGCCGTCGCCAAGGAAGACTTCGCCGCCGCCATGACCGCGATGGCGAAGCTGCGCCCCGCGGTCGATGCCTTCTTCGACAAGGTGACGGTGAATGCCGAGGACAAGGCGTTGCGCGAGAATCGCCTGAAGCTCTTGAACAAAATCCGCGAGGCGACAAGGGCCGTCGCCGACTTCTCCAAGATCGAAGGCTGATATACCCTCTCCCAGTTGAACCCGAGTGTTCTCGGGTTCAACAATTGTTTAAGTGGCCGAAGTCGGAAACATCCGACTTCGGCTGGGAGAGGGTGACTCGCAGCGAAGCTGCGAGCCGGGTGAGGGGGCGATGCCGCGCCATCACCTCAGCCAGCCGTTACGAAGCAATGCCCGTCGTCTGCGCAGAGATGCGACGGACGCAGGGACAAAGCTCTGGCGTCTTCTCCGCTCCCGACAATTGGCGCATGTGAAATTCCGGAGGCAGGTGCCGATCGGCCCGTGGATCGTCGATTTCGCTTTCTTTCGAGCAGCGGCTTGTGATCGAGGCAGAGGGCGGGCAACACAACGAGAGTGCGGCCGATGCGCAGCGCGATGCCGACCTGGTGGCCCGCGGCTTTCGGGTGGTCCGGTTCTGAAATCACGACATCCTCAGGAATCCGGACGGAGTGCTTCTACGAATCCTTGACGTGTTGAACGACCCCCCCCCTCATCCGCGCTCGCTGCGCTTGCGCCACCCTCTCCCACAAGGGGAGAGGGTTGGATCGTCGCAAAGTTGGTGCCCGCCTCACAGCCCCTTCAGCGCGACGCCGAGCGCGAGCAGCACATAGCCGACGACGGCGATCCAGAAGGCATTGGCCGACACGAACGGGATCGCGACCAGCGTCCCCATCACGGCGGCGGCGACCAGCACCAGCGAAACGATGAAAATGATCTGCTTCGGCGCATTCAAAACCGGCATCGGTCATCCCCCAATTGCTATTCCACTTGAGTCGTCCGAATCCTTGAGCCAGCGTGCGAGCGGAGCGCGACCGAGTCGTCCCGTCAACGGGGCCTGACGCCGCGTCCCGCCTGGCGGAACCACCCGCCGG